>CAJDWA010000032.1_pt1 | contig 17687 bp, 16 predicted proteins | sample 7391461 | NCBI WGS metagenome assembly CAJDWA01 (sample SAMEA7055726, study PRJEB34461) | soil metagenome | biome: terrestrial ecosystem; feature: Peninsula; material: soil | place: Antarctica | collected 2016 | reverse complement strand
CACGGTGTCCTTGTTGGTGTCGACCGAGGTATTGGTGAAGGTTTCGCCGATGGTCTTCAGCGCCGAGCGCACCACTTCGCCGGTGTCCGGCAACTTACGCACGGGCGAGGCAAGTGAGTAGACGATCAGGTCGATCGGGCCGCCCATCTCGTTCTTGATGATCTCGATGGCCTTGGCGCGGGTCTCGTGGGCGAACGCGTCGCCGTTGATCGACTTGCTGTATAGGCCGGCCTGCTTGGCTGCCTTGTCGAACGCCGCGGAGTTGTACCAGCCGGCGGTGCCGGTCTTGGTATCGCTGCTGGGCTTTTCAAAGAACACGCCGAGCGTGGCTGCGCCGTAGCCGAACGCGGCGGTGATGCGCGAGGCCAGGCCGTAGCCGGTGGAGGCGCCGATCACCAGCACGCGCTTGGGTCCTTTGTCCGCAGTGTGGCCGGAGGCCTTGGTGATTTCGATCTGCTCGAGCACGTTGCGCTCACAGCCGACCGGGTGGGCGGTGACGCAGATGAATCCGCGGACTTTGGGCTTGATGATCACTCGGGTGGCTCCTGCAACGGGTCGGTAATTCCTCATAATACCCAAGCCGGGCGGCCATGCGCTCCCGTAGGTTTTTCTCAGCCCGGACTTGGGCTGCCTGCGTTGCCGCGCCTTTGACACAGGCGCCCGTAGCTTGCGTGCATGTCCGACGCCCTGCTCCAGCCACGACCCGAAGGCTTGTATTGCCCGGCCGGCGATTTCTTCATTGATCCGATGCTGCCGGTGGCGCAAGCAGTGGTGACGCATGCGCATGGTGATCATGCGCGCTCGGGCAGCGGCCGTTATCAGGTGGCGGCAGCCGGTATCGGGCTGATGCGCGAACGGCTGGGTGTCGACTCGGTGATCGACGCTCACACGTACGGTGAGCGGTTCGCGCTGGGCGAAGTGACGGTATCGCTGCACCCGTCCGGGCATGTGCTCGGCGCCGCGCAAGTTCGCATGGAATACGGCGGTCGGGTGGTGGTGGTTTCCGGCGACTACAAACGCGACGCCGATCCGACCTGCGAGCCATTCGAGCCAGTGGCTTGCGATGTGTTTGTCACCGAATCCACCTTCGGCCTGCCGGTGTATCGCTGGCCGCCGATGGATCAGGTGATCGACGAACTGCTGGCGTGGTGGGACGACTGCGCGCGACGCCAGGTGCCGGCGGTGCTGTTTTGCTACGCGCTCGGCAAGGCGCAGCGCATTCTGGCCGAGCTGGCGCGGCGTAACGACCGCACGGTGCACCTGCACGGCGCGATGTTGCGGCTGGTCGAAAGCTATCGCGAGGCGGGCGTGACGATGGTGCCGACCGAGCCGGTGAACGAGTCCGCGCACGGTCGCGATTTTGCCGGTGAGCTGATCATGGCGCCGCCTTCGGCGGCCGGTTCGCCGTGGATGAAACGATTCGCGCGGGCCTCGACCGGCTTTGCGTCGGGCTGGATGCAGATTCGCGGCAACCGCCGCCGGCGCGGTTACGACCGTGGCTTTGTGGTTTCCGATCATGCCGACTGGCCGGGCCTGCTGCGCAGCATCGAGGACAGCCGCGCCAGCCGCATCTACGTCACTCATGGCGACGGTGAGACGTTGACCCGCTATCTCCGCGAGCTCGGGCGCGACGCGCTGCCCTTGCGCGTGCTGCGCGGGACCGATGCCGAGAGCGGCGGCTGATGCGTCGCTTCGCTGCCCTCTATGCCGAGTTGGATCGCACCACCTCGACCTTGGCCAAACGCGAGGCGATCGCGACTTATCTGCGCGTGGCACCGCCGGCGGATGCAGCGTGGGCGGCCTATGTGCTCGGCGGTGGCAAGCTGCGCCGCCTTGCGAAATCCGGCGAGCTGCGCCAGGCGCTGGCCAAGGCCACCGGCTATGCGGACTGGCTGATCGAGGAGAGCTACGAGCAGGTCGGCGATCTGGCCGAGACGATCGCGCTGATGCTGCCGGCCGGCGACGGCAAGTTGTCCGCGGTGCCGCTGCAAACCTGGATGGAACAGCGTCTGCCTGAGCTGGGTCGACTGGACAGCGCGGCACGCGTCGAGCGGTTGCAGGCGTGGTGGGCGGCGCTGCTGCCGGCGCAGGTGTTCTTGCTCAACAAGCTGATCACCGGCTCGCTGCGGGTGGGCGTGTCACATCGGCTGGTGGTGCAGGCAATTGCGCAATGGTCGGGCCAGCCGACCGACCTGATCGCGCATCGCATGAGCGGCGACTGGCGCCCCACGCCCGATGCATTGAGCGCACTGGCCGCACCCGCCGGTGAGGCCGAACACCTGGCCGACCGTCCCTACCCGTTCTTTCTTGCCTCGCCGCTGGAAAATGCGGCGGACACGCTGGGTGATCGCGCCGAGTGGCTGGCCGAATGGAAGTGGGACGGCATTCGCGCGCAGCTGATGCGCCGCGGCGACAGTGTCGGACTGTGGTCGCGCGGCGAAGAACGTCTGGACGGCCGTTTTCCCGAGATCGAACGCGCTGCGTTCTCGCTGTCGGCACAGGCGGTGCTCGATGGTGAAGTGCTGGTGTGGGATGCGCAGGCCGAGCTGCCACTGCCATTCACCGCGCTGCAGAAGCGCATCGGCAAACTGAAGCCCGGACCGAAGCTGCTGGCCGACGCGCCGGTGCGCTTCATGGCCTACGACGTGCTGGAGCACGACGGAATGGATCTGCGCGAGCGGCCGCTGCACGAGCGCCGCGCCCTGCTCGCCCGGTTGCTGGAGCCAGCTGACCCGACCCTGATGATGTCGCCGGCGATCCTTAAAGACTCCTGGTCAGCACTGGCCAGCGAGCGCGAGAATTCCCGTGCGCGGCAAACCGAAGGCCTGATGTTGAAGCGGCTGGATTCACCTTACCGGGTTGGCCGCAAGCGCGGCGACTGGTGGAAGTGGAAGGTCGATCCGCACACCCTCGACGCGGTGCTGTTGTACGCGCAGCCCGGTCACGGCCGGCGCAGCGGGTTGTTCACCGATTACACGTTTGGCGTGTGGGACGGCGAGACGCTGGTTTCGGTCGCCAAGGCTTATTCCGGACTGGATGACCAGGAAATCGAAAGGCTCGACCGCTGGATTCGCGCGCACACCACCGAGCGCTTCGGGCCAGTGCGCGCGGTGGAGGCGGCGCAGGTGTTCGAGCTGGCGTTCGAGGCGGTGCAGTTTTCCGGCCGCCACAAATCCGGCGTGGCGGTGCGCTTTCCGCGCATCCTGCGCTGGCGTACCGACAAGGGTATCGACGATGCCGACAAGCTCGACGACCTCCGCCGCCTGGCGTCGGGCTGAGGCCCGCCTGCGAGCGTGGTTCGCCACGCTCGAGCGCAAGCCGGCGGCTTTCCAGCGCGCGGCGTGGCGCGCGTGGAGCGACGGCCACAACGGCCTGATCCACGCACCCACCGGCACCGGCAAGACGCTTGCTGCCGTCGGTGGGCCGCTGATCGACGCGGTGCTTCGACCCCAGCGCGGGATGCAGTTGTTGTGGATCACGCCGCTGCGATCGCTGGCCACCGATACCGCGCAACATCTCACCACCGCGGTGGAAGCGATGGAACTGCCGTGGCGGGTGCTGCGACGCACCGGCGACAGCAGCAGCAGCGAGCGCGCGAAACTGCGGCGCGGGGACTGCGAGTTGCTGGTGACCACGCCGGAGAGCCTCGCCCTGCTGCTCAGCTACCCCGATGCTGCCGAGCGCTTCAGGCACCTGCGCGGCGTGGTGGTGGACGAATGGCACGAACTGATCGGCAACAAGCGCGGCACGCTGCTGCAGCTTGGGCTGTCGCGCCTGCGCACACTGCAGCCAGCGATGCGCATTTGGGGCTTGTCGGCCACACTGGGAAATCTCGACGAGGCACTGGCCACGCTGGCCGGCGATGGTGTGCTAATTGGCGGTAGCGCGGTCAAGCGCACACAGATCCAGACCGCGTTGCCAGAGGCAGGCGAGCGTTTTCCGTGGGCCGGGCATTTGGGCCTGAAACAATTGGCGCGGGTACTGCAAGCGGTGTTGAAGGTGCGCTCGGCGCTGGTGTTCGCCAACACGCGCTCGCAAGCGGAGTTGTGGCACGAGGCGCTGGCCTCGGTATGGCCGGAATCGCCAGATACGCTGGCGATCCATCACGGTTCGATCGATCCCAAGCTGCGCTTTGCCACCGAAGAGGGTTTGCGCCAGGGCAAGCTGCGCTGCGTGGTGGCGACGTCCAGTCTGGATCTGGGTGTGGATTTTTCCAGCGTGGATCGGGTGATCCAGATCGGCAGTCCCAAGAGCGTAGCGCGCTTGCTGCAACGCGCCGGGCGCAGCGGCCATGCGCCAGGCCGGCCGTCGAAGATTCTGTGCGTGCCGACCCATTTGCTGGAATTGGCCGAAATTGCGGCCGCCCGTCGCGCGCTGGCCAAAAACCATCTGGAACCGCGGCGACCGCTGCGCGGCTGCCTCGACGTGCTCGCCCAGCACCTGCTGACCCGTGCGCTCGGCGGCGGTTTCGAGGCTGATCAGGCCTATGCGGAAGTTCGCGGCACGCGCGCCTATGCGCAGCTGCCGCGGAGTCAGTTCGACGCGGTGATTGAGTATCTGCAGCACGGCGGCACGGCACTGGCCACCTATCCCGAATATCAAAAACTGCAACGGGACGAGGCCGGCCGCTACCACGTGGAAAGCCGACGCGTGGCGCGGCTGCATCGGCTGTCGATCGGCACCATCACCGCCGACGGCAGCGTGCAGGTGCGCTACATGAAAGGCGCACGACTTGGCGCGGTGGAAGAGAGTTTTGTCTCGCGGCTGCGTCCGGGTGATCGTTTCCTGTTCGCCGGTCGCAATCTCGAACTGGTGCGCGTCAGAGACATGACCGCCTACGTGCGCAAAGCCCCGAACCGCCAGGGCGGCGTACCGCGCTGGATGGGCGGGCGGTTGCCGTTGTCCGGCGAACTCTCCGCCGAACTGCGGCGCACGCTGGCCGATGCCGATGCACCCGAAGCGGAGATGCGCGCGCTGCAGCCGCTGCTGGCGATCCAGCGACAACAATCCAAAGTGCCGGCCGAGAACGAGCTGTTGGTCGAGCGCTGCCACACGCGCGAAGGCGACTACCTGTTCGTCTATCCATTCGCCGGGCGACTGGCCCACGAAGGCCTGGCCGCTGTACTCGGCTATCGCCTGTCGCAACTGGCCAAGGCCGACTATGGATATGCGGTCAACGATTACGGCCTGGCGATCACCGCGCGCAGGTTGCCGCCGCTGGACGGCGAAGTGATGCGCCAGCTGCTGCATCCGTGGCAACTGCGGCGTGACATTCGCGCCAGCATCAACCTCACCGAACTGGCACGGCGCCAGTTTCGTGAGGTTGCCCGGGTGGCCGGGCTGGTGTTCAACGGCTACCCTGGCAGCGGCAAGACGCTGCGCCAGTTGCAAGTATCCAGCGGCCTGCTGTTCGATGTGCTGCGTCGCCATGACCCGGGTCATCCGCTGCTGTGGCAAGCCGAACGCGAGGTGCTGGACCAGCAACTGGACTACGCCCGCCTGCGCGACTGCCTGATCCGATGTGCGCGCAGCCGCCTGTTGTGGGTCGAGACGCCCCGGCTGACGCCGCTGTCGTTTCCGTTATGGGTGGAACGACTGCGCGGCGGCGTGCATGCCGACGACTGGAAAAGCCGGGTGGAACGCATGTTGGCGACTCTGGAAAAGGCGGCGAGCCGATGAACGAAATGCGCCTGAACGTCGCCGGAGAATCGCTCGACCTGCACGCCGAGCGCGCCCTTTACTGGCACCGCCGGCGCTGCCTGTTGCTGGCCGACGTGCACTTCGGCAAGGGCTCGGTGCTGCGCCGCGCCGGCATCAGCGTGCCCACCGGACAAACAGCGGGCGACCTGGCGCGGCTGGATGGATTGATTGCCCATTACCGGCCGACTCAACTGATCGTGCTCGGCGACCTGGTGCATGGCGCCGCCCCGCCGAATGCTCCGTGGATTGATCTGGTCAAGGCGTGGCGTCTGCATCATGCGGCGATCGGCATGACCCTGATCGCGGGCAACCACGATCGGCATTTCGATGCACGCGAGCTCGGGTTCGATGTCGTGGCCGACGAACTGGCCATGCCGCCATTCTTGTTACGCCATGTCCCGGGACAATCTTCGGGCAGCTACGTGTTGGCTGGACACGTGCACCCGGGCGTCACCGTGCATGACGGTTGGCGACGATACCGTCTTCCCGCTTTCCGCTTTGCCGGCGCCGGCGGGGTGCTACCTTCGTTCGGAGCGCTAACAGGGCTGCATGAAACGCCGGCGCAGCCGGACGAGCAGATCATCGCCATCACCCCCGGCGGACTGCTGCCGCTGAACGAGGCCAGCCGAAGTCGTAGTCGATGATGGATGCAATGGAGGAAAATCCCCGCACGGGATGCGGGGCTTTTCGATTACCGCGCTACCCACCCGCCGAACGATCAGGCAGTGGTTTCGGTGGGCTCTACCTCCGAAGCCTGAGCGCCTTTCGGGCCCTGCGTTACTTCGAACTTCACCCGCTGGCCTTCCTGCAGACTTCGAAAGCCCTTGCTGGTGATCGCCGAAAAATGGACGAACACGTCCGTCCCTCCGTCCTCAGGCGCGATAAAACCGAAACCCTTGGCATCGTTGAACCATTTGACCGTTCCGAAACTCATTGCGTGAACCTCTGGATCCATGGAGTGGTGCGCCAGATTCGTTGCAACGATCCCCCCCGGCTCGCCGCACTGGCCTGAAGAAAAATAGCAAGATGTGAAGGTGCGGCGCAATACGAAAGTTTCCCGTGACCCAAAATACCGGCCGCCGCGATCAATTATTCGCCATCACGGCCAGGATCCGTGGCACCTCAGCGGTGGCGGCGGCCAGGTGAGCAAATATCTCCTGGATGCTGATTTCGGCCTCATCGCCGCAACCCGCGGCGAAATTCGCCACCAGTGCCAGACAGGCGTACTCGAGCCCTAGTTCGCGGGCGAGAACGGCTTCAGGCATGCCCGTCATGCCGACTAGATCGCAGCCGTCGCGTTTCATCCGGGCGATCTCGGCGCGCGTCTCCAGACGCGGTCCCTGGGTGGCGCCGTAGCAGCCGCCGTCGATCACCTGGACGCCAGCCGTGCGGGCGGCGGCCAGCAATTGCTGACGCAGGGATTGTGTATATGGCTCGCTGAAGTCGATGTGCCTGACCTCGGCACCGTCGATGTCGCAGTAGCTGGTGTAACGGCCGTGGGTGTAATCGATCAGCTGGTCGGGCACCACGATCACCCGCGGCCCCATGTCGCCCCGGATGCCGCCCACTGCATTGACCCCGATCACCCGATTCGCACCGAGCTGATGCAAGGCCCACAGGTTGGCGCGGTAGTTGACCCGGTGCGGCGGCAGGCTGTGACTCTCGCCATGGCGTGCCAGGAAGGCCACCCGCATGCCGGCAAAATCACCCAGGATGACATCGCCCGAGGCGTCACCGTACGGCGTATCCACCGCTCGCCGCACAGCGTTTTCCAGCCCCGGAAAGTTGTACAAACCGCTGCCGCCGATCACGGCGAGGTCGATGGGGTCCGGTGTTGATTGAGTCATGGTGATCCCTGGACAGCGTGCGCACGCCGATTGAAACGAAGCCGGAGTCGCTTAAGCGATTTCCGATTGCCTAACCTGATTGGCATCGAACCTCACCTTGCGTGACTCTCCCCAGTCGGGAGATAAGTTGGAGAGAGGATACGAGCGAAGCGCACTGCGTCTGTACTCAACACTGCGACCGCACGCTTTGCGCTCGCCCTTATCCAGCGTTTCGCGCCACCTTTTCCCGGGGCGAGAAGAGCCACGACAGGTGAGGTTCTCCGCTAATTACGATTCCCCATTCCCTACTCCCCATTCCCGGCCTTCAAAGCATAGATCCCGGCCAGATTGCGCCCCTGTTCGTAGTAATCCATGCCGTAGCCGAACACAAAACGATCGGGTAATTCGACGCCGTTGAAATCGGAGGCGATGCCTTCGACCACGCGATCGTGCTGCTTGGTGCACAGGCTGGCGATGTACACCTTCTTCGCGCCACGCCGGTAACAGTCGTCGCGGACCTCTTTCAGCGTGCGGCCTTCGTCCAGGATGTCGTCGACCAGCAGCACGACGCGGTTTTCCAGCGACACCATCGGCTCGCGCAGCCACTGCAACTCCTTGCCGGAGGTCGCGCCGCGGTAGCGGGTGGCGTGGACGTAGTCGAACTCCAGGTCGGTGCGGATGGCCAGCGCCAGTTGGCCGGCAAAGATCAGGGCACCATTCATCACGGTGAGGAACACGGCGCGTTCGCCGTTCAACACCGCGTCGATACGCTGACCCATCGCCAGGATGACGGCCTCCAGTTCTGCGCGTTCGTGCAACAGATCCGACTGCGCCAGCGCGTCGGACAATGTGGGTGTCGGAGTATTCATGCGGTTCCTTGTTCGGCGCCGAGCGCCGTTATGCGCGCGACGAAACGGTCACGCTGCGGATTGTTGGCGAGTCCGTCCCAACTGGCGCCCACGGCACCTTGCAGGACCACCAGCGACTCGGGCATGAGGGCCACCTCGCCACCCATGGCGGCCAACGCGTCGTCGACTACCTCGGGAGAGCAGGCCAGCACCAAATCACAGCCAGCGTCGAGGTGTGCCCTGACCCGCTCGCCAACACTACCGGCGGCACCGGCCGCGGCCATGCTGATGTCGTCACTGATCACGACGCCGACAAAACCCAGCTCGCCGCGCAGGATCTCCTCGATCCAGACCCGTGAGTAACCGGCAGGTTGCTTATCCACGGCCGGATAGACGACATGACCCATCATCACCGCCTCGACGCGCGCTTCGATGCACTGCGCGAACGGCAACAAGTCCTCACGACGAATCTCATCCAGGCTGCGCGAATCGGTTGCTGCCACTTTGTGGGTGTCGCCGACCACCGTGCCATGTCCCGGGAAATGCTTGAGTACCGCCGCCATGCCGCCCAGGTGCATGCCGCGTACATAGGCTTGCGCCAGTTCCGCGGTGATCGCCGGATCAGCATGGAACGCGCGCAGACCGATGGCCGCATTGCCGCGAGCCAGGTCCACCACAGGCGCGAAACTGAAATCCACACCGCTGGCACGCAGCTCGCTGGCCATGACCCAGGCATGTTCCTCGGCAAGTCGAACTGCCTCATCAGGATCGCGCTCGTAGATCGCACCAATCGCGGCCAATGCCGGCAATCGAGTGAAACCATCCCGGAAGCGCTGTACCGGGCCACCCTCCTGGTCGACCGCGATCAGCAGTCGCTCACCGCCCACCTCACGGATCGCGACGCACAAGGCACCGAGTTGCTCCCGCGACTGATAGTTGCGCGAAAACAGCAACACGCCGGCGACAGCAGGCGACTTGAGCCAGTTCTTTTCGTGCTCGGCCAGCTTCGGGCCGGCCACGCCGATCATCAACATGCGGCATCCTCGGCAGCGCGCTCGGCCGGCGTCCATTGCCGGTACGGATGCGCGATCAGATTGACGTTGTAATAGCGCGTCAGGGCGCTCACCTCGTGCCCCAGCCACGGCGGTCGCGGAAATGGCGCATCGACCGCCGGCAACTCGACCTCGGCGACGATCAGACCGTCGTTGTCGCCCCGGAACTCGTCGACCTCGAACAATACGCCATCGACGCGGACATGATGACGGACCTTTTCCAGCACGCCATCGCACAAGGATCCAAGCAAGACCTTGGCGTCCTCGACCGGGATTGGATAATCAAACTCGGTGCGCGCGATGCCGGGCGTGGCCGCCTTGATGTTGAGCCATGCCTGGTCGCCGGCAAGTCGCGCGCGCACCGAGGCGCGTGCGCCACCATCGCGCAGCGCCTGCGCGCCGACCAGGTAACCCTGTGCGAGCGACTGGCTGCGTTCAACGCTTGCGCGCCAGCTGTCGTCGACGACCAGGAACTTTCGTTCAATCTCGATTCCCATCAAGTCACCCGCGCTCGAACAAGGCAATCGATTCGACATGCGCGGTATGCGGAAACATGTCCATTACGCCGGCCGAGCTGAGCTTGAACCCATGCCGGTTGACCAGAATACCGGCGTCGCGCGCCAGCGAGGCCGGATGGCAGGAAACGTAGACGATACGGCGGGTTTGCTTGTGCGGCAGATATTCCAGCACCTGGTCTGCGCCGGCGCGCGGTGGGTCGAGCAATAGCTTGTCCCAGGGCTGACGCGCCCAGTCGCTGCTGCGCTGGTCTTCGAACAGATTGGCGACATGAAATTTCGCGTTCTCGATCCCGTTGTGCGCGGCGTTCTGCGCGGCGCGTTCGACCAGGCCGTGCTCGCCTTCCACGCCCACCACCTCGGCGACCCGACGCGCGATCGGTAGGGTGAAGTTACCGAGCCCGCAGAACAGGTCCAGCACGCGATCGGTCGGCTGCGGGTCGAGCAGTTCCAACGCGCGTGTCATCATCAATTGGTTCATGCTGGCGTTCACCTGCACAAAATCCAGCGGCTGAAACTCCAATTCGACATCGGCGAAACGCACATCATCGCTGGTGATGCAGAACGCCAGCCGCGGATGTTCAGGCCACAGCGGATGCACGCTGCTGGTGCCGCCCGGCTGCAGGTAAATCGCGAAGCCGTGTTGCTGACCAAATGTCGTGAGCGAAGCCACGTCGCGTTCGCTCAGCGGCTGCATGTGGCGGAACACCAGCGCCATCAGGTCATCGCCGGCAGCAAATTCGATCTGCGGAATCGTCTCCGCCGCGTCCAGCGTGCCCAGCAAATCGCCGAGCAGGCCGACCTTGGGACCAAGCGAGGGATGCATCACTTCGCAACGCTGGATTTCGGCGACCAGGCGCGGGTTTTGTTTGTCGCGAAAGCCGACCAAGACGCGGCCCTTCTTCGGCACATGACGCACCGACAAGCGACCCTTGCGCCGGTAGGCCCATGGCTCGGCGGTAAGTGGCGGTAGCCATGACTGCGGAGTGACCTTGCCGATGCGCTCGAAATTCTCCACCAGCACGCGCTGTTTGGCCGCGATCTGCGAGGGCGCGTCGAGATGCTGTAGCGAACAGCCGCTGCATTGCGCGAAGTGCTGGCAGCGCGGCTCGACCCGATGCGGCGAGGCGGTGATCACCTCGACCACTTCGGCCTCGTCGAAATGGCGGTGCCGCTTGCATAGCCGTGCCATCACGTGCTCGCCGAGCAAGGCGCCACTGACGAACACGGTCTTGCCGTTGATCCGGGCCACGCCGCGGCCATCGTGGCCCAGATCGGTGATGTCGGCTTCGAACGGCGTGGCGGAGACGGAGTTGGATCGGGACATGAGCACGCGAGGTGAGGACTGGCCGCCGATTATCCCAGATCGGCCAGGTTCACGCCCTCGCGACGCCGTGCCTCAGGCCTACTTCGTTTGCCAGGCCCCGGCGGCATTCTGGTAATACCAGCCCGCGTGCGCCTTCTCGATCCAGCTTTTGGCGAAGGTGGCGCGAATCTGCGACTCCCACTCCGGATGGTTGTTGGCGACGGCAATCTCGCGATACAGCGCGGTACGATCGCGGTTCTCGTCGGCCACCGCGGCGTTGGCCTGCGCACGCTGGCTGAGCGGCACCTTGGCTGCATCGCGCATGGCCACCATGCCGTCCTGGGTGAAGCCGACCGCGCCGCTGTCCAGCAGGTCGCCCAGGATGCCACCGAAGCGCTGGTGCATACGACCGCGGATCGCTTCGGTGGCGCTGGTCTGGATCCGGATGTTCGGTGTATCGGCCGCATGCGCGGCAGGGATCAGTAGATCGAGCAGCATCGCCGAAGGATGGCTGCCGCTGTCCTTCGCGGGCGGCGGCGGTTCCTTCGCGGCAGGCTTGTCGGCCGAACCGGCCTGGTCCAGCACATTGCCGATGAACTGGTCAGCGGCCTTCTGCGCCGCCGCCTCGGGAAAGTACACGTTGATGGTGACGCAGCCGACCAACGCCACGGCTATGGTAGTCAGGATGACGTAGACAAGCTTGCGCATGATGTACTCCGGTACTGGAAAAGTTAAATCGAATCAATGGATCTCGGGTGCGGCCCCGTGGATGGCGTCCTGCAGTCGCTTCACCAAGGTCGGCCAATCGACCTCGCTTTGGTGGCCGATGACCTGCAAGTGCGGCAGGCCGCTGCCTTCCACGATAGTGTAGCCACCGCCGGACGGTTCCAACCCACTCATCTTGCACACGGTACCAAGCAGCGTGCAATTGAGGCCAATTTGCTTGTAACCAAAGGTCTTGAACAGTTTCAACACGGCGCCCTGCAGCCCCGCTGCAATCCCGCCGCCACCGACGGATGTGAGGTTGTTTACCGCACGCTGGCTGATCCGACCACCGCTGCCGGCAAGCAAGCTGGCCTTGAACGCCACCGGGTTCCAGTTGACCAGACGCAGGTCGTCAATCGAGCCATCCAGTCGCCCGGTGATGCTGCCGAAATCGAACACGCTGGTAATCGCCCCCAGATCGAGTTGCCTCAAGGCGATGTCAGTATTGAGCACCGGACCAGATCCGAAAGGCCGCTGCAAAGACAAGCGCGTGATGTTGACGAACCCGTCGAACACGTTGGCGGTGAGCCCGCCATCGAGCTCCAGGCGGTCATCGACCCAGCGCAACGACGGTACCGCGCCGGCCAGCGTGCCGGGGAACGCCGGCCAACCCATGGCCTGGCTGAAGGCGGCCATGTCGATGCCGGTCAGTGCCAGTGACGTCGCCAGACGCTGACCCTTGGCCGCGTCCGGCGACCAATCCAACTGACTGATACGCAACTGGCCATTCAGCACGGGCACTTCAAGCGCTTGCCGCAGGCTCAGCATGCCGTCGTGACTTTGCCATGGCGACGTCGCTGCGCCGCCCTGGATCCGGTAAAACCGCAAGCTGTGCCAGGCCAGCGTCGTCACCGGCCGATCACCCTTCTGCGCCCAATCGAGCCCGCCGCGCAGGCCATCAATCGCCAGGCGATCATCACTATCAGCCAGATCGAGCCCGTCGGTGCGGAAGCTGAAACTGCGTGGCACGTCGTCACGCATGTCGAGGCTGGCGTCCAGGTCACCGGCGATCTTGAGGCCGCGCAAGCCCAGCGTGTCGAGCCAGGCCTGGCCGTAGCGGTCATAGGCTGCCGGGAAGCTGGCATGCAGGCGATCCAGTCGCAACGATTTCAGCGCACCGGCAGCGTCGAACGTCAGCGCGCCATCAAGCTGCAGGGCATCGGCGTCACTGATCCGCAATCTGCTCAACTCGACGGCGCCCTTCTGGGCGCTGACCTGCACGTTCAGCTGCACTGGGTGATTCGGCAATTTGGCGTAGATCGGTCCCAGCAACAGTTCGCCACCGCGCAAGCTGGCGTCCAGATCGATCCGGGTCGGCCCCGCGCTGGAGTCGAGATTGAAACGGCCGTTGCCATTGACACCCTGGCCAGCAAGAGTGCCGCTGGGAGTGTCGAACCCCACGTCTTTGAGGCCAAACTGGCCGGACGAGCGCAAGCCCGGCTCACTCAGGTCCAGCGCCAGCTCGGCATCGAGCCGTCCGCCCGTGGGGCGGCCTGACCAAACGGTGCCGAGCAGGCCTTGCAGCCAGCCCGCAGGCAGGTTGTCGATGCGGATTTGAGCGTGGCTGGGCTGATCCAGCGGCAACGCGCCGCTGACGGAGGCCTTGCCCTGTAGCAGATCGATCAACAAGGTGTTGGTGGCTGGACTCAGTTCGACGTGGACCTGTGCGTTACTGAGCGCACCGCCAGGCGCCTTGGCCAGCTTCAGTTTGCCGTCCAGAATCCAGCTCAACCGGTTGTCGCGACGCAGGCTACCCGCAAGATCCAGCGGCAACCGCCGCCAGCCCATCGACGGCACATCGGCCCGCGCGGCATGCAACTGCAGCGTGAGGGCACCGTCACCATCTTCGCCCAATCTGAGCGTCACGGTGTCCAGGCGCAGGCCAGGCATGTGAATGAATTTGGCTGACAACAAGACATCCGCTCGCGCCGGCACCAGCCAGAGCAGGCTCAGCAAAAGGCTGCAGCAGAGCAGCCAGGGGCTTGGTGAATGACTTGAAGTTGGGCGCATGTCGGGCCATTCTGCCAAATCCAGATGAACGACAAGGATTTCGTCATGAGCGAGCGCCTGGAAACCCATCTTCCCCACACAGCTCAGCCGCACGTTCTGGTCGCCGACGACGACCTCGCTAGTTGCCGTTTCCTAGGCGATGGCTTGCGCTCGCTCGGCGCGACGGTGGACACCTGTGTCGACGGCGAAGCGGCGCTGGCGCGGGCCCGCGCCGAAAGATTCGATTTATTGCTGCTGGATTGCCGCATGCCGGATGGCGGCGCCATGCACATCCTCACGCAACTGCGCGGCGACGCACAAGCTGCCTCCACCGAAAGCGTCGCGGTGGCCACCAGTGCCGAACTGGCGCCCGCTGACCGGCGCGACCTGCTGGCGGTCGGCTTCAGCGAGGTGCTGCTCAAGCCCTGCACGCTGGCCGGCCTGCAGCATGTGCTGACCCTGGTTCACACCGCTGGACCCGCTTGCGTGCTGGACGATGGCGCCGCGCTATACAGTAGCGGCAACGCTACCACCATGCGCGCGCTGCGGATTCTGCTGCGCGAGGAACTGGCGCTGCTGCAGCGCGAACTGGGTGGCCTGATCCAGGATCCCGTTGCCTTCGCCGACCGCCTGCACCGGCTGCGCTCGTCGTGCGGCTTCTGTGGCGCCGCGGCGTTGGCGCAGCAGATCGTGCGGATGCAGCAACAGTTTTCGCAGAATGTCGGGCTTTGGTGGTCGAGTCGAGAATTCGGCTGGGTGCGGACAGATTTTCGCCGGTTCGCAGGTCCATAGTGGTTCTATGGACCAAGAGTCGGCGGAAATATGGACCACTTAGGCGGATTTGCAGGCCGGCTAACCAAAGTCCGACAGGCTCTTAGGAACCGGAAGTATCGCTGCGCCGGGACACCGCCATCCCCAGCACGCGCCAGGCGCGTAGCTCGCCGCCGCCTAGATGGAAACGGATCACCTGGCGCATCAGATCGCGCAGCGACTTTAGCCCACGGTTGTCCGGCATACGGTCGTGTGCCAGCGCGAGCAGGTCGCTGCCGAGTAGCGCCTGCTGGCTTCCGGCGACGCAGCGTACGGCGCCCTGTTCAACCTCGTAGCGGTACCACGCTTCCGGTTCAAGGGCCTCTGCAGTATCCGCTTCGTACAGCAACTGCAGGCCATAGCCGGTGATCTCCAGCAAATCGCGTTCGAAACGGCGCAGCGTCCAGCTCGACGATTCGCCCGCAGCAAGGCGGGCCAATGTCATGGCATAAGCATCGAACAGAGGCGGCAACGGGTCCTGGCGGCCGGTCAGGCGCACCACCAGCTCATTGAGATAGAGGCCGGCCAGCGCGACATCGCCAGTCAAACGCTGCGGCACCCCGACCGCCTCCACCTCGGTCAGGGTGGCCATCTCGCCTCGCAGCAGCAGGCCCAGCGCCAGTGGTTGGAACGGCTCGAGCTGCGCCCGCCGCAACCGCGAGCGCTCGCCCCGCACTCCGCGAGCGACCACGCCGAGCCGGCCATGCTCCCGGGTCAGACATTCCAGCAACAGCGAGGTCTCGCGATAGGCTCGCGCATGCAGCACGTAGGCGGGTTGCTGTTCGATGCGCATGAGTCAACGGCCGGGAATGGGCAATGGAGCATAGGGAATCGTAGGAGCGGATCCGCGCTTTTCCGGTTTCCTATGCTCCATTCCCGACTTCTGCGTCAGTCGGTATACCCAAACTTCCTCAACATGTTGTCGTCATCGACCCAGCCCTCGCGCACCTTGACCCACAGCTTGAGGAACACCTTGCGCTCGAACATGCGTTCCATGTGGCGGCGAGCGCTGGAGCCGATCGCCTTGAGCTGAGCGCCACCCTGACCGATTACGATGGCCTTCTGTCCAGCACGCTCGACCCAGATGATCGCGTGGATCTCGGCGATGCCATCGGGACGGTCGTTGAACTGTTCGATCTCCACCGTGGTGGCGTACGGCAGCTCCTGGTCGAGCCGCAGCATCAACTGCTCACGCACCATCTCGGCAGCCAGGAATCGTTCGCTGCGATCGGTGACCTCGTCCTCGCCATACAATGGCGCGCGCACCGGAAGGCGCTGCAGAATGGCCTGCTCCAGCGCTTGCAGGCCCTGTTCCTTCAGCGCGCTGACGTAATGAATTTCATCGTAATGATGTTTGGCCGTGAGCTCCGCCACGAATGGCAGCATCACGGTCTTGTCCTTGTTGAGGTCGACCTTGTTGATTACCAGCAGGCGCGGCGCGGATTGCTCGACCAGAGCGGTGTACAGCGCCTCGTCCTCGTCGGTGAAACGGCCAGCCTCGATCACCTGCACCACCAGGTCGACGTCGCTGATCGCCGAACGCGCGGCCCGGTTGAGGCTGCGGTTCATCGCCCGCTTGGCGCCGCGATGCAGACCCGGTGTATCCACATAAAGGATCTGCCCAGCTTCGCTGGTATGGATGCCGAGGATGCGATGGCGGGTGGTCTGCGGCCGCGGACTGATGATCGACAGGCGAAAGCCGATCAATGCATTGAGCAGGGTCGATTTGCCCACGTTGGGACGCCCGGCCAGCGCCACGGTGCCGCAGCGGAAATTCTCGTGCGGCAGGCTGCCGTCGGCGGAGTCCAGGGAGAGGTTCATGGCGTTGAAAGTCAGCAGGTCGGAGGGCAATTGTAGTGCCCTGGGGATTGATCGGGTGGTCGGCCATCGCCGGCGATGAAGCGACGCTCAGGATTCGCGCGCGTGTTCCAGTAACTGGTTCAGTACGTTCTCGGCGGTATCCTGCTCGGCAGCCCTGCGGCTGGCAGCTGTTGCTTCGGCGACCAACGGAAAGGGCTCGCTGATAGTGCAGCTCACGTCGAAAGTTTTGGCGTGATCCTCGCCGTGGCTGGCAACCAGTTCGTACTGTGGCAACGGCCAGCCTCCCGATTGCAGGTGCTCTTGCAGACGGGTTTTGGCGTCCTTGGACGATCGTCGCAGCGCGGTGACACGCTCGTCGAACAATTCACGCACGGCTGTCCGGCAGGCGTCGAACCCGGCATCCATGTAGATCGCAGCGATCAGCGCCTCGAATGCATCTGCGAGGATCGAATCGCGCCGGAAGCCGCCACTCTTGAGCTCGCCGGGGCCGAGCTTCAGCTCGTCACCAAGTTCCAGATCACGCGCCACCACGGCCAATGCCTGGCCATTGACCAGTTGCGCGCGCAGTCGCGACAACTCGCCTTCACTGGCCTTGGGATGCACCTCGTACAGCAACTCGGCAATGATCGCGCCCAGCAACGCGTCGCCCAGAAACTCCAGGCGTTCGTTGTTGGGTCGGCCGGCACTGCGGTGGGTAAACGCCAGCTGCGCCAGTGCCGGGTCGCGGAAACGGTAACTCAGCTTCAATGTTTACTCGCCAACATTGCCCTTCAGCGCCACGCTCTTGTTGAAGTGCAGCAGGAAATCGATGTTGTACATGAACGGAATCTGCTTGTCGTAGACCACCTGCAGTTCGCTGGCTCCGCCAGCATTGCGCTTGATCGTGATGTTCGACGGCTTGATCGTGGAGTCATCGACGTATTGGAACCCCATCTTGAACATCAGGTTGCGACGGATCTCGTCCAGCGACTTGCCGTTGGTGCCCTCGGTGGCGATCTGGCCCATCGCCTTGGACACGCCCATGTACTCCGAGTACGACGGCATCAATTTCATCC
>CAJDWA010000028.1_pt1 | contig 17977 bp, 15 predicted proteins | sample 7391461 | NCBI WGS metagenome assembly CAJDWA01 (sample SAMEA7055726, study PRJEB34461) | soil metagenome | biome: terrestrial ecosystem; feature: Peninsula; material: soil | place: Antarctica | collected 2016 | reverse complement strand
AACGTTGCCATCCGCATTGCACTGGCAAAGCAACACCAGCGTCAACCACAACACCATCACCAGCGAAAGCCTGAAAGCTCAAGGCAAGAGCATCAAGCGCGTGGTATTGACGGGAAGTCTCCTAAGGAACTGTTAGCCCTCATTGACTCCACTCCACGGGAACATACTTGATTTCTTGGTCGTTGTACGCAACAACCACAGCGCTGCCGTGATCGCCGGCCCATTGAATGGACTGCGTGGAATAGCTATAGCTGGAGCCGAGCTCCTGGCGCGCCAAGAACTCGGCTTTTGCTGCTGCGGCGCCATGAAGCGTAATGTTGAGCATGACAGCTAAAACCGCGACAAGCGCCAACCCTAAGCCAAACGCTAGTCTTGGCGGAGAGGTTGGACGACCATTTGCTTTAAGCGCTTCTAACACAGGCGCGGAGCGCAACTGATGGTAAGTCCAGCCGAGCAGCGCCAGAGCTGCCAAAGATAGGAGCCACAACATGGCTGTCGAGCCAGGATTGAGCCTGGCTTGAATGACGAGCAGGCGAAATGGCTGGAGAAACGGGAAAAGGAAAAAGATTGCGAGGATGAAGCCGGTGAGCATGAACGCCGAAAACCAAGTAACTAGACGGGTAGCGGCTAGGCTGCCGCGCAATAAGAAGACGCCAGCAACCACAGCAAATATATTGAAGCTGGAGGAATAGCTTTGACCATGAGACACGGCGTAGATCATGAAAGCGATGTCGACTAGGCCAAATGCGACCAAGACGAGACCGACTTTCTTAAGGATTGCGTGGTAGTTTGGCATTAGGGCTAACGCTGAGTAGACCCCTGAAGCGGGATGTTGCACCGAGTATGGCGGCTGCAAACCTGACACTGCAACAGGTGGGTTTCTAGACAAGACCATGAGCTTGCGGCGCTCGCGCGCCGTTGCAAGAAGTTAACGGCGCCCGCGTTATCGGGCACGTTCGAGTGTGTATGAGTTACACCGGCTCAAGTGAGGATGTAACAGCTCGGGGAAGGGGCGACGCAGTGCGATTTTTGCCTTGGCACTGCATCGATGGTGCGTGAATGGTGCGCTGCGCCACTACACTATTGCCCTTGCTTCGCTACCGAAGATTGGATGTGAGAGCTGTCGGGACTTTTGCAGCAGCGCCGAACGCGGCGCTAGCTGCGCTGTTTGTACCTTTGGAGACCGCGGAGTTGGCCTTGCCGGCGGACGGTCGCGTGCTGTTTCTGCGTGCGCGGGCCGGCGTGCGCTTGCGCGAAATGGCACAGCCCGACTGGCTGTGCGAACAGAGCTTTCTGCCATTTGCGGATGAGCTGGTACGTCAGAGTCTGCGCGTGGGCGAGCCGGCGACGGGCGAATGCTACTCGTTGGTATTGGTGCTGCCACCACGCCAGCGCGATGAGGCACGGGCCGTGTTCGCGCGGGCGCTGGATTTGCTGGCACCAGGCGGCACGGTGTTGGCCAGCATGCCCAATGCCGAGGGTGCGAAGTCGGGTGAGAACGATCTGGCCAGGCTGGCCGGGGCCGTGCAGCACCTGTCCAAGCACAAGTGTCGGGTGTTCTGGGCCACGCCGGGCGAGGGTGATGTCGACGAGTCGCTGCTGGCGGAATGGCTGGCGCTGGACGCTCCGCGAGCGATCGTCGATGGTTATGTCAGTCGGCCGGGACTGTTCGCATGGGATCGCATCGACCGTGCTTCGGCGTTGCTGGCTGAGCATCTGCCGGCAGATCTGCAGGGTCGGGTGGCCGATCTCGGCGCAGGTTACGGTTATCTCGCCTGCCAAGTGATGGCGCGCTGCCCGTGGGTCAGCGCGATCGACTTGTACGAGGCTGAGGCGCGCGCGCTGGAGCCGGCGAGGATCAATCTGGCGCGAGTACAACGCGAGTGTGCTCGCGAGCTGTCGGTGGTAGTGCACTGGCACGATGTCACGCGTGGTTTGCCGCAGCGCTACGACGCGATCGTCAGCAACCCGCCGTTCCACCAGAGCCGCGCTGATCTGCCGGAGTTGGGCCGAGCTTTCATCACCAGCGCGGCGGACGCCCTGCTGCCGGATGGTCGCCTGCTACTGGTGGCGAACCGGCATTTGCCGTACGAGGCAATCCTGGGGCAGCGTTTTCGCGAAGTGCGTACGCTGACGACGGAGGGAGGATTCAAGGTGATTGAGGCAACAGGAGTGCGCACGTGAAACTGGTGAAGTTGATCGCCAACCTCGGTTACGGCAGCCGCAAGGACGTGACGCAACTGTTCCGCAGCGGGCGTGTCACGGACGCTGCCGGCGAAGTGTTGTATGCCGATGACGTGGTGGCCTACGAGAGCATCCGCGTCGATGATGAGCCACTGGACCCGCCGCCGGGCCTGGTGCTGATGCTGAACAAGCCGCTGGGTGTCACCTGCTCGCGCAAGGATCCCGGTCGCGTGGTCTACGATCTGCTGCCGCCGCGATACAGCGTGCGTTCGCCGGCGCTATCCAGCGTGGGCCGGCTTGATCGGGATACCTCGGGCCTGTTGCTGTTCACTGATGACGGTGCGCTGCTGCACCGGATCATTTCGCCCAAGATGCAGGTGGCCAAGGTCTACGACGTCACACTGGCGCAGGATCTGCACGGCGACGAGGTCGAGCTGTTCGCCAGTGGCACGCTGATGCTGGAGTCGGAAAAAGAACCCTTGGCGCCGGCCACACTCAAGGTGCTGGCGCCGCGCCATGCTCGTCTGACGGTGACCGAGGGCCGCTATCACCAGGTGCGCCGGATGTTTGGCGCCACCGGTAATAACGTGGAGGCCTTGCAGCGGCTATCTGTGGGTGGACTGATGCTAGGCGAGCTGCCGCTGGGCTCGTGGCGAGTGCTGGCGGCGGACGAGGTGGCGCGAATCTTCGCTTTGTAGCGTTTGAGCACTACCTCGCAGGAATGGCTTCGTTGTTACGACACCATGTGCACAGGGGTGGGAATGGCGGCGCCAAACCATTTGTGTCGTTCGTCGCGGCAACTGGGGCTGCCCATCGCGTATTTGCGGCAGATGATCGGGCGATCTTCGTAAATGGTGCACGCGAAGGTGTTCGGGTCCACCGCGGCGCACCAGCCATCGCTGCCTCTGGCGAGGATTGCCAGGCCGTGCTCGTCGTGGTCGACGAGCCAGGTCGGCACCCTGTCTTCGGGCATCAGCACCACGGTGAGGCGGCAGCACACCGCTTCACAGCTGGTGCATTGCACGCTGGGGTCGATGCTTTCTTCGTATGGGTCTGGGGCGTTGGTCATGCGCCAGCATGAACAGCTGCGCCTGAACGCCTTGTTGTGCGACCGGTTCAGTCCAACTCATCGTGCCACAGAGCCTGCCAGCCATCATGGCCAAGGCTTTGCAGCGTTTCGATATTGCGCCGGTAGATCGCATCGGTATCGCTCATCTGCTCCATTGCCCGCTCGACGCTGGCTTCGCGCAGCAGGTGCAGGGTGGGGAAGGGCGAGCGGTTGCTGAAGTTCTCGATTGCGTCTGGCGCACTGTCGGCAAACTGGTACTGCGGGTGGAAACTGGCGACCTGCCATTCCCCTTCCAGCTTCAGCGTCTGCAATGCGACGTCGGCCACGTCGAGGAAATCGTTGTAGTCGAGAAAGTCGTTCAGCACGAACGGATGGATCAAAAGGCCGGTCTCGCACTCGTCCGCAGACAGCGCATGCAGCGATTGCAGTTCGCCGCACAAATCATCCAGCAGAGTATCGGTGTCGCGCGCATGGCTTACCCGTAGACGCAGCTTGCCTTGCACGTGTGGCGCACGGGCGAACGGGCACAGGTTAAGGCCGATCACCGCCCGCTCCAGCCAGCGCACGGTGGCCGCGAGATAGGGCGCGTCTTCAGGCAGGGCGTCGGTGTTGAGATCGTTGGCAGGCGTGGGGGTCATGTGATTTGCGCCGGATTCGAGCGGGCGACTATACGCGCTGCGGCGCGCTTTGGCGCGGCTGGTGGGAGCTGCCCGACCGGCTTGTTCCCGCCGCGCAGGCGGCCCTATCACGCGCCAGGCGCAGGAATCTGCGCGGCAAACCTGATTTAATACCGTCCCCTGACGCGGATCGTTTGCCGCCATCCTCCAGCTCTGCCAACTCGGCAGCAAACGAGATGCTATGTCAGGGCGATGTTTCATAGCTGGAATGACCTGTGGATGGCTTGACCCCGACAACTACCGACGACGCAGTAGAGGCTTTGCTGCCGCCACACCTGCGCGGGGAAACGGCCTCAGTCGGTCTGCAGACGCCGGCGCGTTGGAACCTGGCCCATGAGCTGGCGCGCCGACGCAACCTGGCCAAGCCTGGTGGGTCGTCCGCAGCTGTCGCCTCAATGCGATCCGCGGCCGGGTCCGGCCGCACCCGGTCGCAGACGCTGTCGTCAGTGTCGGATGACTGGCTGCTGCCGCCGATGTGGCCACTGGACGGATGGTTCGGATCGGTGGCCGTGCGCTGGCGCAAACGGGCCGAAATTCGGATCGTGGCGCTGGCGCGGCTATCCACGTGGCCGCGGCGGCCGAGGGTGCAACAGTACGGGCTCATGTCCGGCGTGACCCTTAGTGTTGTGGTTGCTGCGGCTCTGTTTTGGTCGCGCACGGATGCCTCTTCTACTCCGACACGATCATCGTCGACCGCGGAGGCGACAGCTGCAGGTCCGCTCCGGGTGAGCGGGGGGATCAAGCCCTCGTTGTCTGCATCTGCACCCGTCCCGCTCGCTTTAGCGCCGCACGACACGCCGACGGTTTTGCCGCCAGCCACTCGAATTCGGGCTATCACTGTCCACCCGCTGCCTATCAATGTCAGCACGATGGATCTGATGATGCCGATGGCCGAGCCCGATCTCGACATCACCTCCGATCAAAGCTTGTGGGTACAGGTGGGCAAGAGCACGGGCGTCGACCCGCTGCTTCTCTATAGCATTGCCCTGGTGGAATCGAAGAGCCTGAATTCCAAGGGTGAGGTCACGCCGACACCGTGGCTGTTCCGTATCAACAACCGTGTGGTGCGCGGCGACCGCCATGAGGTGCAACTGGCGATGGCCGCGGCGACCCAGTTCGGCGCGCCGGTGCAGGACGTCGGCATCATGCAGGTCTATTACCCGGTGCACCGGAACGCGGTACGCGACCCGCTGGTCTTGCTCAATCCGCGCACCAACATCACGTTGGCGGCAAAAATTTTGCTCGCTGGCATGAAGCAGACTCGCGACCCCGTGCTGGGCGTGGGTTATTACCACAGCCATACGCCGACGCTGGCGCGTAACTACGGCACCTTGGTGTTGAGTGTCTACGAAAGGGTGAAGGCGATCTATCGCCCGGCCGCTGATGAGAAAATCGCGGAAGGCTGACTTGCGTCGTTTGAGCCGCACGGCTGCCGCACACCACCGACCTTGCGTCGAGCAGGACGCGCCTTGATATAGGCTGTACCGTTCTTGTCGAAGTAATCCCCATGCTTGACCTGCAGTTTGACAACGCGTTCGTGCGTGAGCTACCGGGCGATCCGGAGCACGGATCGCGCGTGCGTCAGGTCGAGGGCGCGCTGTATTCACATGTGCAGCCCACCGCGGTCGACGCCCCGCGTCTGCTGGCGCATTCGGTCGAGGTGGCCGCATTTCTGGGCTTTAGCGAAGGTCAGGTCGCCTCGTCGGAATTCGCCGCCGTGTTCAGTGGCAACGCCATGCTCGACGGGATGCAACCCTACGCAGCCAACTACGGCGGTCATCAGTTCGGTAACTGGGCCGGGCAACTTGGCGACGGCCGCGCCATTGCATTGGGCGAGGTGATCAACGCCGACGGCGAGCGCTGGGAACTGCAATTGAAAGGTGCCGGGCTCACCCCGTATTCACGCGGGGCTGATGGCCGCGCGGTATTGCGTTCCTCGGTGCGCGAATTCCTGTGCAGCGAGGCGATGCATCACCTGGGCGTGCCCACCACCCGCGCGCTGAGCTTGATCGGGACCGGCGAACCGGTGCTGCGTGACATGTTTTACGACGGTCATGCAGCGCCGGAGCCGGGCGCCATTGTCTGCCGTGTCGCGCCATCGTTCATCCGCTTCGGCAATTTCGAGCTGCCTGCCTCTCGCGGCGACGTCGCCCTGCTGCAGCAACTGGTCGACTTCACTATCCACCGCGACTTTCCCGAGCTCACCGGGCAGGGCCAAGCGCTGTACGCCGAGTGGTTCGGCCAGGTATGCGAGCGCACCGCCACGATGATCGCGCACTGGATGCGGGTGGGCTTCGTGCATGGGGTGATGAATACCGACAACATGTCGATCCTCGGCCTCACCATCGACTACGGTCCCTACGGCTGGACCGACAACTTCGACCCGGACTGGACGCCGAACACTACCGACGCGCAGCGCCGTCGCTACCGCTTCGGCCAGCAACCGAATGTGGCTTGGTGGAACCTGAGTCGGCTGGCTGGCGCGCTGGCGCCGGTGTTCGAGGATGTCGCACTTTTGCAGGCCGGGCTGGATCGCTATGCGCAGGTCTACGCCGCGGCCGATCGCATGAACATCGCGGCCAAACTGGGGCTGGTCGAATGTCGTGAAACCGATGTAGCGCTTATGCAGGAGTTGCACCAGCTGATGGCGTCGGCCGAGATCGACATGACGCTGTGGTTCCGCGCACTGGCTGACATCGACGCGCGGGCGCCGACCCTGGAGCCATTGCGCGATGCGTTCTACGACGAGGCGAAACGGCAAGCGGCCGAACCGATGCTCAACGACTGGCTGGCACGCTATGCCGCACGGTTGACAAACGATCCATCGTCGGCAGACGAACGGCGCGCGCGCATGCGGGCGGCGAATCCACGTTACGTTCTGCGCAACTATCTGGCGCAGCAAGTGATCGACCAGGCGACTGCAGGCGATCCTTCCGGCATCCACGAATTGCTCGAGGTCATGCGCCACCCTTACGACGACCAGCCCGGTCGTGAAGCTTTCGCGCAAAAACGCCCGGACTGGGCGCGGAACAAGGCCGGTTGCTCGATGCTCTCGTGCAGTTCGTGAGCACTCGTCGACGCTGCAAAAGCACAAGGGCCGGCATGGCCGACCCTTGTGTTCGTTGCAATTGGTGCCCCCGATACGATTCGAACGTACGACCTGCCCCTTAGGAGGGGGCCGCTCTATCCAACTGAGCTACGAGGGCAGCGGGGTGATTTTCGCATGGATTACGCGGTCGTGCGATCCGGGCGGTTGCTGCTCCCCTGTGCGCAGGGTGAGAGAGGAAAGGGACTGGCCTGCTAGAATGACAGATTGCATTTTCAGTTCACCGCGTCCGCGAACGCCACGAATCCAAGGAGTCACGTATGTCGCATGCCATCCTCAAGTCGCTCGGTATCGGTACCGAACATTCAGGTACTTATCTCGGTCAGGGCGAGTGGTCGAAGACCACCGACGCGGGCACCCTGCGGTCGGTGAACCCGGCTAACGGCGAAGAGATCGCCACGGTGCACGCATCCAGCGCTGCCGACTACGAGGTGATCGTCAAGCGTGCCCAGGAATCCTTCAAGATCTGGCGTACGACGCCGGCACCGCAGCGCGGCGAAGCTGTGCGGTTGTGCGGCGAGGCGCTGCGCAAGCACAAGGACGCATTGGGTTCGTTGGTCGCACTGGAAATGGGCAAGATCAAGCCCGAGGGTGACGGCGAAGTACAGGAGATGATCGACATCGCCGATTTTGCGGTGGGCCAGAGCCGCATGCTTTATGGCTACACCATGCATTCGGAGCGCGCCGGCCACCGCATGTATGAGCAGTACCATCCTCTGGGCCTGGTGGGCATCATCAGCGCGTTCAACTTTCCGGTCGCGGTATGGGCCTGGAATGCGATGCTGGCGGCTGTTTGTGGTGACATCTGCATCTGGAAGCCGTCGCCGAAGGTGTCGCTCTCGGCGATTGCGACCATGAAGATCTGCAACGACGCACTGAAGGACCACGGTTATCCGGACCTGTTCTTCCTGTTCAACGACGCCGGCAGCGATCTGGCACAGGCATTCGTCGACGACAAACGTGTGGGCTTGATCAGCTTCACCGGCTCGACCAAGGTCGGCCGCATGGTCGGTGAGCACGTAGCCAAACGGATGGGGCGCTCGCTGCTGGAGCTGGGCGGCAACAACGCGATCATTCTCGATGAAAGCGCCGACCTGAAGCTGGCGATCCCGGGCATCGTGTTTGGCGCGGTTGGCACCGCCGGCCAGCGCTGCACCAGCACGCGTCGCCTGATTGTGCACGAATCAATCTACGACACCGTGCTGGAGACGCTGATCAAGGCGTACAAGCAGGTCGAGGGCAAGATCGGCGATCCGAACCTCGCCACCACGCTGATGGGCCCGCTGAACAGCCAGGATGCCGTGAAGGGCTACCTGGCCGCGGTGGAGAAGGCCAAGGCCGCTGGCGGCACGGTTGCTTGCGGTGGCGCCGCGCTGACCGACCGAAAAGGTAACTTCGTGCTGCCGACCATCATCACCGGCTTGAAGAATTCGGACGATGTGGTGCAGACGGAGACGTTCGCGCCGATTCTTTACGTGATGAAGTTCACCGACCTCGACGACGCGATCGACATGCAGAACAGCGTGCCGCAGGGTCTGTCCTCGGCGATCTTCACGCAGAACCTGAAATCGGCGGAGAAGTACCTGTCGGCTGCGGGCTCCGATTGCGGCATCTCCAACGTCAACATCGGCACCTCTGGTGCTGAGATCGGCGGTGCGTTCGGCGGCGAGAAGGAGACCGGCGGCGGTCGCGAGTCCGGCTCGGATGCCTGGAAGGTCTATATGCGTCGCCAGACCAACACCATCAATTACTCCGATTCGCTGCCGCTGGCCCAAGGCATCAAGTTTGACTTGTAGCACCAAGCTCGACCTTTAAGCGAGAAGAGGCTCGCGGGCGGTTCGCTGCCCGCGAGCGATCACGCTACGATGCACATCAATGCCCTGTCGGCGTGATGAGCGAGCAAAGCAGATGAACCAACAACTGTCCTATCGACCCGCGGCGCCGACCAGCACGCTGGCCGTGGTGAGCCTGGTGTTTGGCGTCCTCGGCTGGAGCGTGCTGCCGTTCGTGGGCGCTATCGTGGCCATCGTCTGCGGCCACATGGCGCGCAGCGAGATCCGCAAGAGCAGTCCGGATCAGCGTCAGGACGGTGATGGACTGGCGGTCGCAGGTCTGGTGCTCGGCTACGTGCAGCTGGTCTTCGGTGCATTGGTGATCGTCCTGCTGTTCGCCCTGGTGTTCTCTGGCTTCAAGTTGGCTGGCTGGCCTTGACCTTCGTGGCAGGTCGCGCAGGCTCGGTTCCCTTCGATTTCAGCGGTTATCGCGTGCTGGTGGCCGGCGGCAGCCGCGGCATCGGCCGCAGCATCGCGCTGGGCTTTGCGGAGGCCGGGGCAGCCGTGTCGATCTGCGCGCGCGGCGTGGAAGCACTGGAACAGACTCGCCTGGAAATTGCCGCGCACGATGTCGTGGCGCATGCGCAGAGCTGCGATCTGGCTGACCCGAGAGCGATAGAGGCCTGGGTAGGCGACGCCGCTGGCGCGCTGGGCGGCATCGACGTACTGGTGAACAATGCGAGCGGCTACGGCTTCGGTGAGGATGATGCGGCCTGGCTGGCTGGCCTTAATGTGGACCTGATGGCCGCGGTGCGCGCTTCTCGCGCGGCGCTGGTGCACCTGCAACAGTCGGCGCACGGGTGCATTCTGCATACCAGCTCGATCGCGGCGTTTCATCCAGGCAGAGCGGGAGGCGCGGCGTACGCAGCGGTGAAAGCCGCCTTGAGCCAATACACCACCTCGCAGGCCCTGGCGCTGGCCGAACACCGTATTCGGGTCAACGCGATCGCGCCGGGTTCCACCGACTTTCCCGGTGGAGTGTGGGATCGCTGCCGGAAGGACGACCCGAAGCGTTATGCCGCCGTGCTGGCAACGATTCCGTTTGGCCGTTACGGCACGCCGGAGGAAATTTCCCATGCGGCCTTGTTCCTGGCCTCGCCCTGGGCGGGCTGGATTACCGGGCAGACCCTGGTGGTTGACGGCGGCCAGTTGCTGGGTGGCTGATGGAACGCGACAGTACGTGGTCCTGGAATGGAACGGCGTGAGCGACGCCACGTCCGCAGCCAGCCAGCCACGCTAAACTGCGCGACATCTTCCGCGACTGACGGCGATCCGATTTGGCCCTCTACGACATCCTGCGTCCACTGCTGTTTCAGCTCGATCCGGAGCGGGCACATCGGCTGACTCTTTACAGCCTGGGTGTGGCCCAGCGCAGCGGTTTCGCGCACCGCATCACCACGCCACCGGCAGACCTGCCGGTCAGCCTATTCGGCATCACCTTCCCGAACCCGGTCGGCCTCGCGGCCGGCCTGGACAAGAATGCAGAGCATCTGGACGCACTTGACGCGCTCGGTTTCGGCTTCATCGAGGTAGGTACGGTTACGCCGCTGCCACAGCCAGGCAACGACAAGCCGCGCATGTTCCGACTGCCACAGCACGAAGCGATCATCAACCGGATGGGTTTCAACAACGGCGGCGTCGATGCACTGGTGCGCAACGTGCAGCAGTCCAGCTACCACGGCGTGCTCGGTATCAATATCGGCAAAAACAAGGACACCCCGAACGAGAAGGCGGTCAACGATTACCTGACCTGTCTGCACAAGGTGTACGAACATGCTACCTATGTCACGGTGAACATTTCCTCCCCGAACACCAAGGGTCTGCGCGACTTGCAGGAGGAAGCCACGCTGCACAAGTTCATCTCCATTTTGCGCGCAGCGCAGGAGCGCCTGGGCTCGCAGCACGGTCGGCGCAAGCCGATGCTGCTGAAGATCGCGCCGGACCTGGGCGAGCGCGAGTTGGACTCGATCGCCGGAGTGCTGCTGCGCACGGGCATCGACGGGGTGATCTGCGGAAATACCACGATCGACCATGCCGCAGTGGCCGATGACCCACACGGCGGAGAAACCGGCGGTCTGTCGGGCAAACCGTTATTTGAACAGTCCACCGCGGTACTGGCCGGCATGCACCAGCGGCTGCAGGGGCGCATTCCGCTGATCGGTGTGGGCGGGATTCTTGACGGCAGCGATGCGACCGAGAAACTGGACGCTGGCGCGTCGCTGGTGCAAATCTATTCCGGGCTGATCTATCGTGGACCGCATCTGGTCGCCGAGTGCGTCAATGAAATCCGCCGCCACCGCGACGCATCACCAGAAGGTGTCAATCATGTCGGTTGAGCGCATGGACATGCCAGCGCAGCGAGTCGACATGGGCGGCTACACGCTCACCGAACACGCTTCGCTGGCCACGCTGAACACCTTGCGCGTATCCGCTCGGGCGAACTTGTTGGCCGATATCCGTGATGCGACCAAGCTGCCCGAGCTGCTCGATTTTCCCGCCGTGCGGCAAGGTCGCCTGATGGTGCTGGGAGAGGGCAGCAACGTGCTGTTCACCGCCGATTTCAACGGCACCGTGCTGCTGATGTCGACCCGCGGCGTGCAGGTGGAAAGCGACGGCGACAGCGCGCGCATTGCGGTGGCCGCCGGCGAGCGCTGGGACGATTTCGTGCGCTGGACCCTGGGCCAGGGATACGCCGGGCTGGAAAACCTGATCCTGATACCCGGCACCGTCGGCGCCGCGCCGATCCAGAACATCGGCGCCTACGGCTGCGAGGTGGCTGAGTTTGTCGAGAGCGTCGAGGCGTGGGATCTGCGCGAGCATCGCGTAGTTACCCTGGATCACGCCACCTGCGCCTTTGCCTATCGCGACTCGCTGTTCAAGCGCGAGCCCAGCCGCTACATCGTCACGGCGGTGCGTTTCGTGTTGCCGCGCAGTCGTCCGCTGCGGATCGACTACGCCGGCATCGCCGAAGAGCTGCGACGCATGTCCGTGGACAGCCCCGCCCCGTTCCATGTCGCCGAAGCGGTGGTGCGTTTGCGCACACGCAAGCTGCCCGATCCTTCGGTGATCGGCAACGCCGGCAGTTTCTTCAAGAACCCGATCGTCGACGCCGCGCTGGCCGACGCGTTGAAACTTGAACATCCCGAAATGCCCGCATGGCCCCAAGCCGACGGACGCAGCAAAATCTCCGCCGGGTGGATGATCGAGGCCGCCGGCTTCAAAGGCTTGCGCGAAGGCGATGCTGGTATCTCGAACCGCCACGCGCTGGTGCTGGTCAATCACGGCGCGGCCAGCGGGCCACAATTGTGGGCGCTGGCGCAGAACGTGATGTCCGGTGTGCTGGAAAAATTCGGCGTGCCGCTGGAACCGGAGCCGGTGGTGATCGCGGCCGGTTGAGCGCGTCCGGAATTTGTACTTCGTCCGTAGAACGTACAGACTTGAATGCTCATTCCACCGGAGACAAGTCGTGACCATTGTGCAACCCGCACCGCCATGGCAGGTCTCGCGCTGGTTCAACAGCGCGCCGCTGTCCCTGACTGACTTGCGTGGGCGCGTCGTGGTCGCGCACGCCTTCCAGATGCTGTGCCCGGGTTGTGCGATGCAGGCCTTGCCGCAGATGAAGCGCGTACAGCAGATGTTTCCTGCCGAGCGTTTGTCCGTGGTTGGGCTGCATACGGTGTTCGAGCACCACGAGGCACAAGGACCGCTCGCGCTGGAGGCCTTCCTGCACGAGTACCGTTACACGTTTCCCGTCGGGGTGGACGCGTATGCCGACGGCGATTCGCTACCGCTGACCATGCGCGCATACGCCATGCAGGGCACACCGACACTGATTCTGATCGACGCGCTGGGACGCCTGCGCGAGCAGCATTTCGGGGTGCTGGATGATCTTGCGCTGGGTGCTGCGCTGGGCCGGTTGCTGGCTGAGGCGAGTGACACGGAGTCGCGGGCGTGACTCGTGGCATATGCGCTGGCGCCACCCGATCAGCAGACGGATAATCCATCTCGAAGCGGCTCGACAGGGGCGGGCGATGTCACCGGCAGGGGCTGTCGTCATCGGTATGCGCGTCCACGCCCGTCTCTCGGTCGTGCCCTTTTTTCATTAACGCTAATCTGATGCAGATATGCCGGCCGATGCGATACCTGCAGAGCGCCGTGATCCTTCCGAGCCGGCTCGTGACAGCAACAACATGCAATCGTGGAGTAATTTTTGATGAACGACAGTGCAAACGACGATCCGGCAAACCTGGAACTGTCAGCGGCCGAGATGCAGTCGATGGGCGAGGCCGTGCTGGCGCGCTCAGTAGCGCATCTGGCGGCTCTGGATGAGTCGCCGATTTGCGGTGATTTTAGCGGCATCGAAGCGCTCTGCCGGTCAATGCGCGAGAGCGCGCCCGAGCACGGCGTGGCGCTCAAATCGCTGCTTGATCCGTTGTTCGACGAGTGGATCCCGCGCTCGTTCGGCACGCCGGCGCCGGGCTACCTGGCCTACATTCCCGGCGGTGGCATCTACACCGCCGCCCTGGCGGACTTCATTGCCGACACGACAAACCGATACACCGGCATCTGGCAAGCTGCACCGGCACTCGTACAACTGGAGGCCAATGCGCTGGACTGGCTACGTGACTGGATGCAGTTCCCGGCGACGGCGCGCGGCCTGTTCACTACCGGTGGCTCGATGGCGATGTTCAACGCGATCGCCTGCGCGCGCGAAAAGCTGCTTGGCGACAACATCCGTGCGGGCACTCTATACGTGTCTTCGCAGTCGCATCACTGCATTGCCAAGGCGGCAAAGCTTGCCGGCATCGCGCACGATCGCGTGCGGGTCATCGACGTGGACGCCGACTTCCGCATGTGCGTGGACAAGCTCGAACGTGCAATTACGGCTGATCGCGCGGCGGGGCTCAAGCCGTTCATGGTGTTCTCCACCGCGGGCACCACCAACACCGGTGCGGTCGATCCACTCGATGCCGTAGCGGACCTTGCCGCGCGCGAAGGCTTGTGGCATCACGTGGACGGTGCCTACGGCGGTTTTTTTCACATGGTGCCGGAACTACGGCCTTTGCTGGCCGGCCTGCCGCGCGCCGACTCGCTGACTCTCGACCCGCACAAGGGCCTGTTCATGCCTTACGGTACCGGCGCCTTGCTGGTGCGTGATGGCGAAGCGCTGCGGGCGCTGCATTCATCGACCGCCGGTTACCTGCCTGACAACCAGGGCGAGTTCTACGATCCGGCGCAATATGGACCGGAGTTGTCGCGCGGTTTTCCCGGCCTGCGCATCTGGCTCACGCTGAAGTTCTTCGGCGCCGCACGCTACCGCGCCGCGCTTGCCGAGAAGCGTGCACTGGCCGTATGGGCGGCCGAACAAATAGCGCGTATTCCCGGCATCGTAATGGATGCCATGCCGCAGCTGTCACTGTTTGCGTTCCATCTCGAAGGACCTGGGCTGGACACGCTCGCGGCGCAGAATGCGGCCACTCGCGCACTGATGGAGCGGGTGACTCAGCGCGGGCAGATCATGGTGACTGGTGCCACTGTCGGCGAGCGCTTCTTGGGCCGTGTATGCGTGCTCAGCTTCCGTACGCGACGCGCAGAGATGGAAACCTGCGTGCAGCAGCTGGCCGAGGAGAGCGCGGCATTGTTCGGCGAAAGCGCAGCCATTGCTGAGCCAGCGAAATAGGTGGACCAGGGCGGGCTTGGGGTTAACGCGTGGAGCAAACCCCGCTTGAAGGAACAGCTTGAGTTGACCGGCGGCAATCTTGGTGCGCATCTGCGCAAACGGGAGGATGCCGATTGCGTTGCCTGCGCCGGGGCTTTGTAGATCGCAAACCCGTCACCTGCTACGTCATGACGAAGGAGAGGCGGCACACGCTGAACCTTTATTTGCGTGCTCTGCAATCGTCCATCGACGGCGTCGACTGTTTTTTTTCGCGAGCAACCGGTGCAGCGTAGAAGAAGCTTGTCGCCGATTATTTCGCTCGTCGCTGCCTTCGTGTCAGCGGGCGCCTATTCGTCGCGTGGGCGCCGCTTTTTTTTCGGTTTTGGCAATGGCAGCGCGGCCGAGGTAGCCAGCAACAGCTTGCGCAACGCCTCGGAGTCGTCCAACAGCTCGTCGGCCACGGGAAATGACTTGGCGCCGGGGTAGGGCGGGTTCTGTGGCAAATTCGGAGCAAGGTCCAGCGACGCTGCACTGCGATCACCTTGCCGGCATGGTAGAGCGCGTACTCGCCGAACATTTTTCTGTAGGTGAGCGCGTCGCCAAGGTCGGCTTGCTCAACTACGTAATCCACGAAATTACTGTCGGTTGCCATGGTGTTCCTCCCGGAAACTGCGATGGATTATCGTCTGACCCGAGGCATTCATGCTCGTTGATCTGCAGCGGACGCGTCCATCGTCGCCATTCTCACCAGCACACCCGCCAGGCTTTTCAGATCCTGCGCATTGTGCGCGGCCACCCGTCGAAGGTTTCTGGCCGAGCCGCCGCGCAGGTAAGTGAGCCAGGCGGCAGGAGCTTCGGAGCCGGGCAGGTCATCCTCACGCACCACGCCGAGCAAATGCCGCTCGGCAGTGGCGAGTCGGCAATTTGGCCACTGCTGTTTCCAGTGGCGGCGCACCGGGTGCAGGAGGTCAAGATGACCAAGCCCAGCGAGCGGATTGGATAGGCGCGCCAGGCGATAACGAGTAGCCAGCAGCGGCGCGTCGTAGCACTTGCCGTTGTAGCTGACGAGCACCGTGTCGGGGTTCAGCCATTGGGCAAACGTGCGCAGCATTGCGGACTCGGCGGCCATTGTGGTGATGGTGAGCTGGCGGATGCGGAAGCGGCCATCGACCCAGTCGGCGGCGCCAATCATGAAGGCACGAGTGCCGGTGCCGCCGGCCAGACCAGTGGTTTCGGTATCGAAATGCAGCAGGCGGTCATGAGGAACCGGCTCCATCCGGGCGAAGGCAGCGTCGATGATCGTGGGCGGATCGAGCCAGTCGGCAAACTCTTCTGTGTAGCGCAGGCCAGGCGCAATCTCGGTACCCGGCACGTCGCGGTCGCTGGACGAAAGCGTGGTCGGACCACGCTTCAGTTGCGCGTGGCGTTGCAGCAGCCGGCGCAGCTCGGGGGAGATTGCGCGGGTCGACGCAGTGGTGGATGCGCTGGCGATGGCGCGGATGGGTTTTGCTGGCGAGACAGGCGCAGGCTGCTTTGGCATCAAAAAATGTGCTTGCGTGTCCTGCGCGCCCGGCCCTTGACCGGCCTCTGCGCGCAACTTGCGCAGCCGGGCAGCAAGCGCACTCACAATGCCACCAGCAGTGCGAGCACGCGCAGCGCCAGCGCCTTGGGCGTGGTGCTGGCTTCTTCATCCGCAGCCAGTACCGGGCCGACGCACGCGGGGCAGCCGCCGCGGCAGTCGCAGCGTTCGATCAGACTGATCGATTGCGCCAGCAGATCCTCGCGGCGCTGGAACAACGGCTCGCTCTGGCCGATGCCGCCGGGGAAGGCGTCGTACAGGTAGACGGTGGGCGTGAACGGGGCATCGGGCGCCAGTGCAGTGGCTTGGCCGTCGCTGCCACGCAGCTGGCCGCGACCGCTGATATCGGCGCTGACGAACCAGGCGCCGTCACCGCTGCCCACGGATTTCTGCAGGTCGCGCGCCTCGGCCATCACCGCCACGGTGGCCACGATGTGTAGTGCGTATGCGGCGCCGAGGAAGCCGTCCAGCGCCTGCTGACGTTGCTCGAATGCAGCCTCCAGGACCACTTGCGGAAGCTGCCACCACACCGCGGTGGTGTGTAGTTCCTGGTCGGGAAGGTTGACCGGGCCGTAGCCGATATTCTCGTGCGAGTAGAAGCGGATCTTCTTGTAGCCGGGTACGCGACGTACGACATGCACTTCGCCATGATGAGCGTGACCGCAACCGGCATGTGAGCTGTCGAAGCAGTCCAGTACCTTGAGCTTGGTGTAGTCGATGGCGTCGGTGTAGTAGTCGACATGGGTGCGCGTGACATAGGCCTTGCGACCTTCCCAGTCCAGTTTTTCCACCTGGTAGGGCACCGACTGGATCATGTGGATCGCGCCTTCGTACAAGGTGACGGCGGCGGCGGAGTAGTCGACTTCGGCGATGATCGTCTGGCGGCCGTCGGTGCGGTCCACCACCACGAAATTGCCGTCGGCGACCGAGCGCAACGACACCGCAATGGCCGGGTAACTGTCGTCGATCCATTCCCAGCGATCGCCTTCGCGATGCAGTACGCCTTCCTCGGCCAGCAGGTCCAGCCACGGCGTGGCGACCTCGGTGCCGAACATTTCGTCGCCGGTGAACGGTAGTTCGAATGCGGCGCAGCGAATGTGATCGAGCAGAATCAAGGGTTGATCCGGCTGGATCCGAGCGTGCTCGGGTGTCGCCCCCTGGAAGAACTCCGGATGGCGCACCAGGTATTGGTCCAGTGGATCGGAACTGGCGACCAGCACACCCAGCGCTGATTGCTGGCGGCGGCCAGCGCGACCGAAACGTTGCCAGGTGGCGGCGACGGAACCGGGGTACCCGTTCAGCACGACCACGTCCAGACTGCCAATATCCACGCCAAGCTCCAGCGCCGAGGTGCTGACGATGCCGTCGATGCTGCCCTCGCGCATCGCCCGCTCGGCGGCGCGACGTTCCTTCGGCAGGTAGCCGCCGCGGTAGGCTCGGATGCGCGGCGGTTTGCGCGGATCGTGGTCGAATACGTCCTTGAGGTATTTGGTCAGCACCTCGACCATGCTGCGCGACTGCGCAAACACCAGGGTCTTCATGCCGGACTTGATCGCCAGCCGCGCGATGCGGTTGGTCTGCGAGCGCGCCGACGCACGCAGACCAAGGTCAGGATTGATTACCGGCGGATTCCACAGCAGCACATGCTTGTCGCCGGTCGGCGCGCCGCTTTCGGTGATCGCGGTGACCGCATCCTCGATCAGCGCCTCGGCGTGCTCCTGCGGATTGCCGATGGTTGCCGAGCACAGGATGAACTGCGGGGTGACGCCGTAGAACGCACACACGCGCTTCAGCCGTCGGATCACGTTGGCCACGTGCGAGCCGAACACGCCGCGGTAGGTGTGCACTTCGTCGATCACCACGTAGCGCAG
>CAJDWA010000067.1_pt1 | contig 18050 bp, 16 predicted proteins | sample 7391461 | NCBI WGS metagenome assembly CAJDWA01 (sample SAMEA7055726, study PRJEB34461) | soil metagenome | biome: terrestrial ecosystem; feature: Peninsula; material: soil | place: Antarctica | collected 2016 | reverse complement strand
AAAAATACATTTTTAAGCAACACCGATAATGCTTCAGTAGCTTTGCGTCAAGAGTTGTTAACGAGTTGTAATCTGCACACAGTTTTAGACCTGCCGGGTGGAACCTTTGCCGGTGCCGGCCAGTTCGATTCCCGCGTTGCCCGGTTCGGCAGGATCAGTGCCGGCGCCGTCCTATCGACAGGGCTTCGACGCCCACCAGCACACGGGAAAGTGGCGTGCGCAGCAACAGCAGGGCGATGAGAATACCGATGCTGTCGGCCAGTACGTCGAAGGCGTCGGCACTGCGTGGAGGCTCCAGCCACTGCGCGAACTCGATCAAGATACCAAACGCCAGGCAACCGAGCGCGGCCCATGTGCGTGAGCAGCGAGCGCGGTAGACGTTGCCCCACCAGCCCATCAGGCAAGTGAAGGTGATTGCGTGCAGCAGCTTGTCGCCGTACGCAAACGGTAGCGAGATACCGGGGTTGGGAGTCAGCGCCATCCACAACGTCCAGGCCATGATCAACGCGCCGAGAACGACCCAGGCGAGGTGCCAGCGCAGGCGTTTGGACGTCTGGGGCGGCATGCGATCGATCAGAGCCGCCCACCCTGGTCGGCGGCCAGCAGCTCGGCTGGCAGTGGCAGGATATCAAGCCCGCGCGCGAGCAGCATGGCCTGGAAACGCTCGCCCATCTGGTCGGGCAACATCAATTTCTTGACCTGCTGCGAGAGCTTGTAGCGACCGAGTTCGTCGGGCGCCTGCATCTGCTCGTACACCTGCTGCAAACCCGCGCCAATCAGGAATTGCGCCTGCGGCATGTACGCCGCCACGCCGAAACCGGCGCTGTTACCTGCCTCGGCCAGCGCGGTGAAATCGACCGAGGCGGTGAGATCGTTCAGCCCGGGCAGATACAACGGGTCGTTGTGCGCGTGATGGCGGTAGTGCGCCATCAAGGTGCCGTCATCGCGCTCGGGCAGATAGAACTCGCGACGCACGTAGCCGTAGTCGACGAACAACATCACGCCGGCAGTCAATGAACCAGCTACCGCCTGAATCCAGTACGGGAGTTGCGGCAGGATTTCCGAACGATAACCGTCGGCGAACTCCGCGCCCAGATCGCGCTCAACATGGCGCACCGCACCGGACACCAGTGCGTCGGCGGGACGGTCGTTGCGGATGAGTCGACCTTCACCATCCAGCGCCACGTACTCCTCGTAGATTTCTCCTTCGCGCACGGTGAAACGGGTCGCCGGCAGCGCGTCGATCACCTCGTTGGCGAACAACACACCGCGCCAGTCCTGCTCCGGCGGTCGATCCAGCCAGCACACGCGCGCGTTGAGTTCAGCCGGGAGGTTCGCGCGCAATCGTTCGCGTTGACGCTGGCGCAGATCCGCGCTGGGTTCCAGTATCAAATACTGCCGTGGCAAGGTGTCGGTGGCGGCAAGTGCTTTGAGTGCGGCCTCGGCGAACGCGCCGCTGCCGCCGCCCAGCTCGAGAAAATCCGCCTCCTCGCCAAGCATTGCCAGCACCGGCTGTACGGCCGCAATAACGCAGCGCGCAAACAGCTCGCCCAGTTCCGGCGCCGTGATGAAATCACCGGCCGCGCCGAACTTGGTCCGCCCCGCGCTGTAGTAGCCAAGCCCCGGCGCGTACAGGCAACGCTCCATGTATTGCGAGAACGGCATCGGGCCGTGCGAGGCGATCGTCTCGCGCAACAGTTGCAGCAGGTGATCGGAATGGGCGCGCTCGTCGGCGCTTGGCTCAGGTAAACGGGAATGCATGCGCAAGGCTCTTGGGTTCAGCGCTGCAAGGATAACGGATGGCGCCGGCGAACCCGAGTGACCGGCAAGCGGCCATGACATCTACTGATTGGCGGCGAAGCTCAGTCGACGCAACCCTTCTGCCCTCCGGAAAACGTGGCTCGAAGTGCCGAATGAAGCAGCGGGCGGAGCGTAGAGTCACGGTGTCGGGTGTTGCCTCCGCCCGCTTTCTGTCCCCCAATCCCTTGCCCGACGGCGAGGGGCTACGTCGACTGAGGTTTGACGCCAATCAGGCGTAGTTAGCTCACCGTGCTGGCGCTCAGAAGTCCTTGTGCAGACTCAGGTACACGCCGCGGCGTGGGCCAAACTGGGGTGCACCGACGCCGATACCGCTGCCGTCGCGCAACTCGTAGGTGCGGTCCAGGGCGTTGAGCAGCGCGAGCTGCGCGTGCAGCCCACCGAAACGGTCGAACACGAAATCGTGCGAGACATGCAAGTTGAGCTGGAAGTACGCCGGTAGCGAGGCCCCGTTCGGCACCGCGCCGTCCTTGCGCAGACCGCTGCCAAACACGTAGTCGGCACCGACGCGGGTGTCTTCGGTCAACGCGTAATGCATGCCGCCCGACGATGTCAGCTTCTGGTCGTGGTCGAGGTGGATCCAGTGGTCATCCAGCCAAGCCAAATCGACCGGGTCGAAGTTGTACCGACTGCTCACGATGCGCCTTCCCAACGCCTGGCCGAGCGAGAGATTGAAGTAGGCAGACAGCGGCCCTTGTTCGTAATCGGCGGTGAACTCGATTCCCTTCACCCGGCCCTGGGCGTAGTTAAAGGTGGAGTAGACCAGTGCCGCGCCGAACTGGCCTTCATCCTGCAGACGGCGCACCTTGCGATAGTAGGTATCCACGCCCACCGTCCAGGCCAGACCGAGGTTTTGCGAGATGCCGATATCGAAATAGTCCGAGCGTTCGGCCAGCGGGATGTTGTCGCCGGTGTCGGTCACCGCATTGGTGGTGCCGTCGAATTTCGCGATATTCGTGCTGGCGATCATTTCGGTCGCCGGTGGCGTGAAGTAACGCGCATAGCCAGCATGCACGGCCGTGCTGTGGCTGGCCTGCCAGACCAGGCCCAACCGTGGGCTGAGCTGGCTCTCGCGGCGGGCTAGCTGGTAGGTATCCGCACGCATGCCGGTGTTCAGCGTCCAGCGCTCACCGATGCTCCATTCGTCCTGAACATACAGGGACCAGGTTTTCGCCGTGAGGCGGTTGTCATCGCGGATGTTGACCGGGGTGGTGCTGGTCTGGTTGCCGTCGGCATCGGCGGGGAAAACCCAGGCATCGTTGCCGCTTGGCGCGCGCTCGAAGCTGCCATAGACGCCGTAGCGAAGGGTGTGGCGGTTAGCCAGCCGCACCGAGAAATCTGCCTGCAAAGTGCTCGCGCGATTGCTGCGGCTGATGCTGGAGGCGACGCCGTTGAACATCAGTTCGCCGATGCGATCCGGCGCATAGGCCAGGCTACTGTAGCGCTGGCCCAGCGACACCTGGTAATCCGTCGACCCCAGCTTGCCCTGCAATGCCAACACGCCGAAGCGGGTGTCCTCGCGTTGGCGTGCATCGAGCTCGGCGGAGTTGAAGTCGACCGCGTCGAGGTAGCCGAACTCGGGCACCTGGCCGGGCCGGTTCGGGATCTGGAACCGTTGATTGGCGACCCCGAACAGCAAGCTCAGGCGAGTGTCGTTGTCGAGCAGGTAGCTGATGTCGCCGAAACCTTTCACCTGGTTGGTGTGGTCGTGGATCGGTCGCCGGCTCGGCATGGGGTTCTCGATGCCGACATCGTTCTCCAGGTAGTTTCCGGTGAAGAACCAGCTCCAGCGCGCATCGCTGCCCCAAACCGAAGCGTGCGGATTGATCGTGCCCAGCGAGCCACCGGTGATGCCCACGCTGCCGCCGGTGCCCAGGTCCCGACCGCCTCGGGTGGTGATGTCCACCACTGCCGCGGTGCGTAGGCCGTACTGCGCCGGCAAGGCGCCATCGAGCAACTTCACCGAATGCACCGTGCGCGCGTCGAGGCTTTGGCCGAAGCCGCCGATCGACTCCGGAATGATCACGCCATTGATGCGGTACTGAAGGTTGGCATGATCGCCACGCACGTGCAGGCCGCCGTGGGAATCCTGCACCACCCCGGGCGCCTGCAGCAACACTTGGTTCATCGGCGTGGAAGCGCCCAGCGGCAAGCGCGCGATCGCTCGGTGGTCGATCACGTACTGGCTGCTGCCGGTATCGGGCGACAGTGCGTTGCGCGCCTGGTCCAGCGCGGTCGACACCGAGACTTCCTCCAGGTCGCGAACCTGTGGCAGGCGATCATCGCCATTGACCACCTTGTCGTTGCTGGCGATAGCAGCTCGAGTGGTCACGGCGGGCATCGTATCGGCAGCATCGACTGCGGGCGCAGCCAACGCGACAACAAGACCCAAGCTGAGCATGGCAAGTTTCATCGGGGGTTTCCGCGATGGCGACAAAGGCCAGACGTTACATTATAACATTCCCTGTCCCATAGAACCCTGCTCTCTGCTACAGGACATGCTGTCGCATGGCGCGAACGCAGGGTGGCCCGGCGCGTGCCATGCAGATTCCGGTGCACCGAGCCACCTGCACTGGCGTTAATCCGAAGACGCTTACACTCACACGTCATCAATCACCGTTCGACGCCCCGCACAATTCATGGAGCCCCGCATGAACCAGTCCCGCAGCCAACAGGTTCCCGCGATCATCGCGCCCGCGGTGCAGGGCCCGATCGCGACGGCGATCATTGATTTCATCAGCAACGTGCCAGCCAGCGGAATTGACGGCAGCGTCGACCCGGCCAGCGAGGCGCGCAGGCTGGCTACCCGGGCGGCCCGACGCGCCGCGGTGACCGCAGGCTCGCTGGCCCTGCCCCCAGGCCCGCTCGGCTGGTTGACCCTGCTGCCAGAGTTGATCGCGATCTGGAAGATCCAGGCGCAGATGGTCAGCGACATCGCTGCCGCCTATGGTCGTCACGCCACGCTGGGGCGCGAACAGATGATGTGGTGCCTGTTTCGCCATACCGCGGCGCAAGCGTTTCGCGATCTGGTGGTACGCGTGGGCGACCGACTCGTGTTCCGCCGCATGTCCTGGGGCACGCTCGAGCGCGTGGCCAGGCAGGTCGGCATCAAGCTGACCCAGCGCACCCTGAGCAAGGGTGCCTCGCGCTGGTTCCCGGTGATCGGTGCACTCGGCGTCGGCGCCTATGCGTATTACGACACCGGGCAAGTCGCCAGCACCGCGATCGCGATGTTCGAAGGCAACATCGTGATGGAAGAGATCGGCGAGGATGCGGTGACGGAAGCGCCGCCCAGCGCGGCCGCGTCAAACGGGTAGGCTGCCCCGGTGGCCATGACAGAGCGCACCCAAAACAACACCGGATGACGCACGCCGTGCTTTGCGGCAAGCTGGTCGTGGAACCCACGCAGGATGCCATCGATGACGCCACACCCTGATCGACCCGTTGCACTGATCACCGGCGCCGCCCGCCGCGTCGGTGCGGTGATCGCGCGCACGCTGCACGCGGCCGGTTTCGATCTGGCGTTGCACTATCGCCATTCGGTGGATGACGCTCGCGCGCTGGCCAGCGAACTGGAGTCACAACGCGCCGGCAGCACCTTGCTGCTGCCGGCCGACCTGGCAGACCTGAGCGCGCTGCCGGCGATAGTCGAAACGCTGCTGGCGCGCTACGGCCGTCTGGATGCACTGGTCAACAATGCTTCGGCGTTCTTTCCCACGCCGATCGACTCTGCCACGCCGCAGCAATGGAACGAGCTGTTCGCCTCCAATGCTCAGGCGCCATTTTTCCTGAGCCAAGCGGCGGTGCCAGCGTTACGCAACGCACGCGGCGCCATCGTCAACCTGATCGACATCTATGCCGAGCGACCGCTGGCCGGCCATCCGCTCTACTGCATGGCCAAGGCCGCGCTGGCGGCGATGACCCGTTCGCTGGCGCTGGACCTGAGCCCCGAGGTGCGGGTCAACGGGGTAGCTCCCGGCGCCGTGCTGTGGCCCGGCGACGGCAAGCCCTACGATGACCAGCAGGCGATGCTGGCGCGCACGCCCCTGCAACGTGCCGGCACGCCGGAGGATGTGGCGAACACGGTGCTCTGGCTGATACGCGACGCACCATTTGTCACCGGACAGATCATCCGGGTGGATGGGGGGCGCACTCTGTCAGTGTGAGGGTGTGGTAACTCGGCTCAGCGGTGCGGTGAGCCCGGGACTACCTTTGGAGGTTCTCTGCGGCATGGACGCCACCCCTTCCCTCCCCTGCAAGCAGAGGAGGGTATTACGGCGTTTTTTAACTTCGAGGCTGCGGACCCGACCTCGTGGCTACTTCTTTTTGGGGCTGAAGGCTTGTTCCAGCAGCGCGTGGTCGAAGCCGATACTGGCCTCACCGGCTTCGGCATATCGATACAGCGCGGCCGCATAGATGCCCTGCAGCGACGACTGGATCAAGCCAAGCAGGATGAAGCCGACCACCACGACCACGACCGCAAGCACGATCGCCACCACCGACTGCATCGCCACTGCGCCGCCGATCAGCACGGCACTGACCAACAGTGCCAACACCATCATCAGGCCGAACACGATGCCGATACCGCCATTACCGATCAGGTTCTCGCCCCAGCTGCGCTTGAGCAGTTCGACGCTTTCCTTCACCGCATCGACCGGGCCCACGTCCTTGCTCGCCAGCACCGGCACCACCAGGAAGGTCGCCACCGTCCAGGCCAAGCCGATGAAACCGACGACCAGTCGACCGATCAGGCCGAGGCGTTCCTGGATCATCCGCAACAGCAGGCCGACGGTGGCCGCGATCAGCGCATAACCGAGGATCTGCGGCAACTTCTTCCGCGCCAGCGCAAAACCGGCGCTCACGCTGGTCGGCTCGCCACGCAAGTGCATCAACGCGACGCCGGTCAGGGCGGTCTGGAAGAAGATGATCACGAAATATTGGACCAGATAGAACGCGAACATCAGCAGGTAGGCACCTACCGACATGCGCTCTTCAAAGTCCTGGCCGGCATGTTCGCCGCCGATCATCATGACTCCGATCGGAATCAGGAAGCTCGCTGCCACCAGTAGCACGCTCAGTCCGGACAGCAGCGGAAAGATCAGCAACGACTTGTCTGAGCGCAACACCGCTGCACTCGCCTTCATCAACGCCCAACTGCGTGCAAATTTCCCGGCCATACCTGTTCCCCTTCAACCATGAATTGCGAATAGGTCCTTTCTAGCATCCACCGAGGGCGCACGGAAGTGCGTGTAGTCACTCGGGTAGAGATACGATCTGCATAGGTTCGGCCTGCGCCGGAAATGCCGCCCATAGCTCGGTCATGCTCCGGCCGCTGACCGGGTGGCGATAGTCCGGCGCAATATCGGCAACCGGCCGCAGCACGAAGGCGTGTTGCAATTCGTTGCGTGGAAGCTGCAGATGGCCCGGGCCGTTCAGTACCAGGTCGTCGTAAAACACGATATCGATGTCAAGCGTGCGATCTGAATAGCGCGCCACATCGCGGCGGCGACCGTGGCGGTCTTCCAGCGCATGCAGCCAGTCGTTCAACGTCTCGGGCGACAGATCGGTATCCAGCCCCACCGCGAGATTGACGAACTCGGCGCCCTCGAAACCGACCGCGGTGCTGCGATACGCCGGCGACACGCTGAGTACACCGAAATGTGCCCGCAGTTCACGGATTGCTGCAGGCAAATAACGCAACGGTTCGAGGTTGGACCCCAGGCTCAGATAGACGCGTGCCATTGTCTTCAGGCCTCGTCGAGGTCGATGGCCCGCCGGCCATCATTCGACGCGGGTCCGACGTCATGTTGCGCAGCCAATGCCGCGCGCACATCCTGTCCAGAAGGTTGCTGGTACAACGCCAGGCCGAACTCGGGCATCAGCGCGAACAGGTGATCGAAGATGTCGGACTGGATCCCTTCGTATTCAGCCCACTTCACCGTGGTGGTGAAGCAGTACAGCTCCAGCGGAATGCCCTGCGAGCCGCTGGCCAGCTGGCGCACCATGCAGCTCAGCTCGCGATGGATCTGCGGATGCTTGTCCAGATAAGCCTGTACATAGGCGCGAAACGTACCCAGGTTGGTCAGGCGGCGACGATTTGCCGGCAGCTCCGCAGCATCGCCGAGCGTCTCGTTCCACTGCGCCACGTCACGCTCTTTGGAGGGTAGGTAATCCGCCAGCAGTCGCAGGCGCGACAGCCGCTGGATTTCCTCGTCGTCGAGGAAATGCACGCTGGCGGCATCAATGTATAGCGCGCGCTTGATCCGCCGGCCGCCGATCTCCTGCATGCCGCGCCAGTTCTTGTAGGAGTCGGAGATCAACCGCCAGCTGGGAATGGTGGTGATCGTCTTGTCCCAGTTGCGCACCTTGACCGTGTGCAGCGCGATGTCGATCACGTCGCCATCGGCATTCAACTGCGGCATCTCGATCCAGTCGCCAACGCGCAGCATGTCGTTGGTGGACAGTTGAGCTGCACCAGGCCCTTGATGGAACGTTGCTGGCCGCGCGGCGTGCGCTGGTACATGTCCTCGCTGGCCGACAGCGCCGCGTTGATCGCCATCACCAGGAAGAACACTACCAGCGCCGTCATCACATTGCCGATCATCACCTCGACCTTCTCCGGCACATCGGGCACCAGCACGATGCCGTATTGAACGACCAGCGCGGGCACCGCGCGGGCGAGCCAGCGGAACGTTCCGTAGCGAACCAGGGCATCGTCCCAGTGCGTGACTGTGCGCCGCGCGATCCCCTGCATCAGACGCAGCAGCACGCGACGCACCAGCTGGCCCGCGAGCCACGCCAGCGCCAGCAGCGCCAGCACACCGAGCACGGTGCGCATCCACGGGAGATTGATCAGGTTCTGCATGGCTTGCATCGATCACTCCCGTCGGCTCGTTGATCCACGTCGCCGGGAGCCGGCAAACAGGCGAGGAAATCAGTCATCCGGCAGAGGATGGGGACAAGCCGCCTGCGAAGCAACCGCACATGCCACGCATGACCGGCATCAACGCGGCCGCTCACCGCGTTCGATGCGCACGCCTACGGACTTCGCGCCACGCACGGCGCCGGGCTTGGACAACTTCAGTCGCACCCAGCTGACCGCGAACTCCTCGCGGATGATCGCCGCGCAACGTTCGGCCAGGGTCTCGACCAGGCCGAAGCTCGAACCGCCCACGTAATCGATCAGGCGTTTGGATACATCCTTGTAGTTCAGCGTCAACGCGATGTCGTCGCTGGCTGCCGGCACGGTGTTGTCGAATGCCATCTCGATATCGAACGCCAGCGTCTGCCGCACACGGCGCTCCCAGTCGTAAATGCCGATGACGGCGTCGATGCGCAGGTCTTCGATGAAAACGATATCCATGGGCAGGTTCGATGAGACGAGGCTGTACAGGGTCGGCGAGTGGACGCCCGGATGCAAGTCGTCACACCTCGGCCATGCGATCATGCGCTCATGATTGCCTTCAGTACGCTCCCGCTCAAACCCGCCCTCCTCGCCAGTGTCGAGACGCTCGGCTACACCGAGATGACCCCGGTGCAGGCACAAAGCCTGCCGCCGATGCTGGAGGGCCGCGATGTAATCGCGCAGGCGCAGACCGGCAGCGGCAAGACTGCGGCGTTCGGACTGAGCCTGTTGCAGACGATCGACGCGGACGTCATCCGGCTGCAGGCGTTGGTGTTGTGTCCCACTCGCGAGCTGGCCGACCAGGTCAGCAAGGCGATCCGCAAACTGGCGGCAACCATCCCCAACGTGAAGCTGCTCACGCTGTGCGGCGGCATGCCGCTGGGGCCGCAACTCGCCTCGTTGACGCATGACCCGCATATCGTGGTCGGAACGCCTGGGCGGGTGCAGGAACACCTCAAGCGGCAAAGCCTGCACGGTGGCGCGATCAAGGTGCTGGTGCTGGACGAGGCGGACCGGATGCTCGACATGGGCTTCTCCGAGGCGATCGACGACATCATCGGGCGCATCGCCAAGCACCATCAGACCCTGCTGTTCTCGGCCACGTACCCGGACGAGATCCGCGCGGTGAGCCAGCGCGTGCAGACCGATCCGGTCGTAGTCACGGTGGAGGCACCCGCCGACGAGAGACCCGCGATCGAGCAGCGCTTCCACGAAGTCGACCCTGCGCAAAAGCCAGACGCATTGGCGCAACTGCTCGGCGGTGCCCGCGCCGAGCAAGCGCTGGTGTTCTGCAACATGCGCCGCGAGGTGGACGCGCTGGCGCAGGAACTGGACCGCCGCGGCTTCTCCGCGTTGGCTCTGCACGGCGACATGGATCAGCGCGACCGCGACGAGGTGCTGGTGCGCTTCGCCAACCATAGTTGCGCGGTGCTGGTGGCCACCGATGTAGCCGCGCGTGGGCTCGACATCGTGGCGCTGCCGCTGGTGGTCAGCTACGACATCGCGCACGATCCGGAGACTCACACTCATCGCATCGGGCGCACCGGCCGCGCGGGCGAATCCGGCCTGGCGATCACCTTGTGCACGCCGCGCGAGCGGCCGAAAGCGGCGAATATCGAGGAACTGAGTGGCACGCCATTACCATGGCGTCCGCTGAAGATCGCGCCGCCACGCGGCAAGACCCTGCACCTGGCGCCAATGAAGACCCTGGTAATCGACGCCGGCCGGCAGGACAAACTGCGCCCCGGCGATATCCTCGGCGCGCTCACCGGCGACGCTGGACTGGACGCGAAGGACATCGGCAAGATCGACGTGTTCGCCACCCGTGCCTACGTGGCGATTAGCCGAGCGCTGGCGAACAAGGCACTCGAACGCCTGCGCGCCGGCCGGATCAAGGGCAAGAACTTTCGCGTGCGGCCGCTGGCATGACCCCCGACATCACTCAAGGGTAGACCCATGCGACGCGTTGTCCTGATTCTCGCCCTGCTGCTTGTCACCGCCGCGTGCCGCGCCGCCATCCCGGTCTACGACTACGAGGTCGTGAAGGTCTATCCGCACGACACTGCCGCCTACACCGAGGGATTGTTCTACAAGGACGGCTTTCTGTACGAGAGCACCGGCGAGAAGGGCGCCTCGAGCGTACGCAAGGTGCAACTGGTAACCGGCAGAGTGCTACAGCAACACAAGCTGCAGGCACAGTATTTCGGCGAAGGCATCATCGACTGGAAGGATCAGTTGATCCAGCTGACCTGGCAGAGCGAAACCGGCTTCGTCTACGGCCTGGCCGACTTCAAGTTGCGCCGCACATTTACCTACCCGGGCGAGGGCTGGGGACTGACCCGCGACCACACGCACATCTACATGAGCGACGGCTCATCCGTGCTGCGCATCCTCAATCCGGACACGCTGACCGCCGTCGGCAGCATTATGGTCACGGCCGATGGCGTGCCGGTGACCCAGCTCAACGAGCTGGAATGGGTCGATGGCGAGATCTACGCCAACATCTGGTTGACCAACCGCATCGCCCGTATCGATCCGGCGACCGGCCATGTCGTGGGCTGGATCGATCTGACTGGCCTGTTTGACGTCAACACGCTGCCGGTACCGATGAACGACGTGCTCAACGGCATTGCCTGGGATGCGCAACGCAAACGCCTGTTCGTTACCGGCAAGCACTGGCCGAAGTTGTTCGAGATAAAGCTGGTGCCGCGCACCGCTCACTGAGCCGGCGTGTGCTCCGACTGGCTCTGCAACCAGCGTGCCGCACCCTGCCCGGCCAGTCGGCCGCTGGCGAAACACGCGGTGAGCAGATAGCCGCCGGTGGGGGCTTCCCAGTCCAGCATTTCTCCTGCGCAGAACACTCCCGGACGATCGCTCGACATCAGATTTTCGTCCAGCCCTTCGAGCCGCACACCGCCGGCCGTGCTGATCGCCTCGGCGACTGGGCGCGGCGCGCGCAAACGCAGCGGCAACGCCTTGAGTTGCGCCGCGAGCGCCACTGGATCGGCCAGCGTGGGCTTGTCGACGAGTTCGAACACCATTGCGTTCTTCGCCGCATCCAGCCCGGCACGCCGGCGCAACCAGTCGCCGATGCTGTGTTTGCCGCGAGGTGCGGCCAGGCGCTCGGCCAGTACTTGTTGCGTGTAGCCGGGCACCAGATCCAGCGTCAGCAATGCCTCGCCATGCTCGGCGATCTGCTCGCGCAATTCAGCACCGATCGCGTAGACCAGGCTGCCTTCGATACCGTATTCGCTCAGCACGAACTCGCCCTGGCGCTGATGCGCCACACCTTGGCGATCGACCCAGTGCGCCACCACCGATTTCAATGGCGCACCAGCGAAACGGCTGCGCAGGTGCTCGCTCCAGTCCAGCTCGAAACCACAATTCGCCGGCTGCAGCGGTGCGATGTCCATGCCAACACTTGCCAGCAGGTCCGCCCAGGCGCCATCCGATCCAAGTCGCGGCCAACTCGCCCCACCAAGCGCCAATACCACGGCATCGGCCGGTATTGCGCGCTCACCTTGTGGCGTGGCGAAATGCAGCGCGCCATGCGCTTGCCAGCCGAGCCAGTGATGGCGCATGTGGAAGTCCACGCCGGACTCGCGCAGCCGACGCACCCAGCGACGCAGTAGCGGCGCTGCCTTGAGGTCGGCCGGAAATATTCGTCCGGAACTGCCGACAAAGGTCTCCACGCCGAGCTCGTGCGCCCACGACTGCAGTGTCTGCGCATCGAGCGCAGCAAGCCAGCGACCGACCTCGTCCTGGCGCGCTCCGTACCTCGCGACAAAACGTGCGGGCGCTTCAGCGTGGGTCAGGTTGAGGCCCCCTTTGCCGGCGAGCAGGAACTTGCGGCCTACCGACCCCATCGCGTCGTACAGGTCGACGTGGATACCCGCCGCGCAGGCGGTCTCGGCGGCCATCAGACCAGCCGGGCCGCCGCCGATGATGGCCAGTCGTGGGATTCGGGAGGAAGTCATCTGATCATGATCGCATGCGCGAGGCCGCTACCGCGGCAACGGCGACTGTCACGCTGCGCCGGAGCGCGCCCGATAACGAGCGCGCTCCTTCTTGACGCGGCACTCGACGGCGCAGTCGTTGTATGGTCACGGCTCCGCCGCCGAGGAATCCGCCGATGCTCCAGTTCATCCTGCCATCCGCCCTGCTGCTGTTCGCTTCCACCACGGTTATCGCCGCGCCTGCGGCACGACCAGCCGTGCCACTCGAGCAACCGGCACTGCACGCCCTGGCCGATGCACCGAGCCAGGTCGAGCTGCGCATGACGATCACCCGCCTGATCGGCTTTGGCACGCGGCACACGATGTCCGACACGACATCCGATACCCGCGGCATCGGTGCGGCCAGACGCTGGGTGAAGGCGCGTTTCGAAGCGATCTCGACCGATTGCGGTGGTTGCATCGAGGTGATCACGCCCTCGCAGGTGTTCACCGGCAAACGTCTGCCCACGCCGACCGAGGTGATGGACGTGGTGGCGATCAAGCGCGGCAGCACCGACCCGCAGCGCGTGATCGTGATGACCGGTCACCTCGACTCGCGCGTCACCGACGTGATGAACACCACCAGCGACGCCCCCGGCGCCAACGATGACGCCTCCGGCGTGGCCGCGCTGATCGAGGCCTCCAGGCTGTTGTCGAAGCAGGACAACGGCGCGACCCTGGTATTCGCGGCGTTATCCGGCGAGGAGCAGGGCCTGTATGGCGGCAAGGTGCTGGCCGAGTATGCGGTAGCCCACGGCTGGAAGATCGAGGCCGAACTCAACAACGACATCGTCGGCAACAGCCTCGGCCAGAATGGCGCGATCGACAACACCGTCGTGCGCGTGTTCTCCGAGGGGACCAAGACCAACGAGACCACGGAGCAGGCTGACTACCGCCGTTACCACGGCGGTGAAGTGGACTCCCCTTCGCGCAACCTTGCCCGCTACATCGACCATCTTGCCGACCAGTATTTGCCCGACTTTCGGGTGCGCATGGTCTACCGCACCGATCGCTTCGGCCGCGGCGGCGATCAGGTGCCGTTCCTGCAGGCGGGTTATCCGGCCGTGCGGGTCACCGAGGCACACGAGAATTACACGCGCCAGCATCAGGACCTGCGCAGCGAGAACGGTATCCGCTATGGCGACAATATCGACGGTGTGGACTTCCGCTATCTGGCCCGAGTCACCGCGCTCAACGCGATCACCATGGCCAGCCTGAGTCGCGCACCGGCACCGCCGGGCGGTGTGACGATCGAAGGCGCGCTGGCCACCGACACCACCGTTCAATGGACCAAGGTCCCGGGCGCGGTCGGCTACCGCGTGCACTGGCGCGACACCACCGCTCCGCAGTGGCAATACGTGCACTCGGTCGGCGACGTCGATCACACCGTGTTGCAAGACGTGATCATCGACGACTGGTTCTTCGGAGTTTCGTCCGTCTCCGCCGATGGTTACCAAAGCCCGGTGGTCTTCCCTGGTTTCGCCGGCAGCTTCGAACGTTCGCCGGCAAATCCAAAGCCGTAGTGAACCTGATCAGCGATGAAGTTCAGCAGCCAAAAGACTCTCACCTTTCGGCGACCTTTGAAGTCCTCTTGCGGGTGAGAACGTTCAGCTCGCCTGAACCTCGACGCCAGTCAGTCAACCATGCGCTGCTTCCAGCGGGAGCCATGGGTACGGTGACTGGGTAGCCGCTCTGGACGTGCAACGCAGGCTAAACTCAAACGATGGCCCCAACCCCACGCAAACGTAAACCTCGCAAGGCCGGCTCACAGGCGTCAGCCAGCAAGCCCCGGCCGCGCACGAGCGTGGCAAAAACGCCAACCACGGCCAAGCCGCAGCCGGAGGACAGCTCGACCCGCGCTACCCGCGTGTTGAACTGGCTGCTGCGCAAGCTACCGGCGCGCCAGCGCGAGAAGGCGCTGGACTACCTGGTACTGACCCGGATGGATCGGCCGATCGGCGCGCTGCTGCTGTTGTGGCCGACTTGGTGGGCGCTGTGGCTGGCCGCAGGCGATTTCCCGCCGTGGAAGCCGTTGATCATCTTCACCCTCGGCGTGTTCGTGATGCGCGCCGCCGGTTGCGCAATCAACGATTATGCCGACCGCAAGCTCGACCCGCAGGTGGCGCGAACCGCCGGGCGACCGATCGCCTCGGGTCGGGTCAGCCCGCGCGAGGCGCTGCTGGTGTTCGCCGCACTGGTGCTGTTCGCCTTCGTGCTGGTGCTGTTGACCAACAAACTGACCATCCAGCTGTCGTTCGTCGGCGCCGCACTGGCCGCGCTATACCCATTCAGCAAGCGCTATACGCACATGCCGCAGGTGGTGCTGGGTGCGGCGTTCGGCTGGTCGATCCCGATGGCATTTGCTGCGGTCATGAACACGGTGCCGCCGCTGGGCTGGTTGCTGTTCATCGGCAACATTCTCTGGTCCACGATCTACGACACCGAGTACGCCATGGTCGATCGCGAGGACGACCTCAAGGCCGGCGCGAAGTCCACCGCGATCCTGTTTGGCGATGCCGATCTGCCGATCCTCGGCATGCTGATGGGCACCTTCCTGCTGGCCATGCTGTTCGTCGGCCAGCGCGCACACCTGGGCTGGCCATACTGGCTCGGCCTGCTGATGGCCGCCGGGCTATTCGCCTGGCAGCATTGGCTGATCCGCAACCGCCAGCGCGATGCCTGCCTGGCCGCCTTCCGCCACAACAACTGGTTGGGCTTGACGGTGTGGGTTGGCATCGTGCTGGCGCTGGCGGTGCGGTGATGCCTAGCCGGCCCAGATGAAAGACTATGGTTGCGTCAGCTCCATCCCCTGAAGCAGCAGGGCAATTTCACGGGTGTCTGTGCTCTCACCACTTTGGAATGGTGACCGAGGTTGATCGAAATTCAACCTCAAAGCCACATTGCCATTCTGTGCGCGGAGACTCGCGGCAGGTACCGAGATCACCGTTGCCGGCGGCGGCTTTCCACGCTCGAATTCCCAGTGCGCCAATGGCTGGCCATCGACGCGCACGTCCACACCAAGTCGCGGGAAAGCCGCCGGCAGATACGGCATGACCTGCAGGGCTATATGCAAGTCGTTGGACACAGCTGCCACGTGAAAAATCAGCACAACAGACGTTCCCACAGACCACACTGCATGATTACCCGGTTCACTCCATCCGGCGAGCGCATAAATCGTCCCCGCGTCATCTTCACCGAATCGAAAGTCGCGACCTAGTTCGATAGAAGGAAAATCGGGCCGCGCCGCGCGTTTCAGATAGTTCCGCTTCGTGTCGACGTGCGCAAACCAGGCCGGCGCGACCACAGTGAATCCGTCCACTTCTCCCACGCCAGTGTCGGGCGGAAGCAAACGTTGCATCATTGCAAACCTGGCTTTGCTTTCGGGCTGGATCAGATAAATACCGTTTTCATCAAGCTCGCCCTGGAAAAAAGCCGTGTGGCGCTTTTGACGGGGCAGGCGATGCTCAAGGGACGGCATACGTGCGTAGTAAGCCGAATCGATCGCAAAGCCGTACCTGCCGGCAAGCGATTCGTAGGGAATCTGGCTGTCGTCGCGAAATTCACCGGGAATGACATAGATATTGTCGTAGTACTTCCGGGAGTCTTTCCAGAACTTGGATTCAAATGCCGGAAATCGGTTCTGAATCACGGCGATCTCGGAGTTTCGATGCATCGCATGGAGGAAGGGCCACAGATCAACCACCTGCAGCGCAAGGACCACCACGAGCAAGCGGACGCACATCGTCGCGGAGAGGTTTGCTGCGCTCCGCACGGCGGTGAGCAATAGCAGGTAGTACACCGGCCAGAAAAGACGGCCCGATGCACGGAATACATTGAGCGCTGCGTCAATCCAGGCTGGAAGCGGAATGACCAGGAGAGTATGAGATCCAAACGTCACGACGCTGCTGACTGCGAGCAACGTGAGCGTCAGACAACATAGCAAGAGCGGCAACACATTCGGATGAATCCAGCGATCTGCTCTGGCCCGGGCCGGTCGGCACACAATGATGATCGAATGCACGACGGCAAAAGCGAGCGCGCTCACCACCCCGAGCCCGAGGTAGTTGAAACCTTCGTACTGCCCGGTGGTCGCCGCAACCGGTGCGCTCATCATGAACGGGCCGACTCCTACCGGGAGCCATGGCGCAAGCAGGTTCATGGAGTAGTACCCGAAACCGCCAGTGGAGACTTCCATGTCGCAGAAGTATCCTGCCAGCCACATCATGGCCAGCGAGCCCATGATCGCCGACGCCGCCCATGCCGAAAGAAGAGACAGCTTCCAGCCAGTGTCCAAAAACAATTGGCGCAACAGATACGCAGCAAAAATGGCATACGCCATCAACATTAGATAAGCGTGAACCAGCGGCGCCAGCCACAGCAGTGCCAGCCAATGCCAAAATCGACGCGCCGAGACAGGGGCGTAATACAGGTAGATCGCGGCAACCACGATCCAGTGTGCGGCCAAGGCGAAGTGCGATTGTGCGCGCAGTAACATGATCGGGCTGAGCAGAAACAGCAGTACGCCACCAATGAGTACTGAACTGCGCATCGAAAACAGCATCAACAGCCGACAGGCGAAGTAGCCTTGCAGCGCATAGCATCCGAACAGCCAAATACCGTGGTATTGAAAGTCATGCGGAAGCCAGCCGCTGATCGCCTTGAAAGGTATCGCCAAGAGCGGAATCGAATCGGAATAGACAATGGAACTGGCCTGCTCCATGCCAAGCATGTGAGTCAGGCCCAGCGGCAACGACCACGGTTCATGACGAAAGAACAGCCAACCAAGATAGCTCTGCGCCGGGTCGCCGTTGGCCAGCCAATCGACCTGAAGCGGATTGATGATCGAAGGGTCGATCATCAAGCTGAACACGGTCAAGCCGGCCAGCGCCGCGAACAAGGGCAGCCTCCATAAATCCCGGCCGCTAACTTCCATAGTGCTCTGGTGCATCGGCATCCAAATAGCGGACCAGCGCATCATTGACCAGACGCGCTGGCCGCTGCGCAAGCGATCGCTTCAGTCCATTAAAAGAGCCGAACATACTTGAGTAATATCTTCGGTACTAGCGTAGTTGTTCAAACGCATGCCGAATGTTCGACGCGCCGCATCTTTCCCATCGTTACCCGGACGACCTCAGGGGCCTCATCTGGGTCCGAGCATCCGCTGAAATTTCCATCATGTCGTCCAGGATTTGGCGGGTTCGAGTACTTCCGCAAACCGGCCTCAGCGCCGCCCGCGGAAGATGAACGCTCGGCAAGTGCGACCGCTCTGTCAGAAAACATTCATGATATCGCTGCTCGAGGCTGTTGATCATCGACACCGCGCGTACCAGCAC
>CAJDWA010000021.1_pt1 | contig 18160 bp, 13 predicted proteins | sample 7391461 | NCBI WGS metagenome assembly CAJDWA01 (sample SAMEA7055726, study PRJEB34461) | soil metagenome | biome: terrestrial ecosystem; feature: Peninsula; material: soil | place: Antarctica | collected 2016 | reverse complement strand
CTCATGTACGCGAACATCGCTCCAGCGCGCTCGCTCGCGGTGATACAGCCGGGCCATGCGCTCGCCGACTGAGGGGCGGTACCAGCGCATTGGTGCGCCCATGTAAATCGTGCTGCGGCGCAGCCATACGGCAGGTACGTCGCTGCCCATCAGCGCGGGCAGGCGCCGTTGCAATTCGTCGGCCAGCTTCGCGCTGAGGTATTCGTCGGCATCGAGCACCAGGATCCAGTCATGCTTGCACTGGCTGCTGGCGAAATTGCGTTGCGGCCCGAAACCGAGCCAGTCCTGGTGGATGACCCGCGCACCATGCGCTTGTGCGATCGCCACCGTGTCGTCGTCGCTACCCGAGTCGACCACCAGTTTCTCGGCCGCGAACGGCACGCTGTCCAGGCAGCGGGCGATATTCGCAGCCTCGTTGCGGGTGATGACGGCGAGGGTCAATGGCAGCACAGGCATAGTGTGATTCTAGCCGAAGCAAGCGTTCGGTCCGGGGTGAGGCTATGGCGGACATACGCGCACAGAACGATGCCGGCTGTAGCGATCTTCAAGGGATACGTTTCTCGGGGGTCAAGATCAGTGTGAAACCGGCACGTCAACCCGGACAGCCCCATCACGCGGTAGAACACGGCATCGGTGAGTGCGCACAACATATACAGGCTGACCACTCCCAAGCCGATCGATGCTGGCAGTGCGACTTCGTCATCCTGATCGAGCGCGTAGCGACTGAAAAAATGCAACGGCACCAGAAACACTTCCAGCAGCACCAGCAAGCCTGGGATGCCCCCGATGGCAGCAGCCTCTAGATACTCGTTGTGCGGCTGGTTGTACCGACCGATGGCCGGGTTGCTGCGCCCGGCGGCGATCTCCTGGCGGGTGTAATCAGCAAACTTGCCGGCGCCGATGCCAGCAATCGGATGAGTCTTGAACGCGTGCGCGGCGGTGCGCCACATCTCCAGCCGTTCGCCCACCGCACCGCGGGCGTGGTCGCGTTGATCGAAACTGGCGACCTCCGGCGCAATCGCCCGGAAACGCGTTGCCATTTCACCGCGCATGCTGAGTGTGGCCACCCCTGCGATCACGCACACTGCGCCGACCAGCAAAAGGCTTGGTCGCCAGCGTCCGGTGCGCCGCGCGTGCAGCAGTACCAGCAGCACGAAAATCGGCGAGAAGGCCAGCAACGGGCCACGGCTCTGGGTCAGCAGTGCACCGTACATGCCGAAGCCCGTCGCAGCGAGGTGCAGCGCCCGCTCCCATCGGCGCGTGCCCGGCGCCAGGAATTGCACGAGTGCGACCGCTGACAATCCCAACAGGATGGTGGCCAGTTCGATCGATGCTGAGGTACCTCCGTTGAGTCCGTAGGCGCGCTCGATCCCGAACAGGTGGTATTGCAGGACGCACATGGCGCCAAGCACGATGGCCGTCAGGCTGAATCCCGCCCAGACCAGCCGCATCCGCAATGGCAGGGTGAAGCATGCTGCCACGACCAAGTACAAGAGGACATGCGCCGACCCGGAGGCCCACCGAAAACGACAGCGGCGTCAGAGTCACCAAGATGGAGATCGCCCACGTTTGCCAGGGTTTCGGCCTTACCTGGACGTGGCGGCTTTTCATCGGGCACGTCTGGCCAATGTGTGGGGCGCCGATGCGTGGTTGCCGCCGAGTAGCATGAGGCTGGTCTGGCGCGCCGGTGTCTGCGGCGATCCATGACTGTGGCAGGCGGGTCATTCGTCGTCGCCATCTGTCTGCGGGACACAGCCCGGTGATACCGCATCCAGCCTGAACATCCACCATTCGCGTCGGTTGGCGCGTCCGACATACGTCGCGCGGTTGCGATCCACGCAGATGCCCATTGCCTTGTCCTGGCTGAAGACCCAGCGATGCGCCGGGTCTCGCCGGAGCCAGGCGATGGCATCGACATATTGCTGCGGCCAACGCTTCAGGAAGCCGAATTCGGTGACCGGGCCTTGCGCCATCAGCAGGTTCTGCTCCTTCCACGCGAGCAGACCGATGCTGGCCTGCGGACCGGCAATCATACGTGCGCTGACCATCACGTTATGTGCTGACCGTTCGCCATTGAGCATGGGATAACCCCACAGGCCATACAAACCCCACACCACGCTCGCGAACAGCAGCCAGCCTTGGGGCGCCCGACGCAGGCGGGTGAGCGCGGCGATGACGAGTCCGGCCGTGCCCATAACGAGTGCCAACCACCAGATTTGCGGATCCAGACCCTGCTCGATCTTCAGCGCCCACGACGGGTGGCGCAGCAACGCGAGCACGGCGCCCAGCGTCAGCAGTGTGCCCAGCAATATCGTCAGCGCGAACACCGCAGCCCGCACGCCGCGCCGGCGCAACAGACCGGGCAACAAGGGTGCGAGCGCCAGCGCAGCCATCGGCAATGCCGGCAGGATGTAGACATCGCGCTTGCCCGGGCTGATCGAGAAAAACAGCACCATCAGGACGATCCAGCCCAGTGGTAGCAAGAAGCGTGCATCGCGTCGCTTCAGCCGCCGCCACCATGCAGGCAGCGCCCACGGCAGCAGCAGCGACAGCGGGAGCCAGTCGGCCGCGATGATGCCGAGAAAATAGAACGGCGAATGAAGGTGTCCGGTCGGCGCGGCATAGCGATGCACGGTTTGCCCGAACAAAATTTCCTTCACGTAGGCGGCGTGTTGAGGGTTGCCGTCGACGTGAGCGACCAGCAACATCGGCAGCAGCCAACCCAGGATCGGCAGCGCGAACATGCCCAGCCCGCCGGCCCAACGCCAGCCGCCGACAGGCCGGGCCAGATGCCGCCATGTGCCACGTCGAGCGATCACATAGGGAACCAGCATCAGCAGCGCGAGCACGCCCACGCCCTTGGTCACCACGCCGACGCCGGCAAAGAAGCAGCCCACGGCGAACCAGCGCCAGGATGGTCCCAGCAGCAAATGGCGCAGCAGGCCGTAATTGGCCAGGGTGATCCAGCCCACCAGCAATGGATCGATCTGCGCATTGCGCATTTGGTAGGTGAAGTGGATCGTGACCAACAGGGAGGTCACGGCCAGCAGTGCGCTGCGGTGGTTCCACAACCGCCGCGCCAGGTCGTAGACCAAAACCAGCGAGCCCAACGCGGCCAGTAGCGACGGCAGCAGGAAAGCCACCCGCCAGCTGCGCGTCAACAGATAGGCCAACGCCTGCGACCACATGAATACTGGCGGTTTGTCCGGGTACAGCTCGTGTCCGCGGTGCGGGAACAGCCACTGGCCGTGTTCGATCATCCAGTGCGCGGCCAGGGCGAAGCGCGGCTCGTCCGATGGCCACGGGTCGCGCAGTCCGATGCCGAGCCCAAGCACCAGCACGGCCAGCACTCCGAACAACAGCAACTCCCAGCGGGCATCGCCAAGCCACAGCGGGCGGGCACTTGAGAGCGGCACCAGAGGCTTCACGACGTGCAGAATTCTGTCAGCGGTGTGAGGGTGCCAAGCATAGCTGGCAAGCGTGAACGTCGATGCATGTCTCGGTCATCAAGCTCGCTTCCCCAGCACCGCGTAATACATGCCGTCGAGATCGCCATCGCCCGGAAGGATCTGCCAGCCGACCGCCGCCGCCTGGCCCACCGGCAGCGTGAAAGCCACCGCGTGCGCATCGGTTTTCGCCGCCAGCAGCTCGCCTACGATATCTTCGTTCTCCGCGCGCAGTACGGAACAGGTGATGTAGATCAGTTGCCCGCCGGGCGCCAGCAGTGGCCACAACGCGGCGAGGATGCGACGCTGCTGGGCCTGCATTGCGGCGATGTCGCTCTCGCGCCGGTGCAAGCGCACGTCCGGCCGGCGACGAAGAACTCCGGTGGCCGAGCATGGTGCGTCGATCAGGATGCGATCAAACGGGGGGCCTTTCCACCAGCCCTTCGGCGCGCCGGCGTCGCCGATCGCGACCTTCGTATCCAGTCGCAATCGCATCAGATTCTGGCGAATGCGCTCGGCCCGCGCCGGATCGAACTCCAGCGCGGTCAGGTCGATATCGGCGCGCTCGAGCAGGTGACAGGCTTTGCCGCCGGGGGCGGCACAGGCATCCAACACGCGCAGGCCATCGCGCAAGTCGGCGAGATCGGCAGCTACCTGCGCGGCGCCATCCTGCACCGCGAAGTGGCCGTCCTCGAAGCCGGGCATACGGGTGACGTCAGCGCTGTGCGGCAGCACCAGCGCGTCGACCAACCACGGATGCTCCGTCGCGGCGTAGCCGGCGGCCTGCAATTGTTCGATCAGGACATCGCGTTCGCTGCGCCGACGATTGACCCGCAGCATCAGCGGCGGCTCGCGGTTGTCGGCGGTCATCACCGCTTCCGCCTGCTCCGGCCAGTCCCGCTGCAGCGCGCTGGCCAGCCAGGCGGGGTGCGCATGACGCGTCTGCGGCTTGCCGTCGAGCTTTGCCAGCAGGGCTTCGCGCTCGCGCTGCCAGCGGCGCAACACCGCGTTGACCAGACCGGCCAGTTGCGGGCGCTTGAGCGCGCGCACCGCCTCGACGGTGGCGGCGACCGCGGCGTAGTCCTGCAGTTGCAGGATCTCCAACTGGACCAGGCCCAGCACCAGCAAAGCATGTACCGCGGGGTCCTTGTGCCGTAGCGACTTCTCCAGCAAGCCGTCGATCGCCGCATCGAAGCGCAGCCACCAGCGGGCTCCTTCGCTGAGCAGAGCCATCAGCAGGGCGCGGTCGCGCGGATCGGCCAGTTTCGGCGCGGAGCGCTCCATCACCTCGCGCAGCGAGGCACCGCGCAAGGCGATCTCGGCCAGTCCTCTGGCGGCCAGTGCGCGGGTGTCGGGTTTCATGGCGAGCACGCTCCGCTCACCTCAAACCTCTCTGCGCCGGGGAGAATATGCGAAGGCGCCGTGCGGCATCGCTCACTCAGCTTGGCGGCCATTTCAGGAATTTCCGCTCTGATTGATCTGCGGTAGTAATTTGGGTCGTCCGTTGAGGTAGTCGACGGCACTGATCTGCCTGCCGCCAGCGCGCTGCACGGCGGTGACGCGCAGCGCGTCCTGGCCGCAAGCGATCTCGATGCCCTCGCGGCCGCTGGTCAGCACCTGGCCGGGCTCGGCGTGATGATCCCGAGTGATGGCGTGGGCGGCGCGAATTCGCAGCATTTCCCCGGCAATCGCCCCTTCCGCCACCGGCCACGGATCGAAAGCGCGCACTTGGCGCTCCAGCTCGATCGCGGTACGGCTGAAGTCGAGCTTCGCCTCGGCTTTGTCCAGTTTGTGTGCATACGTCGCGCCGTTTTCCGATTGCGGCGTGGCGAGCAAGGTCTCTCCGGCCAGCACGCGACGCAGCCCTTCGGCCAGCAGCTCGGCTCCCAGTGCGGACAGGCGGTCATGCAGCGAACCGCCGGTGTCGTCGCGTTGAATAGGGGTGCGCCGTTGCAGCATCACCGGACCGGTATCCAGGCCCGCTTCCATCTGCATCAAGTCGACCCCGGTCTCCTCGTCGCCGGCGAGGATTGCGCGCTGGATCGGCGCGGCGCCGCGCCAGCGCGGGAGTAGGCTGGCATGCACGTTCCAGCAACCCAGGCGCGGGATCGCCAGCACCTTGCGTGGCAGGATCAGGCCGTAGGCCACTACCACCAGCAGGTCCGGCCGATAACCTGCCAACACCTGCTGCACGTCGGCAGATTTCAGCGACTCTGGCTGCTCGATCGCGACTCCGGCCGCCAGCGCAGCCTGCTTGACCGGGCTGGGAGTCAGCTTGCGTCCGCGACCGGCCGGGCGGTCGGGCTGGGTATAGACGGCGACCAGCTCGGCGCCGCTGGCGCGGCAGGCCTCGAAACAGGGGACGGAGAACTCCGGGGTGCCGGCGAAGACCAGGCGCAACGGCTCCCGACTCAAGCGCTGGCCGCCTGCTTGCGTTGCTTGTCCAGTCGCTTCAACAGCAAGCTGCGCTTGAGCGGCGACAAGTGATCGACGAACACTTTCCCTTCCAGGTGGTCCATTTCGTGCTGGATGCATACTGCCAGCGGGCCTTCGGCCTCGACCAGAATCTCCTTGCCGTGGACATCTTGCGCTTTCACCTTGACGCTCAAAGCGCGCGTGACATCGGCGTACACGCCCGGAAACGACAGGCAGCCTTCCTGGTAGACCTGCGATCCCTCCTTTTCGAGGATCTGCGCGTTGATCAGGGCCAGCGGCTGGTTACGTCCATCGCTCATGTCCGCAACCAGCACGCGCTGGTGCACGTTGACCTGGGTCGCGGCCAGGCCCACGCCATTGGCGGCGTACATGGTTTCGAACATGTCGGCCACGAATCGTCTGAGCTTCGCGTCGAACTCGGTAACCGGCGCGGCTTGGTTACGCAGGCGCGGATCGGGGAATTCAATGATGGAAAGAATGGACATGGCTCACCTCGGCGCCGAAAGTGCGGGCGATTTGGTAAAAACCCATCCCGACGCGATCTAGAATGTGCATCATTGTACGTCGGCAAGCACGTGCGCGCAGACGATTTTTGCCAACCAGCGCCTGTTGCGCGCGTTAACCATTCGGTTACACTCGACCGAGCACCTGGGGAGGGGGATTCCCGCCAATGATCAGAAAGACAATCTTGTTGCTGGCCGGCATGCTGGTCACCCTGACGGTATACGCCGCGGGCGCGCAGCTGAGGGCTAATCACCCTGACAGCTACACCGTGCGCAGCGGCGATACGTTGTGGGACATCTCCGCCAAATTCCTGTCCAAGCCCTGGCTGTGGCCGGAGATCTGGCAGGCCAATCCGCAGGTCCGCAATCCCCACCTGATTTATCCGGGCGACGTTCTCAACCTGTCCTTCATCAACGGGCCGACGTTGGGCCTGCAGCCGAGCGTACATCGCGAAGGCGACGCGGTGCCGGCGATCCCGCTGGACCAGTTGAAAATGTTCCTCAAGGACATGCGGGTGATGGATTCCAACGCCGTCAGCTCCGCGCCTTATGTGGTCGGACTGGAAGAGAACCGCTTGCGTGGTGCGGTCGGCCAGAACATCTATGTGCGTGGCCTGCAGGGCGCGCCCGGCCAGCGTTGGGCGATCGTACGTCCCAGTCATGTGTTCCGCGGCTTCGACCAGGACAGCGCTGATGGCGACCGGGTCGCGCATGGCCTGGATAGCAACGCGGCGATGGTCAATGCCCCGTGGCGTGAGGACTCGCGCAACGACGGCCACTATGGCAAGGGAGACGATCTCGGCGTCGAGGTCCGCGTGATCGGCACCGCCGAGACCCTGCGCACGGGCGATCCGTCCACCTTGCTGCTGCTCGATTCCACCAGGGAGATACGCAGCGGCGACCGCATCATGCCGGTCGACGACAAACCTTACGACGCGTTTTACTATCCACACGCGCCCAAATCGGTGCCTGCCAACGCCAAGGTGATCGGCTTCGTCGATGCGCTGGCCGCGGCCGGGTCGCGTCAGGTGGTGTTGCTATCGGTCGGTTCCCGTGACGGCGTCGACAATGGCACCACGTTCTCGATTTCCGAACCGGGCGAGACGATCCACGACGATGTGGCCAGCAACAGCTGGAACCGCGGCATCGGCGAGACGGTAACTCTGCCGGATGAATACGTCGGTCATGTGATGGTGTTCCGCACCTTCGACCGGATGAGCTATGGCCTGGTGATGGACAGTCTACGTCCGGTGCATGCCGGTGGTCGGCTGATCCTGCCGGAATAACCGCCGGCGGCAGCGACAACGGTATTTGCCTACAAGACGGCGCGGCTCACACCGCGCCGTTTCCATTGGTGCTCACTGCGTAAACTGCGGGACATGCACATCGACGACAAGGATCAATTGCGTGCCTGGCTGATCGCGTTGCGTACGCCAGGTCTGGGCCCTGGTGGGCTGCGCGAGCAACTAGATGCAGCCGGTGGTGACATCCACGCCGCACTGGCCCGCGTGCGAGCCCATCCGGCGCCGCTGGGAGAGTCGGGACAGGCGTGGTTGACCGCACCCGATGAGGGGCAACTGGCCGCTGACCAGGCGTGGCTGGCCCAGCCCGATCATTGCCTGCTGCGTTGTACCGACGCGGATTTTCCGCCCCAGTTGGAGAACATTCCGCAACCACCAGCGGCGCTGTTCGTGGTCGGCGACGCCAGCCTGCTGCTGTATCCGCAGGTGGCGATCGTGGGCGCTCGCGCGGCCAGCGCGGGTGGCAAGGCGCATGCGCGGGCGTTCGCGCAGGCGCTGGCTGACGCTGGTTTCGCGATCACCAGCGGCATGGCCGATGGCATCGACGGTGCTGCCCATGCCGCAACGCTGGATGCTGGCGCGAAAACGCTGGCCGTGGTGGGCACCGGGCCGGACCGGGTGTACCCGCGCAAGCACCACGAGCTGGCACGGCGCATCGCCACGCATGGCGCGCTGGTAAGCGAATTTCCGCCCGGCACGCCGGCACGGGCCGATCACTTTCCTCGTCGTAACCGGATCATTTCCGGATTGGCACTGGGCACGCTGGTGATCGAGGCGGGTTTGCGCTCAGGTTCGTTGATCACCGCACGGCTGGCAGCCGAACAAGGTCGAGAGGTGTTCGCCTTGCCCGGTTCCATCCATAATCCACTGGCGCGCGGCTGCCACCGCCTGATCCGTGACGGTGCGCGGTTGGTGGAGCATGCTGCAGAAATCATCGAGACGCTCGCGCCGTTGGCGTGTTCGCTGGGTGGCGAATTGGCGGCGCGACTGGATCGGTCCAGCGGCGACGTCCGGACAGGTTTGCCGGTCGGCGCGGGCCGCATGGCAGACCCCGACTACGTCCGGCTTTTGGACGAACTTGGCCACGATCCAGCGACAATGGACGAACTTGTGCAGCGCACGGGGCTGTCAACGGCGGTCTTGTCCTCGATGTTGTTGATGCTCGAACTGGACTCGCGGATCGAGCGTTTGCAGGGCAACTGCTACCAGGCCCTGCCAAAGGCGCATGCTGTTGGCTGAGCCGGCGCAGACCTGCCGGTTCGACCCATCTGCGACCCGGCAGGCTTGACAGCGGCTGGCACCGCGTGGTTTCAACTATATATATGTCCGGCACGGAAGCGCCGGTGGTTCACTTTCGGATATCCCGCTTCATGGCAAAAAACCTGCTCATCGTCGAATCACCGGCCAAGGCCAAGACGATCAACAAATATCTCGGCAAGGACTTTCAGGTGCTTGCCTCGTATGGACACGTACGCGATTTGAAGCCGAAGGAGGGCGCGGTTGATACCGAGCACGGCTTCGCGATGACCTACGAGGTGATCGAACGCAACCAGAAACATGTCGACGCCATCGCCAAGGCCGCCAAGCTGGCTGAAAACATCTATCTCGCGACCGACTTGGATCGCGAAGGCGAGGCGATCAGCTGGCACATCAGCGAGATTCTGCGCGAGCGCGGCCTGACCGAGGGCAAGCAGATGCACCGGGTGGTGTTTTCCGAGATCACGCCCAAGGCAATCAAAGCTGCGGTGGCTGCACCGCGGCAGATCTCGAACGACCTGGTCGACGCTCAGCAGGCGCGGCGTGCGTTGGATTACCTGGTCGGTTTCAACCTGTCGCCGGTGCTGTGGCGCAAGGTGCAGCGCGGCCTGTCCGCCGGGCGCGTGCAATCGCCCGCGCTGCGCATGATTGCCGAGCGCGAGGAGGAAATCGAGGCATTCAAGGCGCGCGAGTATTGGAGCATCGAGGCCCAGCTCAAGCACGCCGCCGGTGATTTCAATGCGCGCCTGTCCCGCCTCAACGGCAAGAAGTTCGAGCAGTTCGATCTCACCAACGAGGCCGATGCGCATGCCGCGCGCGAAGCGCTGAAGGCCGCCGCGCAGGGTCGTCTCACCGTCAGCGAGGTCACTTCGAAGGAACGCAAACGCCGTCCCGCCGCGCCGTTCACGACCTCCACCTTGCAGCAAGAAGCCGCGCGCAAGCTCGGCTTCACCACCAGCCGCACGATGAAGGTGGCGCAAGGCTTGTACGAGGGCGTCGCGCTGGGCGACGAAGGCAATGTCGGTCTGATCACCTACATGCGTACCGACTCCACCATGCTCGGCGCGGACGCGGTGACTGAGTTGCGCGAGCTGATCGCCCGTGACTTCGGCGGCGGGGCATTGCCGGATGGGCCGCAGGTATACAAGACCAAGTCCAAAAATGCGCAGGAAGCGCATGAGGCGATCCGTCCGACCTCGGCCATGCACACGCCAAAATCCGTGGCGGCCTTCCTCAACGACGACCAGCGCAAACTGTATGAATTGATCTGGAAGCGCACGGTCGCCTGCCAGATGATCCACGCCACGCTGAATACCGTATCGGTGGAATTCGCCCTGCCCGGCGTAGTCGGCGGCGACGCCTCGTTCCGCGCCAGCGGCACCACCGTAGTCGATCCGGGGTTTCTGGCGGTCTACGAAGAAGGCAGCGACCATAAGAAGGCGGATGACGACGACGAGGGTCGCCGCCTGCCGCGGATGGAAAAGGGCGAGATGGTGCCGCTGCAAGAAGTCGTGGCCGACCAGCATTTTACCGAGCCGCCGCCGCGCTACTCCGAGGCCAGCCTGGTCAAAGCGCTGGAAGAACATGGCATCGGCCGGCCGTCGACCTATGCCAGCATCATCCAGGTGCTGCAGAATCGCGAGTATGTGTACCTGGACAGTCGTCGCTTCAAACCCAGCGATGTCGGTCGCGCGGTCAGCAAGTTTCTTACCCAGCATTTCGCCCAATACGTCGATTACGATTTCACCGCCAAGCTCGAAGACGAGCTCGATGCGGTCAGCCGAGGCGAAGAGGCCTGGGTGCCGCTGATGGAGCGCTTCTGGAAGCCGTTCAAACAGCAGGTGGACGAGAAGGCTGAATCGGTCGACCGCAGCGAAGCTACCGGCGCACGCGAACTCGGCGTCGACCCCAAAACCGGCAAGCCGGTGTTCGTGCGGCTGGGCCGATTCGGGCCATATGCGGCGATCGGTGATAAGGACAGCGAGGAGAAGCTGCAGTTCGCCTCGCTGCGTCCGGGCCAGAGTATGCACACCATTGTGCTGGCCGATGCGCTGGAGCTGTTCAAATTGCCGCGCAAGCTGGGTCAGGCGGAAAACGGCGACGAGGTCAGCGTGGCGATCGGCCGCTTCGGGCCGTTCGTGAAACAGGGCAGCACCTACGCTTCGCTGAAACCCGAGGACGATCCTTACACCATCGAGCTGCCACGTGCGCTGCAGATCGTGGCCGAAAAACTGGAGATGCTGGCGAACCGCCTGATCCTGGATTTCGGCAACGGCGTGCAGGTACTGAACGGTCGCTACGGTGCCTACATCACTGACGGCGAAAAGAACGCGCGCATCCCGAAAGAGCAGGAGCCGAAGGAACTGACCGAAGCCCAATGCCTCGAATTGCTTGCTGCCGCACCGGTGCGCAAGGGCCGCTTCGGCAAGAAGAAGGCGACCAAGAAGGCCACCGCGAAGAAAGCGGCTCCAGCCAAAAAGGCCGCGACCAAGAAGGCTGCAACCAAGAAAGTGCCGGCGAAGAAAGCCGCGCCGAGAAAAACCGCGGCAAAGAAAACTGCCACGAAAAAGACGGCTACGAAGAAGACCGACGCCAGCAAAGCCGGGGTCTGAATGCTCGCGCGGTTCACCCTTGCCAACCTGGAAGCCGCCGCGGCCTTGATACACGGCGGCGGAGTGCTGGCGTATCCAACCGAGGCGGTGTTCGGCCTCGGTTGCGATCCGCACGATCGTGACGCGCTCGAGCGATTGTTCGCGCTGAAGCAGCGTCCATCGACGCAAGGTGTGTTGCTGATCGCCGCCGACTTCGGCCAGGTCGAGCGCTACATCGACGCCTCCGCTGTGCCGGACGGCGTCTGGCAACAGGTGCGCGATAGCTGGCCCGGGCCGCATACATGGATTTTCCCGCGCTCGGGCGAGGTGCCCGGCTGGATTGCCGGCAGCCATGCCGGCATCGCCTTGCGGGTTACCGCACACGAACCGGCCGCTGCGTTGTGCCGCGCCTTCGGCGGTGCGCTGGTGTCGACCAGCGCCAACCCGCACGGCCAGCCGCCGGCCAGGTCTGCGCAGGTCGTGGCGGACTATTTTGGTGACGCGTTGGACGGCCTGCTGGAAGCACCTCTGGGTGACCAGCGCAGCCCCACGGTAATCCGCAATGCGCTGTCCGGCGCTATCATTCGCGCCTGAGCGTCCATGCTTCAACCGACCGCGAGAAGCGCGCACCGGTGATCTGACGCAGGGCGCAAGTTGCTCTCATTCACCTTGCCGTTCACCGTATGTCGCGGCGCTGTAGCGCATGGCCATCGAGATTCGAGGAGATCACCGTTTGTCTATCGTCCACGAAACGCGCCAGCGCGAGGTGCTGCTGCCCCTGCTGGGCGCGGTCGACCCGACGCGGGTCGTGGCCTGGCGCCACGGCGAGCCAGTCCGTGCGGCGCAGTTCCTGGAGCAGGTGAACGCGGTGGCAGCCCGCTTGCCCGACGCACCGGCGGCGGTGAATCTGTGTGAGGACCGCTACGCTTTCCTGGTGGCTTTTTGCGCCGTCGCGCTACGCGGACAGGTCAACTTGTTGCCCTCCTCGCGCGCGCCGCGCGCCGTGGACGAGGTGATGTCCGCATATCCTGGTTGCTACGCGCTGGGCGAGCAGGCGCTGGATCCGGCGCCGCGGGGTTACCGGCAGTTACCACCCATGGATGTTCGGGCTGCGCCAACAATTCCACGGGAGTGGCCGGCCATCCCTGCCGACCAGCTGGTGGCGATCGGCTACACCTCCGGATCCACTGGCAAGCCGAGCGCCAACGCGAAGACCTGGGGCAACTTCTGCGCCAGCAATGCCGGCAACCTGTCGATGCTGCATGCGACCTTGGGCGAGCGCTTCGAGGTGGTGGCCACGGTCCCGCCGCAGCATATGTACGGCATGGAGACGTCGGTACTGCTGCCGCTGCTTGGTGATGTCGGCGTGCATTCGGGACGCCCGTTCTTTCCGGCCGACGTCGCCGCCGCGCTGGCCGAGGTGCCGGCGCCGCGACTGCTGGTGACCACACCGGTGCACCTGCGTGCGCTGGTCGAGTCCGGCGTATTGTTGCCGCCGGTGGCGGCCATGCTATCGGCTACCGCGCCGCTACCGATCAATCTGGCGCGAGCCGCTGAACAGCGTTTCGACGCACCTTTGCTTGAAATGTTTGGTTCCACCGAGACTTGCGTGTTCGCCAGTCGTCGCCTAACTCATGGTGAAGACTGGAACCTGTACGACGGTGTCACCTTGCATCCGCAACCCGATGGCACCGCGGTCGAGGCCTCGCACCTGGAGCAACCAGTGATCCTGGCCGACATCGTCAGCCTGTCGCATGAAGGGCGGCGCTTCCGCCTGCGCGGACGACATGCCGACCTGCTGGAAATTGCCGGCAAACGCGCTTCTCTGAGCGACCTCAACCGCCGTCTGCTGGCGGTGCCCGGTGTGCATGACGGCGTGGTGTTCCAGCTCGATGGCGGCGATGCTTTGGACGTGCACCGGATTGCCGCGCTGGTGGTGGCGCCGGGGCTGGGCGAGCAGGCGATCCTCGATGTCCTGCGCCAATCAATCGATCCGTTGTTTCTGCCGCGACCGTTGAAGCGGGTGGATGAGTTGCCGCGCAACGACACCGGCAAGCTGCCGCGTGCCGCTTTGCTGGAACTGCTGCACCGACGCAGCTGAGCGCTGCGTCTCCCGGACCTTTCGGCGCAACCGTTACAATGCACAGCTGCGTCGTGTGACGCGCTGGAGTGCAGGTATGAAGGTTCTGGTGATCGGCAGCGGCGCACGCGAGCACGCTCTGGCGTGGAAGCTCAAGCAGTCCTCGCAGGTGCATGAGGTGATCGTGGCGCCCGGCAACGCCGGCACGGCGCGCGAGCCGGGCGTGCGCAATGCCGACGTCGCCAGCCATGACATCGATGGCCTGTTGCAACTGGCGCAACGCGAGAAGGTCGGGCTGACCGTGGTCGGTCCCGAGGTGCCGCTGGTGGCCGGCGTAGTCGACAAGTTTCGTACCGCCGGCTTGCGCATTTTTGGCCCGCGTGCGATTGCCGCGCAGTTGGAGGGCTCCAAGGCATTCGCCAAGGACTTCCTGCAGCGGCACAACATCCCCACTGCGCACTATGCGGTGTTCACCGAACTGACTCCGGCGCTAGCCCATGTGCGCAAGCAAGGCGCGCCCATCGTGATCAAGGCGGACGGCCTCGCGGCGGGCAAAGGCGTGGTGGTCGCGTTGACCCTGGCCGATGCCGAGCTGGCGCTGCACGACATGCTGGGCGCACACAGTTTCGGAGATGCCTCGGCGCGGGTGGTGATCGAGGAATTCCTCGACGGCGAGGAGGCCAGCTACATCGTGATGAGCGACGGTAGCCGCGTGTTGCCGATGGCCTCCAGTCAGGATCACAAGCGCCGCGACGAAGGTGATCTCGGCCCCAACACCGGCGGCATGGGCGCGTACTCGCCGGCACCGGTGGTTACGCCCGAGGTGGAGCAGCGCATCCTGAAGGACGTGATCGAGCCAACTCTGCGCGGCATGGCAGCCGAAGGCGCGCCATTCATCGGCTTTCTGTACGCGGGGTTGATGATTGACAAGCAGGGCGCTCCGAAGGTGATCGAGTTCAACGTACGCCTGGGCGATCCGGAGACCCAGCCGATCCTGATGCGGCTGAAATCCGACCTCGTCGACTTGATCGATGCAGCACTGGACGGCCGTCTGGAAAATGCGCGCGCGCGCTGGGATCCGCGCCCGGCCATCGGCGTGGTGATCGCAGCCGCTGGCTATCCGGCGCGCGTGCGCAGCGGTGACACGATCGAAGGGCTGGACGCCCCCGCAACCGAGGATGTGAAAGTCTTTCATGCTGGCACCGCGCTTGATGCCCAAGGACGTGTGGTGACGGCAGGTGGTCGCGTGCTGACAGTCTGCGCGCTGGGCAGCGATCTCGCCGCGGCCCGCGAGCGTGCCTACGCTGCAATCGGTCGACTTCGTTGCGATGGCGCGTTTCATCGTCGGGATATCGCGCACCGTGCGCTGCATCCGCATTGATCCAAGTACGCCGAGGCAATGTTGTTGGCCGTGCGGGCGGACTCTTCCGTACCGTCATTTTTGCTATATGCTTCCCAATTCCCCCGCGTAGAGTCGTGGCGTAGCAACGCCTGAGCGACCACGTGCCGTGTTCACGTTGATGAGGTTTTGACATGCGCAAGACGGTTTTGTCGCTGGTTTCAGTCGCAGCACTGGCTCTGGCTGCTTGTAACGGTTCCCCTTCGTCGGAGCAGGCCGGCAACGGCGATCCGGCGTCCCCGGCTAGCACGACGCAAGCCACGATTCCAAGTGAAGTCAGTGGCACCATCTCGCTGCGTACGGGATCTCCGCAGCCTTCGGACAAAGCCACCCTGGTGCTGAATCTGGTCGATGTCTCATCCAGCGCTGCCGGCTCCGCGCCGTTGGCGACCAAGACGTCTCCGGCTGGCACGTTCCCGCAGTCGTTCAAATTGACTTTCAACCCGGCCGATGTGAAGACGAACGACCTCTACGTGGTGCAGGCGATCCTCACCGACGGCGATCGTCAATACGTGATGCCGATCCAGGCGCCGGTGCTGGCCAAGAGCAGCAAGAACGACAGCGTTTCGATTCAGCTGGTCGCTGAGCAGACGCCGAGCGAAAAGCTGCTGGCTGCGTTCAAGGCCGAGCAGGAACAGCTTGGTGCGATGAAGGTCAGCCACGGCACCAAGCTGGACACCGATGCCTCGCGCGGTTGGCAGTTGTTCCGCCAGGATGGCCAGATCCACTTCATTCGTGAGCTGGTTGAGTACACCAAAGACGGCTTCACCAACACCGACTACGCCTACAAGGACGGCAAACCCTGGGCGATCGTGCAGCAGCACATGCCCAGCCGCGACGGCAAGCCCACGTCCATCGACCGCGCCGGCTGGAGCGACGACGGCACCCTGGTGTTGACGCAGCACCAGGTCGACAGCGACGTGCAGCCGCTTGATGCAGGCGAAGCGGACAAGTTGAAGCAAGAAGCCATGGATATCCTGAGCCTGGCGACGAAGGGCAAAAACAAGTAAGCGCTGGCCACCGCTTTTCCACAACAAAAAGGCCGCCGGGTATTCCGGCGGCCTTTTTCATTCCGGTGGGCTCACCCGGTCACAACTTGACGCGGAAGCCCATGTTGAAACTGTTGTCCCTCTGGCTTGAGTCGCCGAAGCGCCCGGTGTAACCGATCCAGCTGGTGATCGTCGGAGTCAGCTCCGCTGAGATGCCGAGCTCGGTGCTGCCCCAGTCCTTGTCCGGCGTGAAGCCGCTGATCGCGAACGAGCCATTCATGGTGTTCAACCCGGTCGTCACCAGGCGTGTGGAATCAGCCTTGCCATCCCGGTTCCAGGCCAGTTCGCCGTAAGGGGCCATGACCAGGTTCGCGACTTGCCAGCGACCTTGCAGTCGCCAGCCGAGGCGACCGACCAGAGCCTCGCGATGCTGTCGTCCGAACCACATCGCGGTAGCGTCGTCACCCCGCTCACGATATCCGTCCACGGTGATGTCCTGCCAGTCCAGGCCGATGAACGGGCCGGTCTTGATGTCCTCCAGATCGAACCACCAGCCACCGTTCACGCCCGCGCCGTAATGCGAGCCGTCGGTCTTGCCGGTTTCGCTGATCTGTGCCGCGCCAACCAGAAAATTGCGCTCGATATCCTTGAAGTTGGACTGGCCGTAATGGCCATAACCACTGACATAGCCGCCGCCGGCGTGGTACGTGACGAAACCCAGCGCCGAATAATCGGTCATCCGGTGTCCACCGCCGCCGTACATATGGGCGGCATTGTGACCAACGCCGAGTGCGACTCCTGTGGACACGTTGGCGCTGGTTTTCCAGTCATAGCCGAGCGTAAAGCTGATGTCGTGGTTGCGCTGCGCGGTCGAGCCGGGCGTGGCTTCGAAGCGCTGCCGCACATAGCTGATGTTGACGAACGCGCGGTTACCCGCACCCAGACTGTCCTTGATCATCTGGGTGTCCAGGCTGTTGCCATAGGCGTTAATGGCGGACAGTGACCCTTCTGGCAATAACGAGATCTGCCCGGGCGCCTGCAGTTCGGACAACACCACCTGAGTCAACATGGCGTGGGCTCCCGTGGTCGGGTGCACGCCGTCGGCGAACAGGTAGTCTTGATCCGCTCCAGCGGCGACCAGGGTAGTGCCGTCGCAGTCGTGCGAGCTGGACGTAGTACAGGCTGGCGAAGTGACGTTCACGAAACCGTATCGGTTTGGATCGGCCAACACCTGGTTGAACAGCGCAAAGGTGTTGACGGCCAAGGTGTGGTTGCCTAGCCCGTCGTTGAGAATCTGGTTGTATGACTGCGATACGTCGGTGAGGAATCCCTTGATACCTGGCACCAGCGCTTCGTTGGCCTGTGCGGAAGGAGTAGCGCCAATATCCGGCAGGTTGAACACCACCAGGTAATTGGCACCGGCGGCCTTGAGCTGGTTGATCAGGGCCACTTCCTGGGTTGCCGCGGCATTGATGTTGGCGGTGGCCTGCTCCGCCGTCTCGCCGGCTCCGGGGAAAATCGTGCCAACACCATACTGGGTGGAGTGATAGAAGATATCGTTCGGTCCGCCCCAGATCATGTACAGACTGCGCGGGTCCGCACGGTTGCCGCCGGCCAGATAGCCGGTGATCTGCTCAGTGATCGTCTGGATTTGCGGGGCGGGATCGCTGTTGGTGGTGATGCCCGCGCCGCCATAGGCGTAGTCACTACCGCCATCGCGCGACGGTGCCAGGGTGAAACCGAGCTTGCTGGCCACGTTTTGTACGGTAACCGTGCCTGGATTGGTGGTGAAGCGAGTGTAGTCGCCAGTCGAATTGGGCAGGTTGCCGGCATCGCTGAGGCTGTCACCGAACACCACGACGTTATCGAATGGCGTGGCGCCGGCGTGCGCGATACCCGCCAGACCCAGGGCCAAAGCCATTGCACTGGCCAGCTTGCGTGGATGGAACATGGTGAGGCTCCTGTGTTCAAAAACGAGAAGTTGGATGGCACGTATCCTGACGCATTCCCTACGTTAGCGCCCGTTGCGCTGTGGCTGCGCGTGTCATCAGTAACGGCTTACGCCACCTAGGAGCCTGTCGGGCTTTGGTGGTCGAGTCGAGAATTCGGCTGAGTGCGGACAGATTTTCGCCGCTTCGCGGGTCCATAGTGGTTCTAT
>CAJDWA010000015.1_pt2 | contig 18318 bp, 17 predicted proteins | sample 7391461 | NCBI WGS metagenome assembly CAJDWA01 (sample SAMEA7055726, study PRJEB34461) | soil metagenome | biome: terrestrial ecosystem; feature: Peninsula; material: soil | place: Antarctica | collected 2016 | reverse complement strand
TTCGTATGTGCGTTCGGTGGACTTGTCCGCAGGGCGCATGGTGGTGGACTGGGATCCTGAATTCTGAGGTCGCCGGGCAGCGGGACTTGAGGGACGCGGGTCATGCGCATCGATGTCGTCAGTCTGTTTCCCGATTTCGTGCGCCAGTGTGCCGCCGTCGGTGTAGTGGGACGCGCGCAACAGCGAGAGTTGTTGCGAGTGGAAGTCTGGAACCCGCGCGACTACGCCACCGATAAACATCGAAGCGTGGACAGCAGCACGTACGGCGGCGGTCCGGGCATGGTGATGATGATCGAACCCTTGCGCACGACCCTGGCGGCCATGCGTGAGGCCGCACCGGAACCGGTGCATCTGATTTATCTCAGTCCGCAGGGAGCGCGGCTGACGCAGGGCAAGGTGGAGGCGCTGGCAAAAATGCCGCGCATCGGCCTGCTCTGTGGACGTTACGAAGGTGTGGACGAGCGTCTGCTGGCGCACGAGGTCGACGAGGAGCTCTCCATCGGCGATTATGTGCTGTCCGGTGGTGAACTGGCTGCGGCGGTGATCATCGACGCGGTGGGACGCATGCAGGATGGCGCGTTGAACGATGCGACATCGGCCGAGCAGGATTCATTCTCGGATGGATTGCTCGATTGTCCGCATTATGCGAAACCGGTGCAGGATGCGCTGGGTGATGTACCGGCGGTATTGCTGTCCGGTGACCATGCGGTAATCGCCCGCTGGCGCCTGAAGCAATCGCTGGGACGGACCTGGTTGCGCCGCCCGGACTTGTTGGCACAGCGTGGACTGGATGCGACTTCCCGTGCCTTGCTGGATGAATTCCGCCGTGAGCATGCTTCACAGCAGCAGGCACGGCACGACGATGCGGCCGAATGACGACCGCAGTTTTGATACCGATTTAAGTGAACCGACAGGTGCGCCATGAACAAGATCATTGAACAGTTCGAATCCGAGCAGATCACCCGCCAACTGCCGGACTTCGGCCCCGGCGACACCGTGATCGTCAACGTCAAGGTGAAGGAAGGCAACCGCGAGCGCGTACAGGCGTTCGAGGGCGTCGTCATTGCCAAGCGCAACCGTGGCCTGCATTCGGCCTTCACCGTGCGCAAGATTTCGCACGGCACCGGCGTGGAGCGCGTGTTCCAGGCACACAGCCAGCAGATCGAATCGGTGACGGTGAAGCGCAAGGGCAAAGTGCGCGCTGCGAAGCTGTATTACCTGCGTGGCCTGGAAGGCAAGGCCGCTCGCATCAAGGAAGACATCGCTGCCGCTGCCGCCGCCAAGGCGAATGCCAAGGCAGCTGCTGCTGCCGCTGCTGCCGCCGCCGAGTAACGCCTGGCGACATAGCTGGTCTAAAAAAAGCCCGCGGACCGTTCCGCGGGCTTTTTGTCGTTCCGAGCCGCGACCGTCTATTCGAGCCTTTGTGGCACCTGCAGGAAGTTGCCCTGCACGAAGTCCACACCGCAGGAAAACAGTAGTGACGTGCTGGTGGCGTCCTCGACCCATTCGGCGATAGTCAGGCGTTTCAATTCGTGAGCCTGCTGGCAGATCTCGGCCACTTTTTTCTGGCTGTCGGGGTGTTGCGGTAGCTCCGCCATGTGACTGCGGTCGATCTTCAGATAGTCCGCGTCGATGTGGTTGAGTAACTGGAACGAGTTCAGACCGGAGCCGAACTGTTCCAGCGCAAAGCTGCCGCCGAGTTTCTTCCACGCCTTGACGAATTCCTGGGCGGGACGCAGCAGGGTCATCACCTTGCTCTCGGTCATTTCGAGAACCAGATGGCCATGCTTGAGTTTTGCGGCGCCGAGCCGTTCGGCCAGCCACGGCAACAGAGTGTCATCCTGCAGCGAAGCGGCGGTGAGCTTGATGAAGAACGTGGTCGGTTGCCCCTGCGGCTCGCGCGTCTTCAGAATGCGAATGGACTGGTCGAGTACCCAGCGATCGATCGCCCCGGTGAGATTGTGTTTCTCGGCGATCGGCATGAAGAAGCCTGGAAGCACCTCGCCTTGCGGGCCATTCATGCGTAACAGGATTTCCGAGAACTCGCCCTCGACATCCTGCAGACTGATCGTCTGCTGGTGGTAGAGCACCAGGCCGTCGCTGGCAAGCGCTTGTTGCAGCAGTTCCAGCCAGTAGTGATCGCGCTCTTCGTCGGCCTTCTCGCGCGCGGCCGGATCGTGCAGTTCCACTTGGCTGCCACCGAGATTCTGGGCGGTGCGCAAGGCGTGGCTTGCCTGGTTGAGCAGGAGCTCGCTGTTTGCATTTTTTTCGCCGAGCAGACTGCAGCCGACGCTGGCCGTGACGGTCAGTGAACGCGTGCCGGCGTCGAAGATATCGCTGCTGATGCTGTGCTGCACCTTGGCGATCCATTCGCGGATCGCTTCGTCCGAGCGCGAGTCGAGTGTCACCCCGAAGGTATGTTCGGCGAGCATGCCGGCGATGTCGTTGGCGCCAAGCAGCATGCGGATGCGGTCGGCGAAGCCGGCCAGCAATTCGTCGGCCTTACCCAGACCGATGCCACTGACCAGCGATGCCCAGTTGTCCGGCTCGATCAGCAGCAGTGATTGGCCCTTCTTGCCTTTGGCCGCGGCGGTCACCGAGTCGTCGATACAGGCGAGCATGTGTTGGCGGTTGTACAGCCCGGTGACCGAGTCGCGTTGTAACTGCTCGAGCACGGCTGGGTCGATCACTTGCCGACGGAACACGATCTGCAGGCAGCGCTCACCTTCGAAGGTGGCCGGTGCGAATTCCACGGTGGCATCGAAGCGACTCTCGTCGGCGCGTCGCGCGCGCAAGGCGAGCTGGGCGGGGAACTTGCCCTGGTGCGCCTGTCCACGCAGCAGGACTTTCATTTCATCGGCGTTCGCCGCATCGATCATGTCCAGCAAGGGCAGGCCAAGCAGGTCGTCAAAGCTTTCGTAGCCGAAAGTTTCGAGATAAGCCTGGTTGGCGCGCACGTGCATGCCCTCGTGGACATAGGCGATGGCGTCGGTGGAGGAGTCGAGCAGGGCGTCGCAGCGCCGCTCGGTTTCGCGCAGCGCGGTTTGCAGCCAGCGCACCTGACGCCGCGTGTGCAAGGATTCGAATTCGCGCTTCAGTACCGAGATCAACTGTTTTGGATGATTGCGTGAGGCAACTCCGCGCGCACCGTGCACGAACAGATCGGCTACCACTTCGCTGTCCATGTGGGCGACCAGCCCGACCAGTGCGAAGTCGCGACCGTAGGCTTCCAGCACGTTCATCGCCTCGTCCAGGCCGATATCGGTGACGGCCGGGTCGAACATCACCACATCCGGTTCCAGTTCGCTCACCGCGGCCCGCAGTTGCTCTTCGTTGGTGGCGCGTGCTGGCCGCACGGCGATACCGCTGTTGCGCAACAGGCTGATGATCTGTTCAGCCTCTTCGAGCGAGTTCTCGACGAACAGAATCTTGATGACAAAATCTTTTTTCATGGGGTGTGGCGGTGTCCGTGGTTCGGGGCGGCCCTTGCGGGGGGATCCAAAGGGTCGATGGCCAAGAGTGTTTGTAGCGGATTCCTGCATCTGCCGCCACCCGCGTAAGCGTGGCGGTGGCGGGTTTGGAGATATTTACAGCGGCCGTTTGGCGACATCGCCCGCCACCTCGCGCACCAGCCGGGGTACCAGATACCCGGGCAGCCGGGCACGCAGGGACTGTTCCAGATCCAGGGCTGCGCCGTCGCTGACTTCGAAGTGCGCCGCCCCCTGTACCCGGTCCAACTGGTGCAGATAGTAGGGCAGCACACCGGCGGCAAACAGGCGTTCGGACAGGTTGACCAGAGTATTGGCATCGTCGTTGATGCCGCGCAGCAGCACCGACTGGTTCAGCAAGGTAGCGCCAGCGTTACGCAGTCGTGCGCAGGCCTCATCCACGCTGGCATCGAGCTCGTTGGCGTGGTTGGCGTGCAAGACCACCACTTTCTGCAGGGGGAGCGTCCCCAGCCAGGCCACGAAGGCGTCGTCAATGCGCTCGGGCAGCACGACCGGCAGGCGACTGTGGATGCGCAGACGGACCACCTGCGGCAGCTCGGCCAGGCCGCGTGTCAGTTCTTCCAGTTTGTGCGTGGCCAATGCCAGCGGATCGCCGCCGGACAGGATCACCTCACGGATCGACGGATCGGCGCGCAGCTGGACCAGCGCTTCGCGCCAGTGCGACGATGCAGCGATTTCTTCGCCATAGGGAAAGTGCCGGCGGAAACAATAACGACAGTTCACCGCGCAACTGCCGCTGGCGATCAGCAGAGCGCGGCCGTCGTACTTGTGCAGTACACCGTGGCCGGTCTTGGCGGTCATATCGCCGACCGCATCGGTCGTGTAGCCCTCGGCTTGGTTGTGCTCCGCTCGTTGCGGGAGCACTTGCAGCAGCAACGGGTCGAGCGGGTCGCCGCGACGCATCCGCGCCACGAAGCCACGCGGAACCCGCAGGGCAAAGCCCGCGTCATCTGGTGGCAGCAAGTCCATGCGGTCACCCAGGCCGACCGCCTGGAGCAGTTCAATTGGGTCGGTGATGGCGTTGCGCCAAAGCTCGCGCCAGTCGGATGCAGGCGGCGATAGGCGGGCACTCGGGCTTGCGGTTATCATGAACAGCCTTGGGCGGGCTTCTAGGCCCGTAAAAGATACCTATTTTAGCCGTCCCGCGGGGCGGTTTTACCTTTGGAGCAGACAACGCATGGCGACCCTTGGCCTCAATGACGTCAAAACCGGCAAGAAGATTCTCCACAACGGTGATCCGTGGCTTATCACCGAGGCGGACTTCGTCAAGCCGGGTAAAGGCCAGGCGTTCACTCGCATCCGCATCCGCAACCTGAAGGATGGGCGCACTACCGAGCAGACGCTGAAGTCCAGCGACTCGTTCGAGGAAGCCGACGCCACCGACACCGACATGCAACTCTCGTTCATCGACGGTATCGGTAAGGACCGCGTGTGGAACTTCATGAACATGGAGACCTTCGAGTCCGCGCCAGCCTCGCTCGCCGCGATGGGTGACACATGGAAGTGGCTCAAGGGTGAGGAAGAGTGCGTGGTCACCCTGTTCAACGGCAGCATCATCGCCGTGCAGGCGCCGAAGTTCGTCGAACTGAAGATCGTCGAAACCGATCCGGGCGTGCGCGGCGATACCTCCGGCGGCGGTGGCAAGCCGGCCACACTGGAGACCGGCGCCGTGGTGCGCGTACCGTTGTTCGTCAATCAGGACGAAATCATCCTGGTCGACACCCGCACCGGCGAATACGACAGTCGGGTGAAGTGACAAACCGGCACGCGGCCAGCGCTCGCGCCTTGGCCGGTTGTTCATTCCGGCAAGAACCGGAATGACAACTTGCAAGGGGCAGCGACCGCCAGGCGCCGCCCCTTGTCGTATCCATCTTTCGCAACATTGAGTGAGCTATGAGCCAGACCGTACCCCAGTCCGTCGACCTGATTATCGAAGCGCGTTGGGTCGTGCCCGTCGAACCGCATGCGGTGGTGCTGGAGCATCACGCCGTGGTGGTCGACAAAGATGTGATCGTTGCCGTGCTGCCCATCGCCGACGCCCGCGTCGCCTACGCGCCACGTGAGCGCGTCGAGCTGACCGAGCACGCACTGATTCCGGGCCTGGTGAACAGCCACACCCACAACCCGATGACGTTGCTGCGTGGATTGGCGGACGACCTGCCGCTGATGGTGTGGCTGCAGCAGCACATCTGGCCGGCCGAGGCGAAGGTGATGGGGCCCGAGTTCGTGCGCGATGGCGTGGAACTGGCGGTGGCCGAGATGCTACGCGGCGGCACCACCTGCGCCAACGAGAACTATTTCTTCCCCGACGTGATCGGGGCCACTTACCGCAAACTGGGTTTTCGCGCGGTAGTCGGGCTGCCGGTGATCGAATTTCCCACCGCCTGGGCAAAGAGCCAGGACGAATATTTTGAACGCGCAAGCGAGGTCCACGACAGTTTCATCGGCGATCCGCTGATCAGTACCGCGTTTGCGCCACATGCACCGTATACGGTGTCGGACGAGAGTTTCGAGCGCATCCGCATGCAGTCGGACCAGCTCGACATCCCGGTACACCTGCACACGCACGAAACAGCGCACGAGATCGAGGAAGAGAAGAAGAAGAGCGGGCTGCGCCCGTTCCAGCGCTTGCAGAAGCTCGGTCTGATCAATGACAGACTGATTGCGGTGCACATGACCCAAGTCACCGATGGCGAAATCGCCGCGTGTGCCAGCGCCGGCGTGTCGGTGGTGCATTGTCCCGAATCCAACCTCAAGCTGGCGTCCGGTTTTTGCCCGGCCGAGCGATTCCGGCGGGCCGGTGTCAATCTGGCCATCGGTACCGACGGTTGCGCGTCGAACAATGACCTGGACATGTTCGGCGAAATGCGCACGGCGGCGCAGCTGGCCAAGGCTGTAGCCGGAGATGCCGCCGCGTTCGACGCCGCCTTTGCGCTGCGTGCGGCCACTCTCAATGGTGCCAAGGCGATCGGGCTCGAGTCAAAAATCGGCTCGATCGAAGTGGGCAAGCAGGCTGATCTCGCCGCGGTGCGGCTGAGCGACCTGGAAACCCAACCGCTGTTCCATGTCGCTTCGCAACTGGTCTATGCCTGCAACCGCCAGCAGGTCACCGACGTGTGGATCGCCGGGCGCCGCAAGCTTGCCGCGCGCGAATTGCCCGGTATGGACACGGTCGCGATCTTGGCGCGCACGCGCGCCTGGCGAGAGCGCATCGCAGCGGCCTGAGTAGCACGGTAGTGGATCGTTATCTGGTTCTTGCCATGCGTCCGCCCGAGCTCGGCCTGGTGGCCGTGCCTCACCGCGTGGCTTATCGGGACGCCTTGCGCGAGCAGGGCGGACTGTCGAGTTGACCGGCCCGTTCGGCGATCAAGCCGCCGATCTGGCGGAAGCGACCGCCATCGCACACAACGCCCCCGCTTATCTCGGTGGCGGCTGGCAACTGACGGTGTGCGAATGTCGGGCGAAGTAAACTGTCGAGCGAGCCACGTTGTGGCGTCACACGAGGATTCCATGATGCAAACTGCGCAACCCGGCCCCAACGTGAGCCCGGAGGAAATCGCCCGCTTCGCCGCGCTGGCAGCGCGCTGGTGGGATCCGGATGGCGAGTCGCGCCCGCTGCACGACCTCAACCCGGTGCGCACGGCCTATATCGCAGCACGCACGGATCTGCGTGATGCGCGCGTAGCCGATGTTGGCTGCGGCGGCGGTCTGCTGAGTGAGGCATTGGCTCGCGCCGGAGCCCGCGTTACCGGCATCGATCTCGGCGAAAAGGTGATTGAGATCGCCAGGCTGCATCTGCACGAATCGAAATTGGACATCGACTACCGGGTGCAGTCATCGGCCGAGCTGGCGGCTATCGAGCCGGCCAGTTTCGATGCCGTGTGCTGTATGGAGCTGATCGAGCACGTGCCTGATCCGGCGGCGCTGGTCATCGATCTGGCCGCGATGCTGAAGCCCGGTGGCCGCTTGTTCATGTCCACCATCAATCGCACTCCGGCGGCATTCGGCGCTGCGATCATTGGCGCCGAGTATGTGATGAAGATGCTACCGCGCGGCACCCATCACTACGCGCAGTTTCTCAAGCCTTCCGAGCTGGCGAAGTTGCTGCGTGGCGCTGGCCTGGAACTGGAAGACGTCAGCGGACTCGCCTACAACCCGCTCAATCGCAAGGCTTGGCTAAGCCCGATTACCGCCGTCAACTACGTGCTCAGCGCGCGCAGGCCTGCATGAGTCGGCGCCTGCCATCAACCGTCGCCGGCGTGTTGTTCGACCTCGATGGGACCTTGCTGGACAGTGCGCCGGACCTGTACGCCGCACTGCTGGCACAGTGCGCGGAGGAGGGCGTGGAGTCACCGCTCTACGCGCCGGTGCGCCAGGTGGTGTCGCGTGGCGCCCGTGCCGTCCTGCGATGCGCGTTTGCCGCGCGTGGCGAAGTGGAAATGGAAACGTTGGTACCGCGCTATCTGCAGCTGTATCAGAAGGCGATGGGACGGCAGACCAGCGCGTTCGATGGTGTCGACGACCTGCTCGCGCGAATCGAGGCTCGTGGTCTGCGCTGGGGCATCGTCACCAACAAGGCAGCCTTCCTCACTGATGAGCTGGTCAGTCACATTGGCTGGGCGGGGCGCGCCAGTGCGGTGATTTCGGGTGACACCTTGGCGGTGAAGAAGCCCGACCCGGCGCCGGTACTGCTGGCGTGCGAGCGTGCTGGGTTATCGCCGCCTGATTGCCTTTTCGTCGGCGACGACCAGCGGGATATCCAGGCCGGGGCGGCAGCGGGTTTGTTCACCGTGGCGGTGACCTGGGGCTATCTCGATGGCGGCGATCCGCATGACTGGGGTGCCGACGCCGTGCTGGACCATCCGGCCGAGCTGGCCGCCTTGTTGCAACTGGAGCCGTCCGCCGCATGATCGAGCTGGTCGAACAGAGCGCGGTGTTGCAGGGTTTCATCGACAAATGGCTGGCGGTGCAGCCGCAGCAGCGCATCGCGCTGGCCTTCGTCGATGGCCAACGTTATCCCGGCCATGTCGCACTGGCCGCGCTCGAGCAGGAGCTGCTCAGCGCCGCCTACGGTATCCGCGAGCCCCAGGTGGCGGCCGCCAAGCTCGGTTGGTGGGCCGAAGAACTCGCCGGCGCCGCGACCAGCGGTGGCCGCCATCCGCTGACCCAGGTGTTGTTTGACGATGAACGCGCACACACCATCGCCAATGAGCTGTGGTTGGCGCCGGTGCTGGCGGCGATGGCCCAGCTGGATCAAGGCACCGCCGCCGATTACCCGAGCCAGATCGACGCCGCGATGCCATTGCACGGCGCACTGGCTGCACTGGAGACGGCCTGGTGGTACGGTGCCGAGGCTTCGCCCGGGCGCGCCGCGCAGGTCGCCGTGCTGAATCATCTGTTATATGCGCTGTTGCGGTTGGATAAGGACACCGAGCGCGACCGTTTGCCGCTGCCGATGGCGCGGCTGGCGCGGCACGGCCTGGACCGCACGCAACTGGGCAAGGCCAGCACGCAGCGGCAACAGGCGATCGAGGGACAACTTGCGGATTTGCTCGGCAGTTGGAAGGCATCGAGTGCATCGCCGGGTCCGCTCAGCGTGTTCCGAGCACTGGAATCGCGTCACGCGAGCAGGTTGGCGCGCCGCGCGGCGGGTTCCGCCGACGCGCTGGTCACGCTGCAGGCAGATCAGTCACGTACCCGGCTGTCGACTGCGTGGCAGGCTTGGCGTGCCGCCCTAGCCTGGCAGCGCCAGTGCCGATAGATTCGTTCAAGACGCAGCGTTTCCGCCACGCCACTATTGCGCGGTGGCCTGCATGCCCCAAGATTGCTAGCTTTCCGGCGAGTTGCGTCGCCGATGTCAGGATCCACACGATGCCGAATCAGGAAAACACCGCCCGCCTGCTGCCCGATGTCGCCGTGCATGCGCAGCCTCATCTCGCCGGCGCGCTGGACTGGGTCGGCATGGCCGAGATCCAGGTGCCGGTACTGTTTGACGCGGGCGACGGCCAGGCGCAGCGCGCCAGCGCGCGGGCTGGCGCCTTCGTCAACCTGAAGCGGCCGGACAAGCGCGGCATCCACATGTCGCGGCTGTACTTGCAGGTGGAGCAGGCGCTGAGCACGCAGACTCTGAGTGCCGACATGCTGCAAGCGCTGTTGCGGGGCTTCGTTGATTCGCACGCGGATCTGTCCGATCGTGCTTGTGTCAGCATCCATTTCGAACACTTGGTGCGGCGCCCGGCGTTGAAGAGCGCCAACAGCGGCTGGCGCGCGTATCCCGTGTGCATTGAGGCCAGCCTGGTCGGCAACGAGTTCCTGCTGGAGTTCGGTACCGATGTGGTCTATTCCTCGACCTGTCCCGCATCGGCAGCGCTGTCCCGGCAGCTGATCCAGGACCAGTTCACACACGACTTCGTGCCGGGCCAGCTGCTAGAGCACGCCGCCGTATTAGCGTGGTTGGGCAGCGACAAGGGCATCGTTGCGACCGCCCACGCGCAGCGCAGTGTGGCGCGTCTGCGCGTGCGTCCTGCGCCAGGCGCCGGCTTTCATCTGATCGAGCTGATCGATCGGGTTGAACAGGCGCTCGGCACGCCGGTGCAGACTGCGGTCAAGCGCGAGGACGAACAGGCGTTTGCACTGGCCAATGGCGGCAACCTGATGTTTTGCGAAGATGCGGCGCGGCGGATCCAGAAGGCTCTCGATGCGGACGCTGCACTGAGCGATTTCCATGTCCGCGTCGAGCACCAGGAAAGCCTTCACCCGCATGATGCGGTGGCCTACGCCAGCAAGGGCGTGGAAGGTGGTTACGGTTCCATTGCGTAGTCGCGTCTGCGGTCTGTTGCCGCAGCGGCTGATCGGATTCGCGGCGAACCGGGGATAAGCATGGTTCGCCGGCGCGTCAGCTGATCAGCCAGAGTCGCGGGATTCTTTCTGGTGATGGCAACGCGGGAAATGAAAGTGCTCGGGCACAGGTTCTTCCCCACCGTCACACATCGGCTGGCAGCGTAGCAGCCGCCAAGCGGCCAGCAGGCTGCCGCGCCCGGGCCCGAAACGCGTCACCGCAATCCGTGCATAATCGGAGCATGAGGGGTGGAAGCGGCAGCGCGAGCCAAGCAGAGGGCTAAGCCAGCGCTTGTACAAACGAAGCAACCACAGTATCAATCGGGTCAAGATCTTCACTTCGCCGGTACGGTTTGTGGCGTGTAATGGTACAACTATTCCAGATACAGACTTGCCGATGTGGAATACATCGGCTATAACACCCGGCCGCCACGGCCAACTATGGTGAAGGGATATGGCGAAAACGAAAGCGAGTTCGACCGCCGCCAAGGCGCACAAGGGCAAAACGCCAGCCAAGGCCACTGCCAAGGTTGGCAAGTTGAAGGCCGCCGCAAGCAAGGAGCGAATCGTGAAGAGTGCCAGCAAGTCCTCCACCAAGACCACCGCGAAACCAGCCGTCAAGACTGCCGTGAAGAAGGCTGCCCCTAAAACGGCAGCGCGGAAAGCTCCCGCCAAGGCACCAACAAAGAAGTCTGCTCCCGCAAAGAAGGCCGCTGCAAAACAAGCGCCGGCGAAGAAGGCTCCCGTGAAGAAAGCGTCAGTCAAGAAGGCACCAGTGAAGAAAGCGCCGGTGAAAACGGGGTCAGTGAAAAAAGCGGTCGTCGGCAACGGCGCTGCCAGGGACTTGTCGACGGGCAAGCCCGTTGCCAAAAAAGCCGCAGTCAAGGCCGGTGTGGTGAAGAAACCGGTCGCCCAGTCGGCAGCAAAGGCCGTCATCAGCAAAGCCGCCAAGCCTGCCGCGTCCATGCGCAAGGCCTCGGCGAAACCCATTGCCCAGCCGGAACCGGCGGCAGCGACAAACAACCACTCTCCGTCACCCACGAGCAGGCTCTTCAAGGGCAAGGTGGCAAGTGCTACCGCCATGGTGACGCCCAAGGTCCAAAACGCCGACGGGCGTCATGCTTCCTCCCACAAAAAATCAAAGAATTCGTCGTTATCAATGAATAAACTGGCAACAAAATCACTCGACAGCGGTATTACCCGCGAAGATGGGCACTACGCCTTGCCTTCCGCCAGCGCCATCACTTTGCCCAAGGACTATCGGCCCTCCACCAACGAGGAGTACATGAGTCCGCAGCACCTGGCGTATTTCCGCAACAAACTGCGCGATTGGCGCGAACAACTGGTGGATGAGTCGCGCCAGACCATGGACAACCTGCGCGAGGAGGTGCGAGATGTCGGCGACGAGGCCGAGCGCGCTACTCGCGAAACAGAAAACTCGCTCGAGCTGCGTACCCGCGACCGTTATCGCAAGCTGATCGCCAAGATCGACAAAGCGTTGCGCCGGATCGAGGATGGCAGCTACGGTTTCTGCGAGGAGACTGACGAGGAAATCGGCGTTGACCGCCTCGATGCACGGCCGATCGCCACCCTGTCGCTGGATGCGCAGGAACGGCGCGAACACCTGCAGAAGCAGATGGGCGACTGACGGCGACTCGCTTGTTGCATCCGCTCGACGAAACCCCGCCAGCTTGGCGGGGTTTCGTTTTTCGGAGAGCAATCGCTGCGTGAAGCAGGCGCCAGGGAAGAGTAAGGAGGGTGCAGAAGTGGGCTGGTGAGAGAAGTCAGCCTGACGCGGTGCTGCAGGCTTGAACTCTTGCCCGTTACTCCTTGGCTTTGCGCCCCTGACTACTCGCCTGTGTTCCACCAACGGCAGCGGCGTATCCCTTCAGCTTGACCAGCGTTGCCGCCAAGCCGTTGGACCGGGTGGGCGACAGGTGTTTGGCCAGCCCGATCGTGCTGATGAATTGGGGCTCGGTAGCGATGATTTCGCGTGCAGGGCGATCGGAATAAACCCGCAACAACAACGCGAGCAGGCCGGACACGATGACGGAATCGCTGGTTGCCTCGAAGTGCATCTTGTCGGCGTCGCCGCGAGGCACCAGCCAAACCATCGATTGGCAACCCTGCACGCGGTATGCCTCGACCTTGCACTCTTCAGGAAACGGCGGCAATCTTTTGCCCAGGTCGATGAGGTATTGATAGCGCTCGGACCAGTCGCCGAAGAGCGCGAATTCCTCGGCGATGTCCTGCTGGGCCTGATCGGCACTGGGACTGGCGGTTTCGTTCATCGGCCTATTATCGCGCAGCGCGAGCCCGTTCGTCAGACCTTGCCTGGAATACTCACTGCTTCAGGACACTCCAGCGCGTGCCCTGCGGGCCATCCTCGATGGCGATATTCATGCCGGCAAGTTCGTCGCGGATGGCGTCGGCTCGCTTGAAATCGCGCGCGATGCGCGCGGCGCGACGTTCCTCCAGCAACGCCTCGATGCGGGTGGCGTCGATGGCGTGTTCACCGCCACGCTTGAACCACGCTTCCGGGTCCTGTTGCAGCAGGCCAAGCAGGGCGCCAGCGCCGAGCACGGCGGCCTTTGCCTCGGCCGTGCCAGACTGGCGCGCCAGATCGGCCAGCACGGCCAGCTCAGCCAGCGCCTGCGGCGTGTTGAGGTCGTCGCACAGGGCCGCCTCGACTCGCTCCGGCACCGGCAGATTTCCACTGGCAACCTCGATGGTGGCCAGGTCGCGTAGCACCCGGTACCAGCCATCCAGCGTGTTGATCGCCTGGTTGATGGCGGCTTCGGACCAATCCAGCGGCTGTCGATAGTGGCCGCTGAGCAGGCGCAGGCGCAGCGCTTCCGCCGGGTGGGCCTTCAGCAGCTCGTTCACCAGCAATACGTTGCCCAGCGACTTGGACATCTTGCGACCGTCGAAGGTGAGCATGCCGTTGTGCATCCACCAGCGCGCGAAAGTCTTGCCGCCGTGCGCACAGGTGGATTGCGCAATCTCGTTCTCATGATGCGGAAACAGCAGGTCGACGCCACCGGCGTGGATGTCGATCGTCTCGCCCAATTGCGCCGCGCACATCGCTGAGCACTCGATGTGCCAGCCGGGACGGCCGCGGCCCCAGGGACTGTCCCACCCGGCCAGTTCAGGCGTGGAGGGTTTCCACAGCACGAAATCGGCCGGGTTCGTCTTGTACGGAGCAATTTCGATGCGTGATCCGGCAATCAACTCCTCGGTGTCGCGGCCGGAGAGGGCTCCGTAATTCGGGTACGACGCCACGTCGAACAACACATGACCTTCGGCCGTGTACGCGTGTCCGTCGGCAATCAGTGTCTGGATCATCGCGATGATCTCGGCGATGTGCGCGGTGGCGTAGGGCTCGATATCCGGCGGTGCGATCCCGAGGCCGGCCATGTCGTCGTGGTAAGCCTTGGCAAAGCGGTCGGTGATGGTCGTGATCGGCACGCCTTCGCTGAGGGCGGCGGCATTGATCTTGTCTTCCACGTCGGTGATGTTCCGCGCGTACACCACCCGCGGAAAGTGCCGCCGCAGCAGCCGCGCCAAAACGTCGAATACCACCGGGCCGCGTGCATTGCCGATGTGCACATAGTTGTACACCGTGGGGCCGCACAGATACATCGTCACGCGCTCGGGATCGAGCGGAACAAAGGGTTCAGTGCGACGGGTCAGGCTGTTGTAGAGGGAGATCGGCATCGGTCAAATCCGCGAAAAGTTGCGTGTTGGCCGGCTGAGGCCGGCGGCGCATCTTAACAAGCCTCGGCAAACCTCGCGTTGCCGGGGTGGTGCGAGATGCCTGGCGTTCCGTCGCGTGGCACCCCCGGAAGGCCCTTTCCCGCGCAACGCAAGGCGGAGCGAAGCGAGGGATGGGTGTCGGAACTGAATGGATCAGTTCATCCCTAAGCGTGTATTCAGCGTGAATTTGTTGCAATGCTGTCAGTCCGCGCGTGACGCGGTGGACTGCATCGAGTACGGGAGTGGGTCATGGTGAAATTATGGGTTTCTGCACTGGCGCTGGCCATGATGGCAGCGGGTGTGCATGCGCAGAATGCGCCGTATCCCAACAACGGGAGTAATGCCCACTACGGCTGGGCGGATGTGCTGCGGGCCGATCCCGTCCAGGGCGTCACCCGTACTAACGTACCGCGGCAGGAGTGTTACGACCAGCAGGTGGTGCGGCACGAAGGTGGCAACACCACCGCGGGCACAGTGATTGGCGCGGTCCTCGGCGGCGTGCTGGGCAGCACCGTGGGCAAGGGTGACGGGCGCAAGGCGGCCACCGTCGCCGGTGCTGTGGCCGGTGGTGCGATCGGCAACCGCACCAACCGGGGCAGCGACTACGAAACCACGCAGACCCAATGCCGCGAGGTCAGCACGGTCAGCGAGCAGCGCCGGATCATCGGCTACGACATTGAATACCGCTATCGCGGCGAGGTCTACATGTCGCGGCTGGACTACGACCCCGGCGAGCGATTGCGAGTGCGGGTGTCGGTCACGCCCGTCGATTGAAGTGCCGGATACCCGCTGAAACATCGCCGCCGTCAGGCGGTGATGTTGTCTTTGAGGCCTTGATCGTCACGGGGCGAGGTTTTTGTTGCATGGCAGCGAGAATCTCGCCATGATGTCAGGCAGTTACTTGGAGTTCGCATGTCTTCAGCCGTCTATACCGCTACCGTACTCACCAGCGCCCGTGTGGCCGCTGGTATGACGTCGCGTGCGCGCCGACCGATGATCCGACATTCGGCCGGGTAGGCTGTCGCGCGCTTTTCATGTGTACCGACGACGAAACCCGGCCCTCGCGCCGGGTTTTTTGTGTTTGAGGCTTGGAGAAAATGATGGCACCACGACATTTCATCACCACCCAGGATTACAGTCGCGCCGAGATTGATACCCTGCTGGAGCGGGCTGCGGAATTCAAGCGTTCGCCGCACGGTCAACAGCTGGCCGGAAAGTCGGTGGCACTGCTGTTTTTCAACCCGTCGATGCGCACCCGCACCAGCTTCGAGCTGGGCGCGTTTCAACTGGGCGGGCATGCGGTAGTGCTGTCGCCGGGCAAGGATGCGTGGCCGATCGAGTTCGAGGTTGGTAGCGTGATGGACGGTGACACCGAGGAACACGTCGCCGAGGTCGCGCGCGTGCTGTCGCGCTATGTTGATCTGATCGCGGTGCGCGCGTTTCCGAAGTTCCAGGACTGGTCGGTGGATCGCGAGGACAAGGTGATCAAGGCGTTCGCGCACTACGCCACGGTACCGGTGATCAATATGGAAACGATCACCCATCCGTGCCAGGAACTCGCTCACGTGCTCGCGCTGAGGGAACACCTGGGTGATCTAACCGGAAAGAAGTACGTGCTGACCTGGACCTATCACCCCAAGCCGTTGAATACCGCGGTGGCAAACTCCGCGCTGCTGATCGCCACCAAGATGGGCATGGACGTGACCTTGCTGTGCCCCACGGCCGACTACGTGCTGGACGAGCGCTATATGGAATTTGGCCGTCTGAATGCCGTCGAAAACGGTGGTTCGCTGAAGGTCAGCCACGATATCGAGGAAGCCTATCGCGGCGCCGACGTGGTCTACGCGAAGAGCTGGGGCGCGCTGCCATTTTTCGGCAAGTGGGAGCAGGAAAAAACGGTGCGTGAGGCCAGCAAGCATTTCATCGTCGACGAGGCGAAGATGGTGCTGACCAACCACGGACTGTTCAGTCACTGCCTGCCGTTGCGGAGGAACATCAAGGCCACCGACGCGGTGATGGATTCGCCGGCATGCATCGCCATCGACGAAGCCGAAAACCGCCTGCATGTGCAGAAGGCGGTGATGGCGTCGCTGATCGGGCAAGGTTGAGGCGGCCATGTACACACCAAAGAATTTCAAGGAAACGCGCGCGGACATCCTGGATGGGTTGATCCACGCTTATCCGTTCGCAACCGTGGTAGCGAACACGGTGAACGGGCTGGTCGCCAACCACTTGCCATTCGAGCTGGTCGATGGCGTGTTGCACGGTCACGTGGCACGCGGCAACGAGCTGGTGCAGATGGACGGCGTCGAGGTACTGCTGGTATTCCGCGGGCCGGACGGTTACATCAGTCCGAACTGGTATCCGACCAAGCACGAAACCGGACGCGAGGTGCCGACCTGGAACTACGCGGTGTTGCACGTACATGGTCGCTTGCGCGTGATCGACGATGCCGCGTGGCTGCGCGTGCTTCTGGAACGGCTGACCGATCACCACGAAGCCGACCAGCCGCAGCCGTGGAAGATGACTGACGCGCCGGAAGATCACATCGAGAAATCGCTGCGCGCCATCATTGGTCTCGAAGTCACGATCGATCGAGTCGAAGGCAAGCTCAAATTGAGCCAGAACCATCCGGCGCGCAATCGCGCCGGTGTGATCGCCGGTCTGCACCAACGCGACGGTGACGGCGATGCGGAGCTGGCTACCCTGATGGTCGAGCAGGAACTGAAGTCATGACCCACCAGCATCACTATCGTGTGGACGTGGAATGGACCGGTAACCGCGGTAGCGGCACGGACGGTTATCGCAATTACGATCGGGATCATGTGATCCGCATCGACGGCAAACCCGTGATCGACGCTTCAGCCGATCCAACCTTCCACGGCGATGCGGCCCGGCACAATCCCGAAGACATGCTGCTCAGTGCGCTGTCAGCCTGCCACATGCTTTCGTACCTGCACATGGCCACGGTGGCGGGCGTGGTGGTGACCGCCTATTCCGATGCCGCCGAAGGCAGCATGGTCACCGAAGGCGACGCTGGTCGCTTCGACGAGGTGGTGCTGCATCCCGTGGTGACGATCAGCGCGGCCAGCGATCCAGTCAAGGCCACGACCGCCCACGATGACGCGCACCACGCCTGCTTCATCGCCAATTCCGTGAATTTCCAGGTCCGCTGCGAGCCGCGAATTGTCGTGGAGCCGCGAATGGGGAATAGGGAATAAGGAATCGTCAGAACACGACTCCGCCGCCGTCAACGATCCACTCAATTTCATGACCCTCGGTAAACCGCCATGTCCGCTTCCTCGATTCCCGATTCCAAAGCCATCGTGCTTGCCTTCAGTGGCGGCCTCGACACCAGCTTCTGCGTGCCTTACTTGCAGGAGCGCGGCTGGGCCGTGCACACCGTGTTCGCCGATACCGGCGGTGTGGATGCCGATGAGCGCGCGTTCATCGAAAACCGCGCGAAGGAGCTTGGCGTGGCCAGCCACGTCACGGTCGACGGCGGTCCGGCGCTCTGGGCCGGTTTCGTCAAGCCGTTCGTATGGGCGGGTGAGGGCTACCAGGGCCAGTACCCGTTGTTGGTTTCGGATCGCTATCTGATCGTCGAGGCGGCGCTCAAGCGCGCAGCTGAACTGGGGACGAAGGCGATCGCACATGGCTGCACCGGGATGGGCAACGACCAAGTGCGCTTTGATCTGACCGTGAAGGCGCTGGGTGATTACGAAATCGTGGCGCCAATCCGCGAGATCCAGAAGGAACACACGCAGACGCGTGCTTACGAGCAAAAATACCTGGAAGAACGCGGCTTCAGTGTGCGCGCCAAACAGCAGGCTTACACCATCAACGAGAACTTGCTCGGCCTGACAATGTCCGGTGGCGAGATCGATCAGTGGCAGGCGCCTGGCGCCGGTGCGGCAGGCTGGTGCAAGCCGCGCGCTGAGTGGCCGACCAAACCATTGCAGGTGAGGATCGGGTTTGAGCGCGGCGAGGCGGTGACGCTCGATGGAGAGAAGGTGGCCGGACACACGATGCTGGCCAGGTTAAACAGCCTGTTCGCGCAATACGGCGTCGGCCGCGGCCTGTATACCGGCGACACCACGATTGGCTTGAAGGGTCGCATCATCTTCGAGGCACCTGGTTTGACTGCGCTGCTCGTCGCACACCGTGCACTGGAAGAGGCGGTACTCAGCAAGCAGCAGAATCGCTTCAAACCCGA
>CAJDWA010000014.1_pt2 | contig 18802 bp, 11 predicted proteins | sample 7391461 | NCBI WGS metagenome assembly CAJDWA01 (sample SAMEA7055726, study PRJEB34461) | soil metagenome | biome: terrestrial ecosystem; feature: Peninsula; material: soil | place: Antarctica | collected 2016 | reverse complement strand
TTGATGCATTGGTATCTCAAGTACCGCCGATAGAACTTAAATGGATTTGTCGCATGCATATCGATGGACGACATGGAAGGTAGCGGTTGAGTTCTATAGATAGCGGTTTAAAAATTATATTTTCAATAGGTGATTGTTTATGCTTCACGAGGTTCTCAAAAATAATAATCAACCAACCTAAATATGTAAAAAGTTTCGAATAGACTATCCATGCTGGCGGCACTAGGCCCGCTTAACTACAACGTCAGGTATCACTAAATGGTACCGCTAAGGGATAAATCATGGCTTCATGCAATGCTTGCGGGACGACAATCATTTTTGGCGGAAAGACAATCGGGGGCCAGCGCTTTTGCAACGACACATGCGCTAGAAATGGACCGATTCTTTTTCGAGCCGCGCAGCTCTCGGACTCAGACGTAAGGGTTCTGGCTTTGCGAATCCACGGTGGCAAATGCCCTAAATGTTCAGGTTCCGGTCCCGTTGACGTCCGCACTTCTCATCAAGTCTGGTCCGCCATCTTCTTTACCCGTTGGAAAAGCACTCAGCACATCTCGTGCCGCAGATGTGGGATCAAGAGTCAAGCCGGTGACTTGATCATCAGCGCAGTTGCGGGCTGGTGGGGTTTTCCATGGGGGCTCTTGATGACTCCGATTCAAGTGGCGCGAAATATTTTAGGTATGGCGCTCGCTCCCACTCCCACTCTTCCTTCGCCGAAGCTGCTGCAGCGAGCCAGGCTGCTTTTGGCAGAGCGCACCCTCACCATTGGCTGAGTTGGCGCCGAGAAACGGACCTATTTTCGAATTAGGCAGAAAGCTCAAGAACGGGGTCAGATTTACTTGACCTGCCTGAGGAAGTGACCTGGTCACGTTTCTGAGGCCATAGCGCACTTTAATTAGACAGGTCGCGCAGAGGTCGAATCTGACCCCGGTTTCCATCCACTCCAAGGAATAACCCCGCATGACGCAAAACCGAATTCTCTTTATCGCGCTGTCGCTTGTTCTTGCCAGCCTTCTCACGGCTTGCAGTAAGAAACTAGCGGATCCGGGTAGCAGCGTTGCATCGACGTCGTCGAGCGTCGCCAGTGCCACGGAGGCGGCGCCCAAGGTGTCTACTGCGCCGGATACCTCCACGGCACCCGTCGCGTCTTCCACTGCCGTATCGAGCGATCTTCACGATGACGACGGCAACCCGGTGCCGCTGCTGCCGTTTGAAATCGAGAAAATTGCGCTGAGCAACGCGCAACTGGGTGCGCTGCCGTTCTTCGGTCTGCCACAAGGTTACAAACCAATGAACGCCCCCTCTATCCGTGAGTGGGCGCGCTTTCCCGTGCGCTTGGGCAATGGTTTGCACTGGGTGTCCGGGCGTACCTGGTCGGCGATCATCGACTTTGATAACGATGCCGGCAAGGAGTTTTCGCCGCTGGAGCTGCAGCGCAACCTTGAAAACCTGATTACCGCCGCAGGTGGCACCAAAGTGTTTGAGGGGCCCATGGCGCGCACGATGTATTACGGCCCGGAGCTGAAGTACGAGATCGGCGATGGTTTCATCGATGTCGTTAACCATTCGCGCGCAACTGCCAACGTGTATGTGATTCGGCAGGCGCAGCGCAACGTCTGGGTACAGTTGAACGTGGATGAGCTGATTGCCGGGTTGGTCGTGGTTGAGGAAGTGCCGTTCAAGGCCACCGCGAAATGGACGGAAAGTTTCCCGTATGTGTCGATGCCGGCCGGGTATGAGGACCGCGGCCGCCCCACGCAACGGGGCTTTGACCGTTTTCCATTCTGGGTGGGCGACCATTTCGAACAGGTGGAGGGCCGCACCTGGCAGGGCGACTTCGTTAGAAAGGAGGAGACCTATTCCATGGACGAAGTGCGTCGCAACCTTGAGGCCATGATGGCATCGGTGAAGGGTGTCCTGCTGTTCGCAGGCCGCCTGTCGCAGGAGCAATCGGACTCTGTGCCCGAATCTGTAGTGTCGGCATACAGCAAGGGAGCCAACTTTGTCTGGTCCAACTACGAGCTTCGGGTCTATCGCGTGGATCTTCCGGACGGCCGTCAGGTGTGGATACACGCACGGATTGGGTCGGGTGCCGCTGGCTGGGTGGTCGTCGAGCGTAAGGGTTTTGTGCAGAGCGCCGTACTGCTGCCGGCATCGGAACTCAAGCAGCAGTTGGATCATGCTGGCAAGGTAGCGCTGCAAGTGAATTTCGCCACTGACAAGATCGAGATTCTGCCGGACTCCGAGCCGCAAATTGAACAAGTGGTGCAGCTGCTGAATGACGATCCGTCACTGAAGCTCGCAGTGAATGGTCATACCGACAACAGCGGTGACAAGTTGAGCAACCAGGCACTGTCCGAAGGCCGCGCTGCTTCGGTAGTGGCGGCGCTCACCGCCAAGGGCATCGATACTTCGCGACTGAGTGCTGCAGGCTTCGGCGACAGCCAGCCGGTGGCCGACAACGGCAGCGAAGAAGGCAAGGCAAAAAATCGTCGGGTAGAGCTGGTCAAACAATAGGTACGCGTCCACTGCGCGGCGCATGCTGTGGGGCTCGCGGTGTCATAGCCCCTTTAAGCCCGCGGTCAGGTTCACTTCGTAATTGAATCCGCCGCACAGATAGCGTGTGGCAAGAGCTTTTCTGAGGTTTCCAACACTTTTGTCAAAAGTTGGTCGTGCGGTGGATGGCCGATGAGCTGAAGATCTTTCCGCGGATGGCAGAGAACGGAGCGGATTCATCTAGTGTTCCTCAGGAACTAGGCCGAACCACGTTTTTGGTTCAATGGGCTTTGGGCTCAATGGAGAGAGCTTCATGATTGTAGAAATTACGTGCAAGACCGACCGCTTTAATTTATCCGTCGTCGGCCCGGATTTTATCAACGACTGCTGCTTTGGGGAGGATTTTTCCAAGTGGCTCGTGCTAGCGTTGTCTGGAGCCGGCGCCGACGCAGAAGTTATTTGTATGGAGGACTTCGGTTGGGCCAATCAAGCCGAATGTCTTGGCGTTTCTTACCTGATGTGCGTGGCGGGAAACTCCGAGGAAGAACCTGGTCGACCTAACTACGGCGAGTGGCATGTCATGCTTGAGCGCCACCGTACATTCACGCAAAAGATTCTTGGCAAGAATAAAATTTTGCCTACGGAGCCAATCGTTGACAAGATCGTACAAGTACTTCGAGCTGCCGGATTTGCAGATGTCAGGGTTTGGCCCTAATCAGTCATTCAAGCGGACGGCTACGCCGTATCTTAATTTCAACGTTAGATAGAGAACGGGGTCATCTGTAAAGAACGGGACGCTGCCAGATGACCGCTTACGATCACGGTTTGTGTTCGGCGTCGCGCACACAATTGCGGCCTGCGCGCTTGGCTGCGTACTGAGCTTCGTCGGCGTCGCGCAGCAGCCGTTCGGCAGCCTCTTCCGAGCCCAGCTGGCCGCAGGCAACGCCGGCGCTGATTGTGACGTGGCGGAGGGCTTTCCCCGGTGTTTGGACTGCACGATGCTCAACGTCTGCCCGGATTCGCTCGGCGATCGCGTGAGCGACGGGAAGTTCGAGGTTGAACAGGAGGCAGGCAAACTCCTCGCCGCCGTAGCGCGCGACGACGGCGTCGGTCGGGGCGCATTTTCGGATCGTCTGAGCCACGATGCGCAGCGCCTGGTCGCCAGCCAGATGACCCAGGCTGTCATTGAATTGCTTGAAGTGATCCACGTCGATGAAGATCAGCGACGCCATGACACTGTGACGTTCGCCCTGCGTGCCCAATTGCAGCGATTCCATCAGCCAACGTCGATTGAATACGCCGGTCAGCGCATCGCGGCGAGAGAGCTCAAGAAGCTGGCGGTTGGCGCGGTTCAACTCCGCGGTGCGCGCATCGATGCGTTGCTCCAGCGCGTGCTGCCGGCGGCGCATGGCGTGGGTGCGCCAGCGCATCAGGCCGTGAATGACGACGATGGCGGCGACGGCGAACAGTAGCCAGGCCCACAGGCGTTGCCACCAGTAAGGCTCCACCGTAACGGGCAGCAGGATCGGCGTGCTGAGGTTGCCGGCGTAATCACGCGCCTCGATGTGCAGTGTGTACTTCCCGGGCGGCAGCGCGCCGATTTCGCGAAAATTGTCCGTTGTCCATGCGCCGGGCGCCGCGCTGAAGCCTTGCAGCCAGGTGCGAAAGCGCGATTCGTCTTCATGCTGCCAAGATAGCAGCGCGAAATTGACGCGCAGATCGTGATGGCCGGCGGGCACGGTGATGCTGTCGCTGGCCACTGCTTGGCCGTCTACACTCACCTGGATCAGCTTGAGCGGCTTCGGGTCATGGTCCGGCCTCTGCTCATTGGGATCATGCACCATCAGTCCACCCAGCGTGCCGGTCCAGAAACGGTCGTGCGCATCGATGAACTGCGCGTTGGGATTGCATTCGTTGTTGACCATGCCGTCGCGCACGGTGAAGACCTGCGACTTGAAGCGGCCTGCTTCCGGCGTGAGCAGTTGGACGCCAGAGTCGGTACACAGGTAGATGCGGCCGCTGGCATCGACCAGGGCGTCGTCGGTGGTCAGATCGGGCGGGGGCGGCAAATCTGCAGGCAGGGTTCGCGGGTGCAGCGGGTCGCTGATGTCGACACGAATGATGCCGTGACGCGTGCTTCCTAGCCAAAGGATGGGGCGCTTCCGCGCATCTGGAATCAACTGAAGGCCAAGCAGGTTGCCGTCGGGTAGACCGATGTCGCGCCCGAGCAACACCCATCGCTTGCCGTCGAAGCGCGCCAGGCCCTGGTTGCTGGTAGCCCACAGCCAGGAGCGGCCGTAGCCGGTGGTGTGGGCGAGCAGCTTCTCGACCTCCCACGGGCCGATTGCCGCCTTTGGGCGGAAAGCCGTCCATACCCCGTCGCGCAGGCGGTAGACCCCGGAAGCTTCGGTGGCGAACCACTGTTCCACGTGGCCGTCGATGCGCCGGCTCAGCATGTCGTTCAGGCGCTGTCCGGGCTGGCGTGGCCAAGGCGCGATGACCGGTTCAAACTTTGGCCCATCACGGACACGCAGCAATCGCCCGGAACCCGTGCCCAACCAGACCGCCGGGTGGCCTTGGGGATCATCGGCGCGCGCGATCATGGTCACGGAGGCGTCGGCAAGTTGCCCGTCGGCTTTGCTGAAGTAGCGCCAAGTGTCGCCTGCGTATATGCCCAGGCCTTCGCCATCGGAGCCTACCCACAGGCGCTCGTTGCCCTCGTGGTCGTGGTCCACCAACACGCTCAGCACTCCGGTCTGGTGGGCGCCCATCAACGACACGGTCTTCCATTCCTGCTGGTCCACGATGACCCGCGCCACGCCGTCCTCGGTAGCCAACCACAATACGTAGCTGCCATTGGGGCTGCGCCACGCACTGACTCCACGAATGGCATTGGACGGTAGTCCGTAGCGCCGGTCGAACACCTGCACATGGTCGCCATAGATGCGTACCAGACCATTGCGCGACGAAGCCCAGATGGCGTGGTTTCCGTTTGAGGTGGGTGTTTCGACCATGTTGTACAGCACGTCGGTCGGCAACTCGCCCGACTCCACGCTCCAGTGGCGCAGGCCATGTTCGTCCAGCCGCCACAATCCGGAGTTGAACACCGAGATCCACAAGGCGTCGTGACCGTCGTGGTGGGTGGCCAACAGATACTCCAGGCCGTTGCTGGCGTCGAAGTCGCGCGTGCTGAAGCGCGTCCAGGGCCCAGTTCCTTCGCGGTACCACAGACCGTCGTTGACGGAACCAGCCCACAGCCGTTCGTGGCCGAACAGGGTGTGGGTCTGTGCCAGCGTCAAAAAATCGGCGTGGGGCAGTTGTGCATTTCCCGGATCAGGCTGCCAACGACCCTGGTCACGGTAGAACAGGCCATAACCGGGCGCCACCGCCCACAGGCGCTTGCCACCTTGGTAATCCGTCTCCACCAGCCGTCGCACACTGTGACCAGTCAAACCCTCGGAAGCTCCCTCGATGTGCCAGTCCGTGCCGTCGTAACGCGCCAGGCCGAACAAGCTGCCGCAGGCCCATAACGTGCCGGTGTCGTCGACGAACAGCTGCTTGATGTAACCGTCCAGCGCTGGATCGTCGAGCGGGTGCCAGCGCTTGCCGTCATACCATGCCAGTCCATGCGGCGTGCCGGCCCACACGACCCCCTGCCGATCGGTCCTGACCGTGACCGTGACCGGACCGGGCAGGCCATCGCGCGTGCTGAACGTGGTGAACGAGGGTGCGCCCAGATCGAACAGGTCGAACGGCCGGGCGCCGGGCGCTATCGACCCGGCCCAGGCTTGTAGCGGGCTGGCCAGACTGGACATCATGAATGCCGCCATGGCCAGCCGCGTCAGCCACGCGATTCTATTTCCCATCAATCTGTATCCAAACGCGCGCCGGAGTGGTGAAGGCACCCGTTCGGGGCTTTCGTTGGCAGAATAACATTCACGATTCGTGCCAGCGGATCCGCTGCAACCGGACGAAGGCGATGCGGGGGTCATGAGACTTCGTCGGCGCGCGCGGAGCGGATCGGCAGCAGACGGGGAGTTCATCATCCCTACAACTGAGAAAGCGGCCGCTATGTGGACGGCCCGTTGTCACATCAGCGGGTAAAGCGGTTTAGCAGATTCTCACCTAAGCCCTTCGACGCCACGTACAGCTTTTCGTCCGGCTTCACTTTGGACGCGGGATACCCCGGCTCAACAAAAGCGAATTTGATTGGGAACCTCCGTCGGATTCCCGCGTAGGAAGCACCCGTTGCAGGCGGTCTTGCAGGGTCGCGTGGGTCAGCTCGCCGACATGCATGTCCGCGAGTTCACCAGACTCATCGAGGAACAGGGTCGTGGGGTAGCCGCGCACGCCGTAGTGCAGGCTCAGTTGGCTGTAGACATCGATCAGGACATGTCGTGGAGCCAGGTCGTTATCGCGCAGGTACTGGCGTACCTGCATGGGCGATTCGCCTTGGTCGGCAAATACGAAGCGCACATCGGAGCGGCTCTGCTGCGCCTTGACCAGTACCGGCATCTCGCGACGGCACGGCGCGCACCAGGTCGCCCACAGGTTGATCACGATCGGTTGGCCGCGCAGCGAGTCGAGCGACACCACCTGGCCATCGATATCATCGAACACCAGCGATGGCATGGGCTGATGTGTGGCCTCGTCAAGGCGCGATGCCGCGCCAAGGATCAGCGCCCACGTGGCCACGCCGACCACTACTGATGCTGGCAGGTTTACGCGCCAACGCTTTTTTCGCCACACCAGCAGCGCCACCCCTGCGGCAAGCGCCAGCAGGCCTGCCACCAGGTCGAAACCGCCATCGCGGACATTGATGATGTCCAGGGGATGGGCGCGATAGCTGCTCCACCAGCGCGCGACATAACTCACCCGCGCGGCGCCCAGCGCCGTCAGCAGCAGCCACCACAACAACCCGCCCATGTCGCCGTGGCCACGACGCACCATGAAGCTGGCCACCGCCTGCCCTGCCAGCACGCCGAACAACAGGGCCAGCGCGGCAACAGAGAGAAGCAAGGGGCCCAGGGTCACCGTTTGCATGAAGGCTCGTAGGCTGCGTACTCAGAGAGAGTCGTTCTGGCACGGCGAAAACCGGCTGGATGTGCGCTTCCTGACGACAGGTGTTCGCCAGGGCGCCAGAGTGTGACCACGGCGTTGAAGTTCCACGGTGATGGTGCGTGAGGACCGTGGCCATGCGGGAGGGAGGCAATCGATGCTGGCTGATTGCCGCCGTCCCGGCGTGGCCAAATCGCTACCAAATCTTCACTCGGTCCTTCGGCGCCAGATACATTTTTTCGCCCGGCTTCACTTCGAACGCGGGGTACCACTGGTCAAGGTTGCGCACGGTTTCGGCGCGGAACTGCGCCGGTGCGTGCACGTCGGTGGCGAGGCGCTGGCGCAGCGCGGCGTCGCGCATTTTGGTACGCCAGGCCTGACCGAAGGCGAGGAAGAAGCGCTGGTCGCCAGTGAGGCCGTCGATCACCGGGGCGGGCTTGCCGTCGAGTGACTTGTGGTAAGCGAGGTAGGCGATGGTAAGGCCGGAAACGTCGGCGATGTTCTCGCCCAAGGTCAGCTCCCCGCTGACATGCAGGCCGGGCAGGGCCTCGTACTGATCGAACTGTTTGGCTAGCTGCGCGCTGGCGGCCTCGAAATGGGCCAGGTCGGCCGGCGTCCACCAATTCTCAAGCTTGCCCTGCGCGTCGAACTCGGCACCCATGTTGTCGAAGCTATGGCTGATCTCGTGGCCGATGATGGCGCCGATGGCGCCGTAGTTCGTGGCCGCATCGGCGTTGGGATTGAAGAACGGTGGTTGCAGGATCGCCGCGGGGAAGTTCAGCGCATTCTGCAGCGGCAGGTTCAACGCGTTGACAGTTTGCGGGGTCATCCACCATTCGTTCTTGTCTACCGGCTGATCAAGCTTGGCGCGCTGATGTTCGTATTCGAACTGCTCGGCGCGAAGTTGATTGCCGAGCGCGTCATCGGGGCGGATCTCCAGTGATGCGTAATCACGCCACTGGTCGGGGTAACCCACGCCGACCTTCAGCGTGACGAGTTTGGCCTTGGCTTTCTCGCGCGTGGCCGGCGTCATCCAGGCGAGGTCGCCGATACGCTGGTCGAACGCGGCGATCAGGTTGTGCACCAGTTGCTCGACTGCCGCCCGGGAAGACGCCGGGAAGTATTTCTCGACATAGATCTGCCCCACCGCGTCGCCTAGATCGCTGCTGGTGGCGGCCACCGCGCGCTTCCAGCGCGGCTGCTGCGCTGGTGTGCCTTGCAGGGTGCGGCTGTAGAAATCGAAATGCAGGTCGGCGAAGGCTTGCGGCAGCAAGCTGGCGCTGTGGTCGATGGTGTGGAAAGCCAGCAGGTCCTTCCACGCCTGCAATGGCTCGCTGGCGACCAACGCCGACAGGCCGGTGATAGCCGAGGGTTGCCACACATCGATCTGCTGCTGGCCGTCCAGGCCGGCGGTCTTGAAGTAGGTGGGCCAGTCCAGACCCGGTGCCTTGGCCGGGAAGTCGGTCATGCGCCACAGGTTGTTGGCCTTGTGCACATCCTGGCTGTCGAGCAGGCTTTCCTGCGCGTTGGCGATCTTCGTTTCCAGGGCAATGATGGCTTCTGCCTTGGCCTGGCTGTCGCTCATGCCGGCCTGTTTCAACAGCGCGCTGACATAGCTCAGGTATTTCGCGCGCGAGGTCGCCATGTGCGGGTCGGTGGAGAGGTAATAATCGCGGCTCGGCATCGCCAGTCCGCCTTGCATCAGGTAGGCGACGTGGTGTGCGGGATCTTCCAGCCCCTGGGTGACGAACAGGCCGAACAGGTGCTCGGTGTGGAAATGGGTGGCATTGATCGGGTCTACGTCCGCGCGCAGGCGGCTGCCCAGGACACGTGACAGATCCTCGCGCGAGCTGATTTGTTCGATCTGCGCCAGCTCGGGGTCGAGTGACGCCAGGCCGCGTTGGGCGATTGTGGCGGTGTCCATCCAGGCGGCGTAGTAATCGGCGATCTTGCGCGCATTGGTGCCATCCGCCGGATCGCTGGCGCCGGCATGGCGGATCAGGTCCGCGGTGTCTTTCTCGGCTTTCTGGAACACCTCGTAGAAGGTGCCGGTGCTGGAGCGGTCGGCCGGAATCGTCGCGGTTTTCAGCCAGTCGCCGTTGGCATAGCGAAAGAAATCGTCACCCGGGCGGACGCTTTGATCGATACCCTTCAGGTCAATGCCAGTGGCAGGACTGGCGGGCGTGGCGGCGAAGCTGCTTGAGCCGCATACGACAGCGGCGGTGAGTATCCAGCGAATGCGGTGCATGGGCGTGCCTCGGCGAAATGGTAATTCCCACCATAGCGCAGCGCCGCGAACTTGCGGGTATCACTGATGGGCTAAGCGATCGGCTGGGCACCGGCAATGGCCTCATCCAGCGCGGCCAGTACCTGCGCCTCAGCCACCTTGGCCACGATCTCGGCGCGAGCGATGCCGCGCCACAGAATCAGGCGCAGACCGTCGGCGGTGTTCTTCTTGTCCAGCCGCATCAGTTCCAATAATTGCAGTGCATGCAGGCCGGACGGGATCGTCACCGGCAGACCAAGCCTTTGCAGCAGTTGTTCCAGCCGTCCGCTGTCGGAGGGCTCGCTCATGCCCAGCCGCTCGGACATTCGTGCCGCCAGCAGCATGCCGATCGCCACGCCCTCGCCATGCAGCAAGGTGGTGTAGTGGCCGGCGGTTTCCAGAGCGTGGCCAAAAGTGTGGCCGAAGTTGAGCAGTGCGCGCTCGCCCTGTTCGGTTTCGTCGCGCGCCACCACGCCGGCCTTGTATTGCACCTTGCGCGCGATCGCCTCCAGTACGGTGTCGCCATCGCGTTCGGCGAGTGCGTCGGCGTGCTGTTCCAGCCAAATGAAGAACGTTTCGTCACCGATTGCGGCACCCTTGACGACTTCGGCCAGGCCGGCGCGATATTCGCGCGCGGGCAGGGTCACCAGGGTGTCGACGTCGGCAATCACCGCGCGTGGCTGGTGGAATGCGCCAGCCAGGTTTTTGCCCACCGGCAGATTGACCCCGGTCTTGCCGCCGACCGAGGAATCCACCATCGCCAGCAATGTGGTCGGCATCTGCATGAAGTCGATGCCGCGCATCCAGCACGCGGCACTGAAACCGGCGAGGTCACCGACTACGCCGCCACCGAGCGCGATCACGCAGGCGTCGCGGGTGGCGCCGAGCTGGCCCAGCGCGTCCAGGGCACGGCCCACGTTGGCGAAGCTCTTGTGCATCTCGCCGTCGTCGAGCAGGAACGAGGACCAGCGCAGGCCTTCCAGCCCTGCTTCGATCTGCGGCAGGTACAGCGGCGCCACGGTGGTGTTGCTGATCACCAGCGCGTGCCGGCCGCGCAGCAGCGGGCGCCAACGCGTGTGGTCGGTGAGCAGGCCGCTGCCGATCCATACCGGGTAACTACGCAGGCCGAGCGCGACGTTGATGCTATGCAATGGGGGTTTGTTCATGCGTGAGGCGATCGCAAATGAATGGGAGTGCGTTGCCAGTGCTGATCGACCAGGGCGATGCAGCGTTCAGTGGCGCCACTGACGTTGCCATGGTGGCCGGGTATGGCGAGGTCGGCAAGTTCGCGGTAGATCGGCTCGCGTGCGCTGGCCATGGTCTGCAGCCGGGCATGACGATCGGGCACGGCCAGCAGCGGGCGGCGCTGGTCGCGCTCCAGCCGTTCGAGTTGTTGCTCGATGCTGACCTGCAGCCACACCACGAAGCCACGTTGGCGCAACCATTGGCGATTGGCAGCGGCCAGCACCGCACCGGCACCGGTGGCCAGCAGTACGCCGGCGCGTTGACTCAGCGTATCCAGCAAGGCGCTCTCGCGCTGGCGGAAGCCGGCTTCGCCCTCGACCTCGAATACCGTAACCACGTCCACGCCGCACTGCGTCTCCACCTCCTGGTCGAGATCGACGAAGGACAGTCCATAATGGTCAGCGAGTCGCCGCCCGATCGACGTCTTGCCGGCGCCGGTCGGACCGATGATGAACAGGTTGCACGACGGATTCATGGGCAAATGCTAACAGGCACGGAAGGAGCGTCGCGGTGAGCGAGCAAGTGTTGCTGGCAGGGTGCGGCGATCTCGGCCTGCGCGTGGCGCGGCTGTTGTGTGATCGCGGCGATAAAGTATGGGCGTTGCGCCGGCAGCCACCTGCGTCCGGCAACGATGGTATCCAATGGTTGCGCGCGGATCTCACGCAACCCGATAGTTTGCGCACGCTGCCGTCAGGCATCACCCAAATGGTCTATCTGCCGACGCCTGATCGGCGCGACCCGGCCGCGTATCGCGCCACCTTTGTCGATGGGCTGCGCCATCTACTTGGCGCACTGGAAGGGAACACATTGCGACGCGTGGTATTCGTCTCCTCCAGCGCCGTGTACGGCGACCACCACGGAGACTGGGTGGATGAAGACACACCCACCGCTCCGCCCGGGTTCAACGGAACGACCCTGCTGGAGGCGGAAGGACTGCTGGCCGCGCAGCCGTTCCGATCAGTGGTGCTGCGCTTGGCCGGCCTCTACGGTCCGGGTCGTCTGCACTTGCTCGATCGGCTTCGCAGCGGAACCGCGCCGGCGCCGCGCCGGATACCACACTGGGCCAACCGCATCCATATCGATGACGCGGCGGCGGCGGTCGCCCATTTGCTGCAGCTGGCCGAGCCGCAGCCGTGCTATCTCGGCGTGGACAGCACGCCGTTGCGGCTTGATGTGTTGTATGACCACCTGGCCCGACTGATCGATGCGCCGCCGCCACTCGACGGGCCGCCTCCCGCGGGCATCGGCAGCAAGCGGCTGCGCAACGCGCGCCTGCTCGCCAGCGGATTCGTGCCGCGCTGGCCGGATGCGCGCGAGGGTTACGCGGCGCTGATCCAGGCCTGATCTGTGAACCCGCAGCTTCCGCCGACTTGACGCGCACGTCGTGGCCTGACCATTTCGCACCACCAGGTAGGCACCGACAAGGAGATACTCGGCTGTCGCATCGTGGTCCACTGCACAGTTTGTTGTGTTACTGATCGCATCGACGTGCCGTTTCGTCGCAGTGGTCGCAAGGAGAGCAGACTGCTGTGCGAGAATGCCGTGCTGCTGTACGCCATGGGCGTGCTAGCCACCTATCACCGAGGTCGCTGATGTTGAAGAGAATGTTGTTGTTGGGTTTGCTTGGCTGGGCCGGTCAGGCGCTCGCCGCCACCGTAGCCACGCCGGTGGTGAGTCCGACGATCACCCCGGCGGCAGTGCAGATGGTGCAGCAAGCGGTGCACAAGATGTCGGCGAAAGTCGACGTTGACTCGATTCAGCTGGCGCAGCTGCCCGGTTTCTACCAGGTGATCGCGTCGGGTCAGATGCTTTACATCAGCACCGACGGCAAATACCTGATGCTCGGTGACGTGGTCGACCTGGCGCGACGCAAAAACCTCAGCGACGACGCCTGGGCAAAGTTCCGCAAAGCGGCGCTGGCCAAGGTGCCGTTGTCCCAGCGCGTCGTGTTCGCGCCGGCCAACCCGAAATACACGGTGACGATATTCACCGACGTCAACTGCGGTTTCTGCCGCGCGCTGCATGAGCACATCGCTGGCTTCAACAAGGCCGGCATCGCGGTGGAATACCTGGCCTGGCCGCGCGAGGGCGTGACGACCACCTCCGGCAGCCTCACGCCGACCTACAAGGAGATGGTCTCGGTGTGGTGCGCCAAGAACCCCAAGGCCGCGCTCACCGAGGCGACCAAGGGTAACGCGCCGCCGCCGGCCACCTGCGCCAACCCGGTCAAGGAACAGTTCGACCTGGGCTTGAAACTCGGCGTGGGTGGTACCCCGACGATCATCGGGCCGGACGGCCGCTCACTTGGCGGCTATGTGACCCCGGAGCAACTGCTGCAATCACTGCAAGGTGGCGGCTGATCCGGCAGGCAGATGCCGCTGCGGCGGTTTATGCCGTATTGCAGCATAGGTTAGAATAGGCGTTTCCTCCGCACAGCGCCGTTCTCCCGCATGATCGCATTTGACGGGCAAAGCGCCCTCTCGCCATTTCGCCTCGAACGCCTCAATACACGCCTTGATGCCGTGCATCGGGGCGTGTCCGTGCAGGCTGCGTGGTACGTCTACATTCTCGATGCAGATAGCGCACCCGACGGTGCGCTGCGCGAGCGATTGCTTGCGGTGCTGGAAGCAAAGGATGCCGTGCCGCAGCCGGCCACGCTGTGGGTTGTGCCTAGGCTGGGCACGATTTCGCCATGGTCGAGCAAGGCGACCGATATCCTGCGCGGCGCGGGTTTCGAGGTTCGCCGGGTCGAGCGTGGGCTGGCCTGGCAGATCCATGGCCTGCCGCCAAGCGACGTGCCTGACTACGCGTCGATCATGGCCGTGCTGCACGATGCGATGACGCAGTCGGTGCTGAGCCGTATCGAGGATGCGCAAGGGCTGTTCCTGGCCGGCACGCCCGGCGACCTGGTGCATGTGGCGCTGGGATCCGACCCGCAGCAAGCCCTGGCCGATGCCAATACCCGGCTGGGTTTGGCGCTGGCGGACGACGAGATCGAGTACCTGGTCGAGCGCTACGCCGAACTGGGCCGCGACCCCACCGATGCCGAACTTTTCATGTTCGCCCAGGCGAACTCCGAGCATTGCCGACACAAGGTATTCAACGCCAGTTGGACTGTCGATGGCGAGGAACAGGACAAGACCCTGTTCGGCATGATCAAGCACACCCATGAGCGCTCGCCCGCGCACACTTTGTCGGCGTACTCGGACAACGCCGCGGTGATCGAGGGTAGTGCGGGGCGACGTTTCTTCGCCGATCCGGCGGACGGCGTGTGGCGCGGCCACGATGAGCGCATCGATTTCGCGATCAAGGTGGAGACGCACAACCACCCCACCGCGATCGCGCCTTGGCCTGGCGCGGCCACCGGTGCTGGCGGCGAGATCCGCGACGAGGGCGCCACCGGGCGCGGCGGCAAGCCCAAGGCTGGCCTCACCGGTTTCTCGGTCTCCGACTTGCGCATCCCCGGTCTTCCGCGGCCGTGGGAAGTGGAGCGCCCGTTGCCGCCGCGGATGGCCAGCGCGTTCGAGATCATGCGCGATGGCCCGCTCGGCGCGGCGGCGTTCAACAATGAATTTGGTCGCCCCTGTCTGGGCGGCTATTTACGCACCTACGAAAACGAGCTGCCGGGCCTGGTGGGTTTCCGCCGTGGTTACGACAAGCCGATCATGCTCGCCGGCGGCCTGGCCAATCTGCGCCCCGGTCATGTGCTGAAGCAACCGGTACAACCGGGCCACAAGGTGATCGTGCTGGGCGGTCCGGCCATGCTGATCGGTCTGGGTGGTGGCGCGGCGTCGTCGGTTGCCGGCGGTGCCTCCAGCGAGGAACTGGATTTTGCTTCGGTGCAGCGCGACAACGCCGAGATGCAGCGGCGCTGTCAGGAAGTGATTGACGCCTGCTGCGCGCGCGGCGAGCACAACCCGATCGTCAGCGTGCACGACGTTGGTGCCGGCGGTCTGTCCAACGCGATTCCGGAATTGCTCAACGATGCCGGCGTGGGCGGCGTGATCGATTTGTCGAAAATTCCCTGCGACGATCCCTCGCTGTCACCGATGCAAGTGTGGAGCAACGAATCGCAGGAGCGCTACGTGCTGGCGATCACGCCCGAGGACCTGCCTGATTTCGAAGCGATGTGCCAGCGCGAACGCTGCCCGTACGCGGTCGTCGGCGACGCCACCGTCGAACGCAAACTGCTGCTGACCGATCCGCGCCGCGAGCTGACCGTCATCGACCTGCCGATGGATGTCCTGTTCGGCAAGCCGCCACGCATGCATCGCGATGCGACGCGCGTGAAACCACGCATCGACCTGGTGCCGGACCTCACCGGCATCGACCTGGATGGAGCGCTGCTGCGCGTCCTGCGCCTGCCCACCGTGGGCAGCAAAAACTTCCTGATCACGATTGGCGATCGCACCGTCGGCGGACTCAACCATCGTGACCCGATGGTTGGCCCGTGGCAGGTGCCGGTGGCCGACTGCGCGGTGACTATCGCAGATTTCGACGGCTATGCCGGCGAGGCGATGGCGATGGCCGAACGTGCGCCGGTGGCCTTGCTCGACAGCGCCGATGCGGCACGCCTGGCCGTGGGCGAGGCGATCACCAACCTTGCCGCCGCACCGATCGCTAGCTTGGGCGAAGTGCGCCTGTCGGCGAACTGGATGGCCGCCGTGAACCATCCAGGCGAAGACGCCGCGCTGTTCGACGCGGTGCACGCGATCGGTATGGAATTGTGCCCGGAGCTGGATATCTCGATTCCGGTCGGCAAGGACTCGCTGTCGATGCAAACCGTCTGGATGGACGGCGAGCAGGAGCAGCGCACGGTGTCGCCGGTATCGCTGGTGATCACCGGTTTCGCCCGGGTCAGCGACGTGCGCCGCACGCTGACGCCGCAGCTCAAGCTTGATCGCGGCGATTCCGATCTGTGGTTGATCGATCTCGGCGCCGGTCGCGACAGGCTCGGTGGCTCGGCGTTGAGCCAGGTGTTCAATCGCTCCGGCGGCATACCGCCGAACCTGGATGATCCGAAGCGCCTGAAGTCGCTGTTCGATCTGGTCCAGGAGGCGAACGCAAAAGGCCTGGTGCTGGCGTACCACGACCGCTCCGATGGCGGCGTCATCACCAGCTTGCTGGAGATGGCATTCGCCGGCCATTGCGGTCTGGAGATCCGTCTCGATGGCTGGGCCGAAGCGACTCTGCGCGCGTTGTTCAACGAGGAACTGGGTGCGGTGTTGCAGGTGGCGGAAGCCAACCGCGAGGCGTTCGAACTCTTGCTGGTGAAGTACGGACTGGCTACCGTCAGCCACCGTGTCGGCCGGCCCAAGGAAAAGCTCGGCATCAAGTTGTTCCTGGGCGACGAGGTGCTGCTCAAGTGGAACTGGAGCACGCTGTACAAGGCCTGGAACGAAACCAGCCACGCCATGCAGCGGCTGCGCGACAACCCGCTCAGCGCCGATGCCGAACTCGAATGGCGAATGGATGATGCCGACCCGGGCATCACCCCCAAACTGACTTTCGATCCGACCGAAGATGTGGCCGCGACGCTGATCACCAGTGGCCAGCGACCGCGTGTCGCGATCCTGCGCGAGCAAGGTGTCAACGGTCAGGTGGAGATGGCGGCAGCATTCAGCCGCGCCGGTTTCGACGCGGTGGACGTGCACATGTCCGACCTGGCGAGTGGCCGGGTGAAACTCGCCGATTTCCGCGGCTTCGCGGCGTGCGGCGGTTTTTCCTATGGCGACGTGCTTGGCGCCGGGCGCGGCTGGGCCACTTCGATCCTCTATAACGAGATGCTGCGCGAGCAGTTCGCGGCGTTCTTCGCCGACGAAAGCAAGTTTGCGCTCGGCGTATGCAACGGCTGCCAGATGCTGTCGCAGTTGAAAGAGATCATCCCTGGCGCGCAGCACTGGCCGAAATTTCTGCGCAACGCGTCGGAGCAGTACGAATCACGCCTGGCGACGCTGGAGATTCTCGATTCGCCGAGCATCTTCTTCCGCGGCATGGCCGGCTCGCGGATCCCGGTGGCAGTGGCGCATGGCGAAGGTCGGGTAGATTTTCCGCATACCTGCAGTCCGTCGAAGTCGCATGGCGCCGTGCGCTTTGTCGACAACCGCGGCAAGCCGACCGAAAACTTTCCGCTCAACACCAATGGCTCGCCCGGCGGACTTGGCGGCTTCACCGCCGCCGATGGTCGCGTGACGATCATGATGCCGCACCCCGAGCGCGTATTCCGCAGTGTGCAACTGAGCTGGTGTCCGCCCACCTGGGGCGAAGATTCACCATGGATGCGGATGTTCCGCAACGCCCGGGTGTGGTGCGGCTGAGCCACCCCGCACGCTGGAGGCGCTGAGCGATGGCTTGGCGCCGCCCCGCGTGGATAACCGTGTTGTACACCGTGCTCTGGGTGTTGCTGCTGGCGCTGCTGCCGTGGTGGCTGGGCCTGCCCGTATTGCTTGCGCTGGTGGCTGCCGTGTTGTTGCTTCAGCAAAGCCTGGACGCGGCGCACACGAGGTTGATCCGCTACGCGTTGCGCTGGGGCCTGCCCGGCTGGCTATTCGCCTTGCAGCGCGCGTTGGGTGGAGGCGTCTTCGGCTGGGGCGCGGTTTTGTTGGGTGTGCTGGCGGGTTACACCTTGATCGCGGGCCTGGAGGCCTGGCTGGACCGGGACTTGCGGCGCGCGCCTGCGCTCGCGGACGCGGCCGATTGGCCGGAGATCGCGCGCGGGCCGGTCGGTCCGCCGGCCGAAATCATCGAGCTGCAGTTACCGACATGGCAGGAGGTAGCTGGCGAGTTGCCCGATCCGCAAGGCGGCATGGTGCATTGCGGTCCCGACGGCTGCCAGTTTGACGACGGTGAGCGGGTCGACGCTCCAAAGACATCAGGCGGGTTTGCGCAGGTCGGCTTCAGCCCGCAAGCGCACTGGTTCGCCGCGTGTGCGCCAGATCGCCATGCGCTGGTTCTGTGGGACCGCCAGCGCGACCGCCAGCACCGGCTACACGGCTGGAAACTGAGCGGCTGGTATCGCGAACAGCCGTGGCTGAGTCGACGCGACGGCGACATGCCGCTGGCGCTGCATGCGGTACTCGGTGACGACGACAAGGGTTGAGCGCGGTCGGGCTGCGGACTTGTGCAACCGGGTTGGCGTCGAAAGTTGGCTGTAAAGAATCCTTCTCCCGGGAGAAGGTGGCGCGCAGCGCTGGATGAGAGTGCGCGTGAGGAGCTCGACCCGAGTCGAGTGCTGATGCATCACGCTCCGCCCGGGCGCTCACCCCAACCCCTCTCATGCGCAAGCGGATTCCCACGACCGCCGAAGGAGATGAGCTTTCAACGGCGAAGTCCCGGTGCAGATCGGCCGGCAACATGACGCTCCCGGCAGTTCTCGCGCCATGCGCCAACGCGCATACTTGGGCGATGGATAACTGGGAGTTACAGCACGCACTGCCCGCGCCGGTGCTCAGCGTGATCGTAGTGGCGGCCGACAGCGGCCCGGAATTGCGCGAGTGCGTGCATCGGATCCTCGGCTGCAGTTTGCCGCTGGAGTTGATCCTGGTGGACAACGCCTCGCTCGATGGCGTGCCTCCGGCGATCGAGCGCGCGCACCAGCAGGAACCCCGGCTCAAGGTAATTTACAGCCATCGCAATCGCGGCTTTGGTCCGGCAGTGAATCTGGCAGCCAGGCAGGCGAGCGGCCACTCCCTGCTGATTCTCAACCCCGATTGCCTACCCAGCGAGGACGACGGCATCGTC
>CAJDWA010000080.1_pt1 | contig 18897 bp, 17 predicted proteins | sample 7391461 | NCBI WGS metagenome assembly CAJDWA01 (sample SAMEA7055726, study PRJEB34461) | soil metagenome | biome: terrestrial ecosystem; feature: Peninsula; material: soil | place: Antarctica | collected 2016 | reverse complement strand
CACTGAGCACGACAAACCTCCGCGCATCACCGTCACACATAGGGCGGCTTCGGTCGCCACCTCTCGTTACGCGCAAAGCGCGGCGAAGGAGAGCTCGCCTATGCGGCGGCATTCTCAGTAGGAGGGGGCAACGCGCAGCATGGGCGCGTGATTGGCGGCCCTCGTCGGCCAGAAGTCGTTGACGCCAGCGTTGCGTCCGTGGTTCTGCGCAACAATGAACGAGACGCCTCATGGCCAGGCAATGACCCCTATCGCCACTGCGGCCAGCAGCACGCCAGCCAGGTTCAGCCGGCTCAAGCGCTCGCGGAACAAAAACAGTCCGACCACCGCGCCCAACGCGACTACGCCGATGTTCATGCTGGCAAAAACCAGCGCGGGATGTCCCGGCAGCGCGCGGTGGCCGCGCAGGTAGAACAGAATGTTGCCGAAGTTGGCGGCGCCGAGCACGATGCCAGCCAGCGCGCTGCGTGCGGTGAAGCGAACCCCAGCGCGCAGGCGTCGCCACAGCTGCATGGCGAAGGCGACCAGCAAGGCTAGTGCAAAGATCGCCTGCAGCGAGACGCTCAGCGGAATGCCGGCCATCGCCACGCGCTTTAACAGGATGTCGATGAGGCCGAAGCCGGCAAACACCAGCATCGGATACAGCCAACCGGCGACACCCGTGGCGGTCGCCGCTTGGCCGCTGCGCCAGACCATGCACAGCAGGGCCAGCAGGCCCAGCGCGATGGCGCCCAACTTGAGTGCGTCCAGCTGTTCGCCGAACAACACGAAGGCAGCCAGCAGTGAGAGCAGCAATGACAGCCGCTGCGCTGCATCGCTGCGCACGATGCCGGCGTGGCGAACTGCGGCGGCGAGCGCGAGGAAGATCGTCGGCAGCAGGATGCCCAGGGCGATCAGTGTCGGCCAGGGCACGCCTGGACCGCGCAGCGTGACCACTGCGGGCTGCAGCAACCACGCCGTGAGTACGCTGGTCACCACGTAGTTCCAGGCGATTGCCTGACCCACGTCGATCTGCAGGCGGCGCGCCAGCTTCAGCAGCACCGACACCAGCACGCTGCACAGCACGCTCAGCAACACGAAAATCATCCGGCACTCCGATCACGCGAAGGCGGCATTGTGACCCAAGCCGCGCCGAATCAGCCGCGCAGGCTCTTGACCAGCATCAGGATCGCTACCGCGATGATCACCAGCGCAAAGATCAGGTTCAGTGCACCGCGCGTCTTCGCCAACCGCTTGGCGCCCAGCGCGCCAAGCCAACCGCCGACAATTCCGCCAGCGATGAACTCCGCCGCCACCGGCCAATCGACCAAACCGGACACCGCATAGTTGGTCGCGGCGGTAAGCCCGAACGCACCGACCGCAAACAGCGAGGTGCCGATCGCGTAGATAATCTCCATGCCGCTGGCATACATCAACCCCGGTACGGTCAGGAAACCACCGCCGATACCGAAGAAGCCGGCCAGGCTGCCGGCGCCCAGGCCCACCACACCCAGTCGGGGATACATCCGCGGCAGCGGATAGCGATCCGGCCCGCTGCGCCGTCCACGCAACATCAACACCGCCACGACCATCATCAACACGGCGAACAGGATCAGCAGGTGCTGGCCGTTGACCACCTTGCCGATACTGGAGCCGATGAAGGCACCGAGCACGCCAGAACACGAACGCCACCTTCCAGCGCACGTGGCCGGCACGCGCATGCGGAATCAGGTTGGCGAAGGCGTTGAACGACACCGCCAGCGCGCTGGTGCCGATTGCCAGATGCGGGTCATCCACGCCGACCACGTACAGCAACAACGGCACCGCGAGGATCGAGCCGCCACCGCCGATCAGCGCAAGCGAAAAGCCCACCAGCGAGCCGCACACGACGGCGAGCAAGGCCTGCAGGGTCAGCAGTTCAGCCATCGATGCGTCCGCTTGCCGCCAAGGGAGACAAGGGGGTCAGCTTCGCGTGGCGCGGCCGAGCCACGGACGCAGTTGCGACAGGTCGTAACCTGCCGCGCGGGCGGTCTCAACGATGCTGTCGGCAGTGCCTTCCGCTTGCAGCGCCCACAGCATGCTGGAACGGTTACCGCTGCGGCAGAACGCCAGCACCGGCGGCGGCAGTTCGCGCAGCGCGTTGGCAAAGGCCTGCATCTGTGCCTGCCCAGGCATGCCGGCGATCGGGATGTAGCGCCACTCCAGACCGGCCTGGCGCGCCGCCGCGTCGAGTGCGGCATTGCCCGGCTGGCCGGGCTCCTCGCCATCCGGGCGATTGTTGATAATGCTGCGAAAGCCTTGGGCAGCCAGTACGGCGATATCTGTCGCATCGATCTGCGGCGCGACACTGAGTTGTTCGTTGAGTGGATGAATCTGGAGCATGGTCTTTCCTTGATGATGGATCGCGCCTGACATTCAGAGCGCATCCAGCGGAATTTTCAGATAGCGCATGCCGTTGTCTTCGGCTGGCGGCAACTGGCCGGCACGCATGTTCACCTGCACGGCGGGCAGGATCAACTGCGGCATCTCCAAAGTCGCATCGCGTGCGCTGCGCATGGCGACGAACTCGGCTTCGCCGACGCCTTCGTGCACGTGGATATTGTCGCTACGTTGGGCGGCAACGGTGGTTTCGTACTCAAACTCGTCACGCCCCTCAGCCTTGTAGTCGTGGCAAAGAAAGATGCGGGTGGCATCCGGCAGCTCGAAGATCTTGCGGATCGAACGGTACAGGGTCGCGGCATCGCCGCCGGGGAAGTCGCAGCGTGCGGTCCCGTAGTCGGGCATGAACAAGGTATCGCCGACAAAGGCTGCGTCGCCGATCACGTGCGTCATGCACGCCGGCGTGTGGCCCGGAGTGTGAATCGCCGTCGCTTCGATCGCTCCCAACATGCTGCCGTCACGAGCGAAGCCTTCGCCAACATTGAACAAGGTGCCAAAGGTTTCCTGCACCGTGCAGATGTGCTCGCCGATGCCCAGCCGGCCACCGAGTCTGGACTGCACGTACGGTGCGGCTGACAGATGATCGGCATGCACATGGGTGTCGATCACCCACTCGACGAGCAGCTCGTGAGTCTGCACGAAGGCGACGATCTGATCGGCTGTGTCGTGGCCGGTGCGCCCGGAAGCGGCATCGTAGTCGAGTACCGCGTCGATCACGGCGGCCTGCAGGCTGGCCGGGTCCCACGCCACGTAACTAAACGTGTTGCTGGGTTCGTGAAAGAACGCTTTGACTTCGGGACGATGCATGCTCGATTTCTCCATCACCTCGGTTCGAAACAGATCGCGCGGAGCGCGCACTCCGTGGATGGCAAGCGCGAAGCCAGGAGTATGCAACCGCTCGTGCGGTGGGTCATCCGGCCGTCGCTGACGCGCCTCGCCTGTTCGAGCCTCATTCGCCTACTGTGCTCGAAAGATGCTTGCCGTCGCCGCGCGACAGCCAGGCGTAGTAGAGCAGCGGAATCACCAGCAGGGTCAACACCGTGGAGACCATCACGCCGAACATCAACGACACCGCCAGGCCCTGGAAGATCGGGTCGCTGAGGATGAAGAGCGCCCCGAGCATCGCCGCCAGGGCGGTGAGGATGATCGGCTTGGCGCGCACCGCGCCAGCCTTGACCACCGCCTGCTCCAGACTCAGGCCGGTGGCCAGCGAGTGGTTGATGAAGTCCACCAGCAGGATCGAGTTGCGCACGATGATTCCGGCCAACGCGATCATGCCGATCATCGAGGTGGCGGTGAACTGCGCACCGAACAACAAGTGCCCGGGCATCACGCCGATCACGGTCAGCGGGATCGGCGCCATGATGACCAGCGGCACCACGTAGCTTTTGAAGTGGCTGACCACCAGCAGGTAGATCAGCAGCAACCCGACCGAATAGGCGATACCCATGTCGCGGAAGGTTTCGTAGGTGATGTCCCACTCGCCACTCCAGCGCACCGAGAATCCGGCCGCGCTGACCGGTGGCGCGATGAATTCCTGCGCCAGCTGGTGACCATCCAGGCGCATGTTGCTGATCTTGCTGACCAGTTGGAACATGCCGTAAACCGGGCTGTCCTCCCTGGCCACGTCGTCGCCGGTGACGAAGGTGTACGGCAGCAGATCCTTGTGATGGACCGCGTCTGCCCACGGCTTGTCGACCACGTTCACCAGCTCGGAGATCGGCACCAGCTGACCTGAGCTCGAACGCACGCGCAGGCTGAGAATCGAATCCATCGACCCCAGCGCCGCCTGCGGCAGCCGCAGCATGATCGGTACCGCGTACTTGGCGTTCTCGTCGGCAAGATAACTGGCCGGGTCGCCGCCCATGCCTGCGCGCAAGGCCTCGATGATCTCGGCCTGGCTGACGCCTAGCGCAGCGGCGCGCGTGCGGTCTACCTCGATCTGCTGGCGGGTAGCCTGCGGGTTCTCGACGCTGGAGTTCACGTCGGCGATGCCCGGCGTCTGCTCGAACAGTTGCTCCATCGACAGCGCAATCGCGCGCTGATCCTGATAGTTCGGCCCGTAGATTTCGGCCACGATCGGTGCCATCACCGGCGGCCCCGGCGGCACCTCGGCCACCACCAGATGCGCGTGGAAGCGTTTCGCCACCGCGGCCAGCGCCGGACGTACCGCCATCGCGATCTGATGGCTTTGCCGCTTGCGCTCGCCCTTGTCGACCAGGTTGACCTGGATGTCGCCCTGGTAAGGCTCACTGCGCAAGTAGTACTGGCGTACCAGCCCGTTGAAGTTCATCGGCGCCGAGGTGCCCGCGTAGAGCTGGTAGTCCTGCACCTCGGGTACGCCGTTCAGCACCTGACTCATGTCGACCAGGGCGCGGTGCGTCTGCTCCAGGGTCGAGCCCTCGGGCATGTTCAGCACTACCTGGAACTCGGACTTGTTGTCGAACGGCAGCATCTTCATGATCACCAGCTTGACCCCGGCCAATCCCGCGGCCAGCAGCACCAGCATGCCCATGCCGAGGAACAGCCGGCGCCGGTTGCGCGCCGCCTTCGGGTTGCCCAGAAACGGCCCCATCACCCTCACGAACAGCCGCTGCAGGAAACGATCGACCTTGGAGGTCTGCGCCACCGGCGCGCCAGACTCATCAACTTCCGGTTCGGGCATGTGCTGGCGCAGCAACCGGAACGCCAGCCACGGCGTGACCACGAAGGCCACCGCCAGCGAGATGAACATGCCGATCGACGCATTGATCGGAATCGGTCGCATGTACGGCCCCATCAGGCCGCCGACGAAAGCCATCGGCAGCAGCGCGGCGATCACCGTGAAGGTGGCCAGGATGGTCGGACCACCGACTTCATCCACGGCTGGTGGGATCGCCTTGAGCAGACTCTTGCCACCCAGTGCCATGTGTCGGTGGATGTTTTCCACCACCACGATCGCGTCGTCAACCAGGATCCCGATGGAGAAAATCAATGCGAACAGCGACACGCGGTTGATAGTGAAGCCGATCGCCCACGAAGCAAACAGGGTGATCGCCAGCGTGACCACTACCGCCACGCCCACCACGATCGCCTCACGCCAGCCCAGCGCGAACAGGATCAGCAGCACCACGGCGAACGCGGCCAACGCTAGATGCAGCATCAGCTCGTCAGCCTTGTCGTTGGCAGTCTGGCCGTAGTCGCGGGTCACGGTGGCATGGACGCCTTCGGGGATGTCCACGCCGCGCAACGCGTCGAGCCGCTCACGGATGCTGGTGGCGATGCCGTGCGCGTTGCTGCCGGCCTTCTTGGCGATCGCCAGGGTGACTGCAGGTGCCAGCCCGGTGAGCGGCCCGGCCCGGCCCGGCGGGCTGCCGAAGGAGGCCATTCGCGTCGTGTAGTTGGTCGTGGGAACGACCCGCGAGACGTCGGACAGGTGGACCGGATGGCCACCGGCCAGGCCAATCACCAGTTGCGAGACTTCCTGCACATTCATCAGCAAAGCACCGGCCTTCACCGGTCGATCCTGGTTACCGGCGATTTCGCTGCCGACGTCGGCGGCGACGTTGGCCGCCTTCAGGCTGCGCGACAAATCGCCTACGCTGAGCTGATAACTGGCCAGTTTGGCGGGATCAATCTCAACCATCACCGCCTGGTCCGGCGCGCCGAGGGTGTAGACGTCGCGGGTGCCCGGCACGCGCTTGAGTTCGGTCTCCAGCGTGTGCGCGACTTTGGCCAGTTGCTCGGGCGTGGTCTCGGGTCGGTCGGACCACAAGGTCACCGCCATCATCGGCACGTCGTCGATGCCGTACGGTTTGACCAACGGCTGGCCGACGCCAAGGCCTGGCGGAATCCAGTCGGCGTTGGAATAGATTTTGTTGTACAGGTTGACCAGGGCTTGCTGTCGCGGCACCCCGACATCGAACTCCACCGTGACCACCGACATGCCCGCGCGGCTCATCGAGTAGATGTGCTTGACGCCCTTGATCTCGGACAGTTTCTGCTCCAGCGGGAAGCTGACCAGATTCTCCACGCTGCGCACACTGGCACCGGGATACGGGACCAGCACGTTGGCCATGGTCACCTCGATCTGCGGGTCTTCCTCCTTGGGCGTGATGATCACCGCGGCGATGCCCAGCAGCAGCCCGGCAAGCGCCAGCAAAGGGGTGATCTGCGAGACCTGAAACGCACGGGCAATGCGCCCGGAGATACCCAGCTTGACCGGCTCACTCATGTTCAGATGCGCCGCTGGCGTGGTGCGTGGCCAACCAGTTGACCGCTGCCTGCGGATCACTCGCCACGTGCTCGCCGTCGTCGAGCCCGGCCAGCACCTCGACCTGATCACCATCGCGGTGGCCCATGCGCACTTGGCGCAAAGTGACCGCGTGCTCGCCGATCACATACACCGCCACCAGCTCACCGCGTTGCACCAGGGCAGAGGCCGGCACCAGCATGCGCTGGCTCTCGCCGGTGGCGAACGCCACCTTTACCGTCATGCCCGGATACAAGCCGCTGTCGCCCGCCGGCAACTGCAACCTCACGTTGAAGGTATGAGTGGCCGGGTCGGCATACGGAAACACCTCGACCGTGCTGGTCGTGACGCGCCGACCGCCCGCCAGCAGCATATCGGCAGATTGAAACTTGCGGATCGCCTCGACCGCGCTCTGGGGTACCTGCACGTTGACCCGCAGGTCGTCCAGCGCCTGCAACTGGATCAGCGGCTGTGGTGACGGCGGACCAGCCTGCACGGCCTGGCCCACGTGCACGAAGCGTTGCGTGATGACGCCTGCGAAAGGTGCGCGCAGCACGGTGTAATCGAGCTGCTGGCCGACCGCGCCCAACTGGGCGCGCGCTGCCTCCAGCGCCGCCTTCGCCGCATCACGGGCGGCACGCTGCTGGTCCATCTGCGCGGTGGACACATAGCCCTTCGCATAGACTGTCGCGATCCGCTCATACGAGGCTTGCGCATCGGTGTAACTGGCTCGCGCCGACGCGATTTGCGCCTGCGCCGCATTGCGTGCGGATTTTTGCTCCACGTCGCTGAAACGCACCAGCACTGCGCCCTTGGCCACCACATCGTTGACGTCGTAGGGCAGCTCGACGACGCGCGCGTTGGTCTGCGCGGTGATCGTCACCTGATTCACCGCCTCGACCACGCCATCCCACATCTGCTGGCTTCGCGACGGTTGCGCGTGCACCACGGTTGCGGCCAATGCGGGAGGCGAGGATACGGCGTCGGCGCCCGATGGCTTGCCACCGCACGCGGCGAACACGGCCACAACAGCGGGCAGCGCGAAGAGGCGCAGGTTGAACTTCATGGTCGAAACTCGCTGCAGGCAGGGATGGGTCAGGACCGGAACGCAGGGCCGGGCTTCAGGCCCATCCAGCTCAGAATCTTCGCCAACGGGCAAAACCCGGTGAACGACGACTGCAGCAAGTTGAAGCCGACGAACGCCGCCAGCAGCAGCCACCAAGGCGAGACGAAGTAGCCGAGCAGCACGCTCAGCAAGATCACGCTGCCGGCAAAGGCAAAGACGACACGCTCGATGTTCATGCTCATGTTCCTCCGGGAAGTTCGGATTCATTGATCGCGATAACGTCGTCAGCGGCCGCGCCAGTCATGGCGCGGCCGGATATGGCCGCTTCAGAGCGACTTCGTGCAGAAGTACCAATCGGTGCATTCGTAGCCTTCATTCAAGCGCTTCTCAGCATCTGCGGCGGTGGCCGGTGGCGGCACGATGACTTTGTCACCGGGTTGCCAGCCTTCTGGCGTGGCGATCTGGTGCTTGTCCGCGGTTTGCAGCGCCGTGACCAGACGTACAAACTCCGGGATCGAACGACCGTTGCTCATAGGGTAATAGACCATGGCACGCAGGACGCCCTTGTCGTCGATGACGAAGGTCGCGCGCACCGCGGAGGTGTCGGCGGCGCCCGGATGGATCATGCCGTAGGCCCGCGCCACCTTCATGCTCAGGTCCTCGATGATCGGGAACGGGATCTCGACGCCGAACTTTTCCTTGATATTGCGCACCCAGGCAACGTGCGAGTAGTAGCTGTCGATCGACAGTCCGAGCAGGTCGCAATTCAGCTTCTGAAACTGCGGATAGGCCTTGGCGAAGGCGATGAACTCGGTGGTGCACACCGGCGTGAAATCGGCGGGATGCGAAAACAGCACCAGCCACTTGCCTTTGTAGTCAGACAACTTCCTTACGCCGTGAGTAGTCTTGGCGTCGAAATCCGGGGCCGGCTCGTTGAGATGGGGCATGCCGTAGTGCTGAACTTCGCTGTCGTTATTCATGACGTGCTCCTCTTGAAGGTGATTTGTCGGGTAGCGCCGATTACTTCGCTTCGTCGATCATGCTGCGGGTCGAGCGTTCAACCTCCGCGCCAATCTCAGCCAAGCGCGGATCGTCAGATAGCTGGACCAGCATCTGCTCCGGGCGAATCATGCCGATGTGGGTCTTGCCTTCCTTCGAATACACCGAGATACGGCATGGCAGCGCCATGTTTAGCTGCATGTCGATGGCCATCACCTTGGCGGCCTGTTGCGGGCTGCACACCTCGAACACCTTGCACTGGTCGGCAAAGTCGATGCCTTTGCTACGCAAGGTAGTGCCCAGATCGTGCACATGCAGGACGCCGAACTGATGGCGCTTGACTGCGGCATCCAGATCCGTGGCGGCCTGCTCGAACGACTTGTTGGTTTCCACGGTGTAATACATCGAAAGCTCCTGGCCTGATCAGGCCACAGGTGGGATCCGGTCGACGGGCGGCGCGAGCTTGGCGGCCTTACGCCGGTGCAGCATGCGCAGCATGGTGTCGTCGTGCAGGAAGTAGTGGTGATACAGCGCCGCGGCTGCATGCAATCCGATCAGGTAATAGCCGATCGTCCCGATGGTGATGTGCACTTCCTTCACCGAGCTGGCGAACGCTTTGTCCGGCGCAATCAACGCGGGCAACTCCAGACCGAAGAACGGAATCACTTTGCCGCCGGCACTCAAGGTCAGCCAGCCCAATATCGGCATGATGATCAAAAACGCGTACAGCACCGCGTGCATCAGCTCGCCCAGATGACGTTGCCACGCGGCGACCTGTGGTGACATCTGCGGCGAGGGCGTGACGAAGCGGATCGCCAAACGCAACCAGACCAGCGCAAACACGCTCAGACCAAGCATGAAGTGCCACGTCTTCAAGTCGGCGCGCAGAGCACTACCTTTCGTCGCGAGTTCGTGCAGATTGATGCATACATACACACCGATCAGCAGCGCCAGCATCAGCCAATGCATGAAGATCGACAGCGAACCATAACGGTCAGTGGTGTTGTTCCAGCTCATTCGGCGGTCCATGGTTGATAGTTCGGGAATACGTGGGTCGATGTGCTCATTGGTCAGCGTCCGGATCAGGCTTTAGCCGGTCGATGCCAAACGCCTTCATCACGAGTTTCTCGTAGGCCGGGTAGGCGTTGCCTCGGCGAATCTTGCGCAGGAAGTATTTCTCGTAGGCGACCTTGGCCAGATGCACCCATTTTCCGGTCACCGCCTTGGTCACGTTGCGCGGCGGAATCTGCGGCAAGGCGATGAAGGCGAAGCCACTGTCGCCCATGTCGGCAAGACACAGTGCGTTCCAGGTGGCGCGCGCGCGCACCGGTTCGCCGGCCAGCTCGTCGCGGAGATTGCGCGCGATCGCGGTAACCATCGATTCGATCATCAGGCCGGTCTTGGGTGCACCGGTCGGCACCGGCGTCACCTCCACCGGCGGGATGGCCACGCAGACGCCGGCCGCGAAGATGTTCTGATATCGGGGGTTGCGCTGATGCTCGTCGATCAACACGAAACCACCCGGATTAACCAGGCCGTCGATACCCTGCAGCGCATCGACGCCGGCGAACGAGGGCAGCAACATCGAGAACGCGAACGGCAACTCGTGAGTCTGTTGCACCTGGCCGTGATCATCGAGCTGTTCGGCATGGATCTTGTCCTGCTCCACCGAGGTAATCCGCGCATTGGTGATCCACTTGATGTGGCGCTGGCGCAATTCTGATTCGAGCAGGCCTTTGGAATCTCCGACGCCACCGAGCCCCATGTGACCGATATATGGCTCGGAGCTGACGTAGGTCATCGGCACCCGGTCGCGCAGCTTGCGCCGACGCAGGTCGGTATCGACGATCATGGCGAACTCGTAGGCCGGGCCGAAACAACTCGCACCTTGTACCGCGCCGATCACGATCGGACCGGGATTTTTCAGAAACTTCTGGTAAGCCTGCCAGGCAACGTGCGCATGAGGGCCCGTACATATCGACTGCGAGTAGCCTTCCGGTCCCGAACCAGGGACGCGCTCGAAGGCAAGCCGTGGCCCGGTCGTCACGACGAGGTAGTCGTAGTCGATCTTGCGCCCGTCGCGGAGCAGAAGCTGGTTATCCGCCGGCAGCACTTTGTCGGCCAATATGTCGATGAAGTGGATGCCGCGTCGCTTCAGCGGCTGCTCCACGTCCACCTGGATGTCGCGTTGATCGCGCCAGCCCACGCCGACCCAGGGGTTGGACGGAGTGAAGTTGAACAACGGCCCCTCTCCCACCACCGTGATCTCGTGCTCTTGATCGAGAATCTCGCGGATCTCGTACGCGGCAAGCATGCCGCCCAGCCCCGCGCCCAGAATCACAATCTTTGCCATGGCCCGACACCTCATCGGTTTGGATTCAACAGCAATCACATCGGATGGAACGACTGACAGGATGACCGCTCGTGCCGCGCAGTCATTTGACTGTAATCAACTTGGTGACTAATTCGGGTGAACACTAAATTAGACATAGCTTAATTAGATATACATGATAAAGTCAATCAGCAAAGGCCATGTCGAACACTGCCATTCGGGAGATCAAGCCGTGCCGTTACCAGTCAACGCGAACCTGAGCGCCATGCAATCGCAGGCTGCGGAGGCTTCCCACCTGCTCAAGGCGCTGGCCAACGCACAGCGGCTGCGCGTGCTCTGCCTGCTGGTCGACCGCGAAATGTCGGTGGGCCAAATCAACGAGCAACTGCCCGATCTCAGCCAGTCGGCGTTGTCCCAGCATCTGGCAAAGCTGCGTGAAGAGGGGTTGGTGCTGACCCGCCGCGAAGCTCAGACCATCTGGTACACGCTCAAGCAGGGCCCGGTGGAGCAGATCATTACGGCGCTCTACGGCATCTACTGCGTACCCGACAACAAGGGTGGCCGGGGCTGCGCCTCCGTACCGACCAGCGCAGCGACCCGCAAGAGAGATAGGTCGCCACGTCCACACACTCCACAATGCGACCGTCCTGCAGCGTCGCCACCTCGTCGACCAGAGCCGCCAGACCGCCCAGCCGATGGGTGATCAGCAGCACGCTGCGACCGCGCATCGCGGCATCCAGTGCCGCATAGAGCTGCGCCACCGTGCCGGCATCCAGACCTTCGGTGGGCTCATCCAGCACCAGGATCGGCGGGTTGGCCAGCAACGCGCGCGCGATCGCGATACGACGCGCCTCACCGCCGGAGACGCGAACGCCATCTTCACCCACCCAGGTGCGCAGCCCCTGCGGCAATGCCGCCACATATTCGCCCAACTGGGCCAGCTGAATGACCGCGGCCAGTTCCGTCTCGCTCGCCTCGGGGCGAGCCAGAAGCAGGTTGTCACGCAGGCTGGCGTCAAACAGGTACGGCCGCTGCTCGACCACCGCGATCTGCGCGCGCAGGTCGTCGCCGCGCCAGGCGTCCAGTGGCGTCCCACCCAAGGTGATCGAACCGGCGCAGGGATAGAGTCGGGTCAACGCGCCAACCACGCTGCTCTTGCCCGCCCCCGAGACACCCACCAACGCGATGCGCCGTCCCTGCGGCAAGTCGAAATCGACGCCGTCGAGCACCCACGGACCGGTATCGGCGTAGCGCAAGCGCACATCGCGCAAACGCAGATCATGCCGATGGATGACTGGCGATGGCGCGACCGGGTCAGGCACCGGTACCGGCGTATCCGCCAGGTCGAATACGCGACGCGCCGAGGCCAGGGTGGCGCCCAACTGCGCCCAAGCCTCAGGCAAGGGAGTGACGGCCTCGAATGCCGCCGGCACCAGCAATGCCAGCATGACCAGCTCTGGCCCGGCAAGTCCGCCACTGCGCAACGCGGACAGCCCCAAAATCCGTACAGGGCCAGCTCCGCGCGACCGCGCAAACCATCGCTGGCCAACTCGCGCAGGGCTTCATCGCACGCCACCACGATCTCGCCTGGGGCCTGTCCCAGCCGCAATGCCCAGCGCGGCAACCACGCGCCAGCAACGATGAAAAGCAGCAGCAACGGCAGGCTCAGCACGGGCAGATACAACGCGCTCAAGACGACCACGACCAGCATCACCACCAGCGCCACCAGCAACGGCATCAACACCCCGAGATAAGCGTGCTCCAGGGCGTCGACATCCGCACGCAGGCGCGAAAACAGTTCCGTGCTGCGTAGCTCACCGAGGCCCGCCGGCGCCAGCGGCACCAGCCGACCAAACAGCCACACACGCAAGTTCGCCAGCATGCGCAAAGTAGCCTCATGCGTCACCAGTCGCTCGGCATAGCGGCCACCGGTGCGCAGGATCGCGAACAGGCGGATCAAGGCCGCTGGCGTGTAATAGTTGATCGCCGCACCGCCGGCGCCGACCAGCGCCATGCTGGCGATGAAATGGCCAGCGACCGCCATCAGCCCGATGCCGGACAAGGTACTGAGCAAGGCCAGCGCCAGCCCCAGCAGCATCCACCGGCGCTGTTCGCGCATCAGCCCGAACAGGCGTCGGCACAACGCCCAGGTACCCATTGCAGGCGAGCTCTCGCGACTCATGCGACGAGGTCCGCGGCAAGCAGGCGCGCGAAGGCTCCTTGCGCGGCGCGCAGTTCCGCCACGCGCCCGCTCTCGACGATCTTGCCCTCAGCCAGCACGGCGACGCGAGCGTCATCGGCCAGATGGTCCAGCCGGTGCGCAATGCGAATCACGGTGCGCCCCACCGCCAGCGCGGCGACCGCCGCGTCGATCGCCGCCGCGGTGGATGCGTCCAGATGTTGGGTTGGCTCGTCCAGCAACAACACGGGAGCATCGCGTAACCAGGCCCGGGCCAGCGCCAGCCGCTGTCGCTCGCCGCCGGACAGGCCGTGGCCATGCTCGCCCAGCGGCGTGTCCAGCCCTTGCGGCAGACGCGCCACTACCACTTGCAACGCCGCCGCCTTCAGCGCGCGCTGCAAGAGTGTTTCGTCGCTGTCGGGAGCGGCAATCATCAGGTTGTCGCGCAAGCTGCCATGAAAAACATGCGCGCGCTGCGACACCCAGCTGATCTGCTCCCGCCACGCCTGCAACTCAAGCGTAGCCAGATCCCGACCGTTGACGAGAATGCGCCCGGTCTGCGGCGCGGCAAACCCCAACAGCAGGTTGAACAATGTAGTTTTGCCGCTGCCGCTGCTGCCCACCAGGGTCAGCACGTTGCCCGGTTCCACCACCAGATCCAGTTCGTGCAGAACCGGGCGATCCGGTGCGTAAGCAAAGCTCACCTTCTCGAAAGTCAGCGCGATTTGCCGCGGCTCCAGATCGATAGATGGACGCGGCGCCAAGTCAGCCGATGCCTTGACCAACGGCTCATCCAGCAGCGCGATCAGGTCCTCGGCCGCTGCCGCCGCTTCCATGCGTCGGTGCCTTTGCGCACCCAGCGCGCGTAGCGGCAAGAACAACTCTGGCGCCAGCAGCAGCACGAACAAACCCTGCTCAAAGCCCAGCGTGCCCCACATCAACCGAAAGCCGATCAATACCGCCAGCACCGCGATGCTGACCGTGGCAAAAAATTCCAGCACCAGCGCCGACAAAAAGGCAATCCGCAACACCGCCATGGTTTCCTTGCGATAGACCTCGCCGGTGGCGGCCAGCAACGCCTCTTCCCGGGCGGTGGCGCGACACAGGCGCAAGGTGGTCAGTCCGGAGAGCGCATCCATGAAGCGCGCACCCATCCGACGCAACTGCGACCAACGGCGCTGGCTGGCGCGCTCGGCGGCGCCACCCACCAGGATCATGAACACAGGAACCAGCGGCGCCGTCAGCAACAAAATCAGGGCCGACCAGGGATCGGCCGGCAACGCTGCGAGCAGGATTACCACCGGAATCACGGCCGTCAGCGCCACCTGCGGCAGGTACCCGGCGTAGTACGGCACCAGTGCCTGCACGCCATCGACGCTGCGCGTGACGATGTCGCCGCGGGACTGCTGCGTGGCCCAAGCCGGACCCAGCTGGCGCACACGTTGTTCCAGCGCGCGGCGCACGTTGTCGCTGACCTGCGCGCCCGCCTCGAAAGTGACGCGACGCTGCTCGATGCCGAGCGCAAACCGGGCCAAGGCGATCACCACCAGCGCGGCCACCGCCGGCCACAGATCGGTGAGGCCAGACCCGGCCAGCACGGCACGCGCCAGCACCCAAGCCATCAGCCACGCCCCCACGCACAACAGCACTGCCTGGGCGCCTCCCGCGGCCACTCCGGTTGCCAGCAGGAGGCGCACCGGGCGGGCCTGTTCGCGCAACCAGGAGGATGTTGAAACGCTCATCGTGCCTTCCAGAATGCGAGGCCGGCGCGAGGCCCGCCCCGCCGTCGAGTTCAGTCGCAGGCTGAGTTCATGCGCGCCCGTCGCGCGAACGAGATTCCGCTTCGAGCGCCGCTCGCTCGTCCTGGGTATCGAGCAGTACGCCGCCCGAGGCGGTGACCAACACGATCATGCCGGTACCGACCAGCCAGGAGAAGTACCAGGCTCCGGACTCACCGAGAATCACCGCCAGCACGATCACCACGAGCGCAATCAGCATGAACAACACAAACAGCAGAAAGGTTTTCATGGTTTGTCCTCAATAACCGTGTTCGCCGGCCTCGACATCTTCGGCCTTGACCTTGCCGCGCATGACGTAAAAGGCCCAGCTCGTGTACCAGACGATCAACGGCACGAAAACCACGGTAAAACCAAACATCCAGATCAGGGTGAGTTCGGTGGAACTGGAGTTCCACACGGTCAGGCTCTGCGCCGGCACGCTGCTCGAGGGCAGCATGAACGGAAACAGTGCCGCGCCGGCGGTGGCGATCACGCCGAGCCAGGCCAGCATCCCAAACCACCAGGCCAGATGTGAGCGCCGTGCACTGGCAGCGAGCAAACCCACCACCATCCCGGCGAAACCCAGCACCGGTAGCAACCACAAGGTCGCGTGCGTGTGGAAGTTCGCCAACCATGCGCCTTCAGTCAGGGTCACCGCCTGTTGCAGCGGCGTCTGTGCCACTCCGGCCCCGGCGCTCTGGGTCAGCACATAGCCGTCCATGCCGTGCACCCAGAAACCGCCGATCGCAAACAGCACGATCGCCAGCAGCGCGGACAAGCGCGCCACAACGCGACTGCGCTCGTAGATCACGCCCTCGGCCCCATTCATCACCCTCACCGCACCCATGAACACCGATAGCGATGCGGACAGCAGGCCACACAGGATCGCGAACGGGTTGAGCAAGGCCAGGAACGAGCCGGTATAGGTCGAGGTCAGATTCCAGCTGAAGTGGAACGGCACACCCAGGAACAGGTTGCCGAAGGCGGCGCCGAAAATCACCATCGGCACCAGTCCGCTGATCAGCAGTACCCAGTCCCACATGTTGCGCCACCGGGGCGACGACAGGTGGCCGCGGTATTCGAACCCGAGCGGGCGCAGGATCATGCTCCACAACAACAGCAGCATGACCACGTAGAGGCCAGAGAATGCGGTGGCGTAGATCAACGGGAATGCCGCGAATATGGCGCCGCCACCGAGCACGAACCACACCTGGTTACCACCCCAATGCGGACCGATGATGTTGAGCGCCACCCGACGCTCCAGGTCAGTGCGCCCGATATAGCGCAGGATCGTACCCACACCCATATCCATGCCCACCATCACCGCCAGGCCGATCAACAGGACACCGAGCAAGAGCCACCAGACAATCTGGAAAACGGCATACGTTTCCATCGATCAACCCTCCACGTAGCCGGCCGGCTGGCGGCCATCGATGTCGCTATCGATCACGACAACGGCGTCGCCGTTGTCATCCGGCTGTGCCGGACCTTCGCGGATCGCGCGCAGCATCAGATACATCTCGATGATGATGAAAACCGTGTACAGCCCGACAAACCCCGCCAGCGAAAAAATCATGTAACCCACGCTGTGAGTCGACGCCGACATCCACGTCGGCAAGATGCCGTAGACGGTCCATGGCTGGCGTCCCAGTTCGGCCACCAGCCAGCCAAACTCGCAGGCAAGGAACGGCACCGGAATCATCCACACCGCAATTCTCAGGAACCAGCGCTGATGCTGGATGTCGTTGCGCAAACTGAAAATGACCGCGAGTACGAAGAACGCCAGCATCGCCAGACCCATCGCCACCATCAATCGGAACGACCAGAAGATCGATGCCACCTGTGGAATGGTGTCGCGTGCGGCCTGGCTGATCTGGGCGTCTGTGGCCGTACTCACATCCTCGGCGTAGCGCTGAACCAGGAAGCCGTAACCGAGATCTTTTTCATGTGCGCGGAACTGCGCCAGCGCCGCAGCATTGCCGGGCGAGCTCGATAGGGTACGCAGCGCCGCGACCGCGGGAATGCCGTTTCTGATCCGCTCGGCTGCCTGCTGCTCTAGCTGGTCAAACCCCGGCACCGTGCCATCCATGGTGTGCGTAACCAGCAGCGACAGCGCATACGGCACCGCCACCTCACCACGGTTGACCTGCTCCTTCTGCGAGGGGAAGGCGATCAGGTTGAACGGCATCGGCCCCGACTCGCTCTTCCACAGACCTTCCATCGCGGCGAGCTTGGCCGGTTGAGCCTGGGCGCCGACGAAACCAAGTGCGTCGCCCAAGGTAATCACCCCGGCGGTCGAGAGCACACCGAACAGCACCGCCATACGAAATGAGCGTCGCGCCAGTTCGACGTGACGGCGCTTCAGCAGGTACCACGCGCTGATGCCGGCGACAAAGATCGCACCGGTGACATAGCCGGCAATGCTGGTGTGCACGAACTTGGCCTGGGCGTCGTGACTGAAAATCAGCTCACTGAAACTGGCCAGCTCCATGCGCATGGTGACCGGGTTGAAGCTGGCGCCCTGTGGGCTCTGCATGAAGCTGTTGGCAATCAGGATCCACAACGCCGACAGGTTCGCACCCACCGCCACCATGTAAGTCACCGCCAGATGCTGGCCTCGCTTCAGACGATCCCAGCCGAACACCATCATGCCGACGAAGGTGGCTTCCAGGAAGAACGCCATCAACCCTTCGATCGCCAGCGGTGCGCCGAAGATGTCGCCGACGAAGCTGGAATAGAACGACCAGTTGGTACCGAACTGAAACTCCATGGTGAGGCCGGTGGCCACACCGAGCGCAAAGTTGATCAGAAATAGTTTTCCCCAGAACTGGGTCATCTCCTTGTAGATCTGCTTGCCTGTGGTGACGTAGACCGTCTCCATCGCCGCCAGCATGACTGACAGGCCCAGAGTCAGCGGCACAAACAAGAAGTGGTATAGCGCGGTGGCTGCGAACTGCCAGCGAGAGAGGTCAACGACGGTGATGTCATGCATCACGAAGGCTTCCAGACGTTGATCGGGGCGAGCCCGAGGATGGTCTTCCTGTCGCCGCAAAACTCAACATGCCTTTCTCCAAACTGTCGGCATTGCCATCGACAGGCAATGTTCAAGTCATGATCGGGACAGGCGTGAGCAGCCCGAAGCGATCTCACATGAACCCACCGGGAAATAGGGCCCGGGGTGTTGACTATGGTCCACGTCAGACAGCCCGGCATCCGACTGCGGCAGCCTGCCGCAGCCACCATCACGTAACCCAGTCATGCGGTTTTTAGCATCGACAGTGTGAATTTTCGGCATTTGGCCGCCCTCGCGGCTGGCCCGAACAGCGGCCCGGGCGAAACTTCCCCAACCGCCCGCCGGCGGTGAATCGCCAAGGCAATCCCATCCTCTGCACGGTCCCGTTGAAGCGCGGACGACTGCACGAGGCTTTCAACGGTCATTCGGATTACTGGTCGGTCGCCGTCAGGCTGCGCTCGTCGAAGAACTGTTCCAATGCCGATGGGGAAAGCTCGACGTCCCGCATGTGGTGTCCGTGCACCGCCAGCTAGACAAGATCACAGGATCTGTCGGCGAGCGGAACGAACACGCGACTGTCCAGCTTCAACGCAAACGAAGGTGTGACGCGCTGCTGAGGGAAGCCAGTGCGCCGTTCACGCCGGCGTTCTCGCCAGAATTCCGGACGCATGAGTTGCGTCGGCCGGTCGGTGCTTGATCTTGGTTTGTGCTCAAGACGTCGATCGACGTCTAAGTCATCTGGAGCGCGTCAGGAGTCACTGCTGAATTTCGCATCGGTGCGGGCGCGAACGTAGCCGGAGCAGCCATCTACCGAAGTCCACATGTGCATCTGACTTTGTTTCGAGCGCATCCCGGGCGCAGTCGCAAGGTTGGCAATCAAC
>CAJDWA010000110.1_pt2 | contig 18958 bp, 16 predicted proteins | sample 7391461 | NCBI WGS metagenome assembly CAJDWA01 (sample SAMEA7055726, study PRJEB34461) | soil metagenome | biome: terrestrial ecosystem; feature: Peninsula; material: soil | place: Antarctica | collected 2016 | reverse complement strand
GCTCAACATGCTGCCGCTGGCGGTAGGCAAACTCGCTGCAATCAACGGCCAGCCGATCGACCAGCTCCATTTCGACGACGCGCGGGCGAAGGATTGGGCGGATCGACAGCTGCGGCTGTCCTGGGCCGGCCAACTGCCACCCGCCAACGAGGTGATCGTCGGCCGCTGGGCTGGCACGGCGTCAAGGCGCGCGGAAGTGTCGATCGACACTACATGGCGCGACATGTTTGCGCTGAAGCTCGGCGATACGCTGACCTTCCACGTCGGTGAGCGCGATATCCAGGCCACCGTCGGCAGCGTGCGCAAGGTCGACTGGAGCTCGTTCCGGGTCAACTTTTTCCTGTTGTTGGACCCGGCGCATGCGACGGAGCTACCGCATACATGGCTGGCCAGCTTCCATCTTTCCGGTGGCCATGCCGACGCTCTGGCGCAACTGTCGCGCGACTACAGCAACCTCAGCCTCATCGACGTTGATTCACTGCTCGATCGGGTGCGCGAGATCGTCGATCGCGTCGGCAACGCGGTGCGCTGGATTCTGGGTTTCAGCCTGCTGGCCGGCGCCCTGGTGCTGGCCGCGTCGCTCGCCGCCAGCGCCGCCGAGCGGCGTCATGAAGCAGCCTTGCTGCGCACGCTGGGCGCGCGCCGTGCCCAGCTGCGGGTGGCAGCCGCGTGCGAGTTTGCGCTGCTCGGCCTGGTCGCCGGGCTCACCGCCGCACTTGGCGCGGCTGGCGCCGGGCTGTGGCTGGGTCATGCGGTATTTCATATCGACGGTTTCATGCCGCCAGCGTGGCCGCTGGTCAGTGCCGCGCTGACGGCAGCCGTGGTGGTGATGCTGCTGGGACTGGCTGGCACACGCAAGATCATCCGCACGCCACCGATGCGCTTACTGCGGGAGAGTTGACCGCGCGACCGATACGCTTGCTGACGCCTCCTCGAGACCGACCTCTTGCTTTCTCTCACCCACGTTGACTGGCGTACACGCCTCAAGTCCGAATGGTTGCTGCTGGTGTTCGCGGCACTGGTTATCGTGCTTGCCGCATTTGATCCGCAACCACTGGCCAACCATCAACGCTGGCTGCAGTTGCCCACCCTGGCTGGTTTGCTCGGCCTGCTGATCGCGATCCAGGGCATCCGCGACAGTGGGGTTGTGCAGCACGCAGCAACGGCGCTCGCTGCGCGCATGCATTCGCTGCGGACGCTGGGTCTGTTGTTGGTAGTCTCGGCCGCGTTGCTCTCGACCGTGTTGACCAACGACGTGAGCTTGTTCCTGATCGTGCCGTTGACCGTGGCACTGGGCGCCGTCTCGAACCTGCCAGTGCTGCGCGTGGTCGTGCTGGAGGCGCTGGCAGTGAACGCCGGCTCCACCCTGAGCCCGATCGGCAATCCGCAGAATTTGTTGTTGTGGCGAGTGGCGCACGTGTCGTTCACCGACTTCGTCGTTGCCATGCTGCCGGTCGCCGCGGTGATGCTCACGCTGCTACTCGTGCTGAGCTGGTGCTGGCTACCATCCACTCGGGTCGCTCTCGACACCCGTCGAATCGATGACAGCGACACGTCTGCTGCGCTGGCCCTGCTCTCGTGCGTTGCCTTGGCTGGCATGGTGCTGTTGATGGAGTACGGGTATGCCGGGTCGGGCGCGCTGTTGATGTTGGTCGCGTTCGGCGTGCTGCGCTGGCGCACGCTGATCGGCATCGACTGGCTGCTGCTGGCTACATTTGCAGCGATCTTTCTCAGCCTCGGCCACTTCGCGGAATTGCCGTTGGTGCAACACGCGCTCGGCCGACTCGACTTCCACCATCCGCTGAGCATGTACGCCAGTGGCGTCGTCGCCTCACAACTGATCAGCAACGTGCCAGCTACGGTGCTTCTATTGGAACACTCACCCGATCCGCTCGCGCTTGCGGTCGCCGTCAACGTGGGCGGCTTCGGCTTGGCGATCGGTTCGATGGCAAACCTGATCGCGCTGCGTCTGGCAAAACAGCCGTACGGATTGCGGACGTTTCACCAGGTCTCGATACCGTTCCTGCTGCTGTGCGCACCACTGGTTTACCTAGCAGCCTGTCGGACTTTGGTTGGCCGGCCTGCGAATTCGGCTGAGTGGTCCATATTTCCGCCGATTTTTGGCCTATAGAACCACTATGGGCCTGCAAATCGACAAAAATCTGTCCTCACACAGCCGAATTCTCGACTCGACCGGTTAAGTCCGACAGACTCCTAGCCTGGCGCTGCACTGCTCCGTAGGAGCCCGCTTGCGGGCGATGCTTTTGTTTTGATGCATTTATGGAAGATCAAAGCTAGAGCATCGCCCGCAAGCGGACTCCTACAATTTGCTAGCGATCAAGGCAATCGTCGCGTCAATCGTTGTCGTGCGGCACGTTGACCTTGCCTTTGACTCCGGAATGATTGACGTCGCCACTGCCCTTGGCGCCGAGCGTGAAGTCGCCCCCCACGTCGCTCACGCTCAGATCACCCGAACCCAGCGTACCGGCATGAACGTTGCCACTTACCTGGCGCAGCGTGACATCGCCCGAACCGATGCTGCCGACCTTGGCGTCGCCCTTGATCTCTGAGGCCACGAGGTCGCCCGAACCCACCGAGCCCACATCGAGGCTGCCGACACCGGTGGCGTCGACATCACCCGAGCCCACGCTGGTGGAAAATTTCCCGGTGACCTCTCTCACATGCAGATCGCCCGAACCCACGATGCTCTGCAGTTCGTGCACGCCACGCACGTCGGCGTCACCCGAACCCACGATGACATTCACCGGCATGTCGGCTGGCAGCTGAACCCTGACTTCGAGGTTGGCATAGGAACTGCCGAACAGCCGGAAGGAGGAGTTGTTACGGCCACCGATGTCGATCCACAACTGGTCGTCGTCACGCTGCTGAGTGACCTGCAACTTATCCAGCGTCGACTTGTCCGAGGCGCAGGCCCGGCCGGTGAGATTCAACCCCTGCTTGCTGGCGCTGCCGATCAGATGCAAGTCCTGGCCGTGCACGTCGATGTGCACTGACTTCACGCCATTCAGGTCGAGTTGGAGATTGCGCGGCGCTTCGAACTTGCACGGCGCGGCGAACGCGGTGAGCGGGGCAAGCAACAGCGCAGCAAGCACGAGATGGCGCATGGACGGACTCCAATGGTTGGGATGTTCATTGGGATGCAGCCGACGAGCAAAAGGTTGCAAGGGCGATCGCGATGCCGGCAATCAGCCTCTCGGCTCCAATGCCTTGACGCGCTGCCACAACGCCTCCTGGCCGGCCAGGTCGCGCTCCACGAAGCTACCGCCTTCGGTGGCTGCGAGCTCCTCCATCTTGCGAAAACGTCGCTCGAACTTGGCGTTGGCATGACGCAACGCGCGCGAGAAGTCGACATCGGCATGGCGCGCCAGGTTCACCACGACAAACAATACGTCGCCGATTTCGTCCTCGAGCCGAGCCGGATCGCTGCCCTTGTCGAACTCGGCGCGCACTTCGTCGACCTCCTCGATCAGTTTGTCCAGCACCGGTCCGGGACCAGGCCAGGTAAACCCGACCGCAGCGGCACGCTGCTGCAGCTTCAAGGCACGCTTCCACTCCGGCAGGCCAGCGGAGATACCGGCCAGTACGCTCGCGTCGGGAGCCTCGCCTTTTTCCGCACGTTCGGCGGTCTTGATCTCTTCCCATGCGCGCACCTGCTCGGCCACGTCGGCATAACGCACTTCACCGAACACGTGGGGGTGGCGCCGTCGCATCTTGCTGCTGATCGCGTGCACTACATCGGCGAACTCGAAGCGGCCCGCCTCTTCCGCCATGCGCGCATGAAACACGACCTGCAGCAGCAGGTCACCGAGTTCATCGCGCAGGTCGTCGAAGTCGCCGCGGTCGATCGCGTCTGCAACCTCGTAGGCTTCCTCGATGGTATATGGCGCAATCGAAGCGAAATCCTGCTGTACATCCCACGGACAACCCCGCTCCGGATCGCGCAATCGCGTCATGATCGCCAGCAAATCGTCCAGACTGTAGCGACGAGGCTCATTCATGCTGCGACGAAACCCAAAAGCACCGGGATATTTTCGCCTCCTCGGGGAGAACGCAGGGACGAGGGGCTACCCCGCGCAGAACTTTCTCGGAAATCACTCGCGAACACCCTGCAGCCGCGCTGCCCAATCCATTGAACCATCCCCCACTGCAATGAACTCCGGATTTAACAACGACTCCCCGCGGTTGTAGCGAAACGGCTGACCCTGAAGGTCCAGTACGGCTCCACCGGCCTCGTCCAGCACGCACTGTGCGGCGGCCGTATCCCATTCGCTGGTAGCACCCCGGCGTAGATAGACGTCCGCATCGCCGCGCGCGATCAGGCAGAACTTCAGTGACGAACCTAGCGCCAGTAGTTGGTAGTCGCTGCCGATCAACTGTTCCAGCACGTCGTGCTGCGAACTGCCGTGAGAGCGACTGCCCGCTACCGTCGGTGGCTGCGCCAGCGGCCGCGTACGAAGACGCTGCCACTCGTCGCCAGCGTGTCGCTGCAACCAGGCTCCTTTCCCGAGCTCGGCGACGTAGAGATCCCCGGTGACCGGCGCCAGCACCACGCCGAGGACGGAGCGGTGCTGATCGATCAGGGCGATATTGACGGTGAACTCGTCGTTGCGTTTGACGAACTCGCGGGTCCCGTCGAGTGGGTCGACCAACCAGTAACGCGACCATTGCTGTCGCTCGGCCCACGGCAAGACTTTGGCTTCCTCCGACAGGATCGGCAAGCGCGGTTGCAGTTGGTTCAGTCCAGCCACGATGACCTGCTGGGCCGCGAGGTCGGCGGCCGTCAGCGGTGAGGCATCGGCCTTGGTCTGCACCTCAAAGTCACCGTGGTAGATCTGCAGGATCGCGTCACCGGCGGCGCGTGCGATCTCGCCGATGCGGAGGGAAAATTCGGGAGGCATGTTCATGATCGCCGAAAGCGGCCGGCAAGGTATTCGCGCGCCATGAAAAGCGCGGCGATCGAACGTCCGTCGGTCACGTCGTCACGACCAAGAAGGGTGTGCAACTCGGACATCTTCCATGGCACCACGTCGAGTTCCTCCGGCTCGTCGCCGGGCAGCTTTTCCGGATACAGATCCTGCGCCAGGACCACGTGCGCCATGTGCGTCATGTACGCCGGCGACAGCGACAGGTTGTGCAAAATTTTCAGCTTGCGCGCGCCGTAGCCGATCTCCTCCTTCAGTTCGCGATCGGCGCCCTGCTCGGCCGTTTCGTCCTGGTCCAGCCGACCTTTGGGCAAGCCCAGCTCGTAGCGGCCCAAGCCACCGCCGTATTCTTGCACCAGCAACACGGTCTCATCGTCGAGCATCGGCACCATGATCACCGCGCCGAGGCCGCCGCCCCTCAGCCGCTCATAGGTGCGTCGCACGCCGTTGGAGAACTCCAGGTCGAGCTGTTCGACCCGACCATTCTAGCGCGCGGCCGACTAGCGCAGGCGCTGCAAGGCCTGCGCGTGGATCGACGGTGTGCCGGCCAGCACGCTGCGCGTGTCCAGCGTCAGCGGCGCCCCGTCGAGATCGCTGAATACGCCACCTGCCTCGCGCACGATGACCGCCAGCGCGGCGATGTCCAGGATGTTCACATCCGACTCAATCACGAGTAACCACGAATCCGGTTGCTGTAGCGGATCAGTGCGCCCAACGCATCCCAGCGTGCGTCGGCGGTCAGCGTTCTGACGTTGCCGATGGAGAGCGAAGCCTGATCGATCGCAACGGTATTCGCCACGCGCACCCGTTCGCCGTCGAGCCAGGCACCGCCGCCCACACTGGCCCACATCGTCTCGCCATAAATGGGTGCGCTGGAGACGCCGAGCACCAGCTCTTCACCTTCCATCAGGGCGATCTGGGTCGAGAAAAACGGCGTGCGGCGCACGAAACTCTTGGTGCCGTCGAGCGGGTCGACCAGCCACAGCAGGCCACCACGTTCGCCGTCCAGACCAAACTCCTCGCCGTAGATCGACGCCTGCGGCAGCGCCGCCTGCAGGATCTGCCTGATCGCGCGTTCGGCTTCACGGTCGGCCACGGTCACCGGAGTGGCGTCGGCCTTCAGCTCCACCTCGACGCCGCGATGCCAGTAATGCTTGATCACTTCGGCGGCGGCGGCCGCGGCCTCGCGGGCCGTGGCCAGCGCCGAAGCGGTGAGTTCGGGATTCATGGTTGCATGATGCCTTTGTCAGTCGGTGGCACATTGCCGGCCAGGCCACCGCTTTGCTGGATGTTGACGCTGCCGTCCTGCGACACCGGTCCAAACCGGGCCAGCCAGCGTTGCAGCGCGGGATCAGTGTGTCGGGCTCGCAGGGTGGTGTCCAGCCGCCAACCCAGCGGGCTCAGTTGTAGCTCGCCTTGTACCTGCAACGGTCCAGTGCCGACATCGTGCCAATGGGCCTGGATCACTCCACCCTGTGACTGCGCCTCAAGTTGTATGTCACCGAAGGTCAGGTCGCCTTCGTCCGTGCGCACCGCAGCGTGCTGCCAAAGTCCGTGCGCCTGGAGTTGCAACGGCCAGCCGCCCTGCAGTAAGACGTGCTCGGCGTTCAGCTGCAACTCGCCCAGCGGCCGACCCAGCGGTGATTCGGCATCCGTTTCCAGCACGTCCAGGGCAACCTGCAGGTGCAAGTCGTCGACCTCGATGCGACCGTCCGGCAAACGCCGCATCGCACCTGAAAACGTCAGTTGCGGCCCATCGAACGCCAGTTGCAGACGCAAGTCACCCAACAGTGCGCGGCGGGATATCCGCCAGCGCAGCTTCCCGAGGCGTTTGCCATCGCCGCCGATGACCTGGCCTGCGTCGCCCTCCCATACGGAGCCGTGTACCTGTTGCAGGCGCATTCCATGTAGTTGCGGCTCGATTCGTGGCATCACCCAACGCGCCGGCAGGTACCACACCAGCGCCAACACCAGCGCAGCAAGAAGCACCAGTGCTATCAAGACATTCCGCAGATACTTCAAGCGTCGATTTCCGAGAGATACATGCGCCAAGCTGAGTGTGCGCGGCGCAGCGACGATCATAGCCGTTCCCGAAAACAGCAACGGTGCGACATGCACGCCTGCTTGCGCGGCACGCAACCTGGTGTGCTGCTGCGACCCTTGGGCCACGTGGTGCTTTTCATGCCGCAGCACGTGGTCATCGAGCTGGAGATAAACGTACTGTTCGACACCGCCTTGAGCAGTATGCAACTGGTGCTGGCGAACTGAAACCAGCGCGCCACAGGCGGCTCAAGAGCGAGTGCGCAGTGCGCGTCCCGAAGGCTTCCCCAACCTTGCCTCACACACACTCCGCTATGCTGGTTCTTTTGACATCCGTCACGTATGCGCACCATCCGACTCCATGCCGAGCTGCCGCTGGCGGTCGGCGCCGAATTGGCGCTACCGCCTCAGGCCGGCGATCACGCCACGCGCGTGCTGAGATTGTCCGAGGGCGATCCGCTGGTGCTCTTCAACGGCGATGGTTGCGACTACCAGGCCAGCATTCGCGCGATCGGGAAACGTGAAGTGACGGTGCGGGTGAGCTCGCGCAAGTTGCTGTCCAACGAGTCACCGCTATCGCTGATTCTCGCGCAAGGCATCGCGCGCGGCGACAAGATGGACCTGATCGTGCAGAAGGCCACCGAACTTGGCGTAGCGGGCATCATGCCTTTATTGACCGAACGCTCCGAAGTGAAACTTGATCCCGCGCGCGCCCTGAAACGCCTGTCGCATTGGCGGGCGGTGGCGGCAAGCGCGTGCGAACAGAGCGGTCGCGCACGCATTCCCGAGATCTGGCCGGCGGCAACGCTGCCGGCGTGGTTGGACACGTTGCCCGACGACGGCGCCCTGCGCTTGGCATTGTTGCCGGAGGGCACGCTCGCCTGCCGCAAACTTCACTTCACCATGGCAGGCGGCATCCTGGTCGTGGGACCGGAGGGTGGCCTGGGCGAGCGCGATGTCACGGCCCTGCTTGAGGCCGGCTTTGCGGGGCTGCGTCTGGGGCCGCGGATATTGCGTACGGAGACCGCAGGAATGGCAGCGCTGGCATCGCTGCAAGCGTTGCACGGCGACGGCTGACGGCGTGCCGATGCGTACCACCTAACGGGCCGCGGCACACCACCTGCCGGACCAGGCGCGTTCAATGAGAACCGCCGTGGCGCCTCTCAACAGTCCGTCAGGACGGGTCTGATGCCTGCGCCGGCTCTTCATCAGCCGTCGCCGTGGCATCGAGCAGATCGAGCAAGCTTGCTTCGATCCATTCGAGGTCAGGAATTACCGCCACATCGTCGCGCACCAGCACGTGTGCACGCACCCCTTCCGGCAGCCCCTTGCCATCGTGGGTAGGGATGATCAATTCGGCATTCAGCGTCGTCAACCGCGGAAAACCCTGGGTCAGTACCGCGATGAATGGCAGCCTGGAATCGCCGCCCAGGGCTTTGAGCACAGCCACGCGTGCGGTCAACTCGCCATCGCCTTCGGCGTTTCCGGCCAATCGCGTGAACGACACCAGCGGTACGTGCCAACCGCGCCAGGCGATACGGCCCAGCAACCAGTGCGGGGCACGGCGATCGTGGCGTTGGGCAACAACATGCGCAGGTCACCAATCGGCACTAGCACGCAACGGATTTCACGCGGCAACTGATCACTCATGGAAACACCTCTATCAGGTGCGCCGCCAGTTCGGACGGCGTACCGGAAAAACTCACCAGCCGTTCGGCAAATATTCCGCTGACCATGTCGGCGAAATGCTCCCCGGACGACGACTCGACCCAGACCTGGCCGCCGCGATCATGGATCGCCTGCGAGCCAGCAACGGCATCGTTGCCACGACCGGCGAATACGATCGCCAGAGCGTCGCGACCAAACGCACTGGCCGCCATGGTCAGGCTAGCGTCGATCGACGGCTGCGCCGTTTCATCAGCCTGCAGCTCCACCGTGCCGTCGCGACGCAGGCGGACCTGCGAGCCGGCAGGAACCATCAGCACCTCGCCCATACCTGCACGGCGTCCGGGGCCTGCCATGCGCATCGGCAGCGGGCCATGCCCGGCATAGCGTTCCAGCAATTGTTCTTCGGAGTGTCCGCCCATGTGCTGGGTGAGCAGGAAGGTCAATCGCGTCGCCGACGGAAGCGCCTCCAGGAACTGGCACAGGGACTCGGTGCCGTCGACCGAGGCACCCAACAGCACGATCCTGCTCAATGCCGAACCGAGCTCGTCCAGCAACATCTCGTGATCGTGCACGTAAGCCTGCGGCGCGATGGCTTCTTCCATCGAAACCAGTTCCAGGCTCATCGTCGGTTCCACATCGGGCGAAACGGCTTCCACATCCGGTGCCAGGAACTCGGCCGCGCTGAGCTTTTCGATACCGAACGCGGAGGGATCGCGCGTATGGTCGGAGTCCGCCGGTGCGTCATCATCCAGCAATGCCCAACTGTCTGGTGCGCTCACCGCAGCAGTTGCCAGCGAAGGAATGGGTTCGGCCGCATCCGCAGGTTCGGTGATCACGCCGGTGTCCGTGATGGACGACAGCTGCAGACGGTCCATGTCGAACGCGGCAGTCGTTACGTCCACCGTCACCACCTCGGACGGCCAAGTCAGGTCCTCCACGCCATCTGCGTAGCTCATCTCTGGTACTGCAAAGTTGCCATCATGCAGCGGCGGTGGCTCTTCATCGCCGGTAAATCGCAGACCCGGTCCGGCGACTTCTTCTTCGTCGTCGCCAGGCAGACCACCGAAAGCCAGCAGCGCCTCCAGTTCTGCCGCCAGGTCTTCGGATTCGGCGGAGTGGCCTTCACCAGTCGGCGCAACGAGGTCGTCGAACGCGGAAAAGTCGAGGTCAACATCCATATCCGTACTTAAATCCGTTTCGACGCCCGACTCCACCGTTGACTCCGCCGTGAGTTGGACGTCGTACGACAGATCGAGATCGGACTCCACCATTCCCGTTTCATCGGAAAGCGCTGGTGTCTCCTGTAGCTCCAGCGTGGTGGCGAATATGTCTTGATTAATCGGCTCGGGGTTTTCGACCGCATCGTCCAGCACCAAGTCCGTCGGCACCGGCGTAACGAGTAGCGCCTCGATTTCGCGGGCATCTGCGGGCCGTGGCGGGTCGATATCGCCTATCGCCAGCACCTTGACCGCCAGATGGCGTGCCCAACGCGCGCGATCCCAACCGACCAGCGCACGGCTGGCCTGGGCGTCGTTGAACACGACGCGCGGCAGATCGCCATCGATCACTTCGTACAGCTGATCGAGCGCGTCGTCGGCGCCGTCGTCGAGGTTGATCACCAGGACGTCGGCGCCTACCCGCTGCAGCAATTCACGAGTCAGTCCGGACACTTCACCCTCGTGGACGATCCGCGCGCCACGCTCATGCAGCGCCTCGCGCAACTGTCCGCCAAGCTCGGTGTCGTCGAACAGCAACGCGACCGCCGGAGGCGTGTCAGTCATGGACTGGCTCCGTGGCACGTTGCTCAAGTACCTCCGCAATCAACACCAACAACTCCGCTTCCTGGTACGGCTTGCCCACGTAGCGGTCTACGCCGATGTCAAAGGCGCGCTGTCGATGCTTGTCGCCACTGCGCGAGGTGATCATGATGATCGGCACGTCGCGCAACCGCGGATCAGCCTTCATCAGCGTCGCCAATTCGTAGCCGTCCATGCGCGGCATCTCGATGTCCAACAGCATCAGTTCCGGCACGCGTTCGTGCAGCTTCTCCAGCGCATCGACACCATCCTTGGCAGTGCTGACCTCGTATTCGTGACGCTCGAGTACGCGGCTGGTGACCTTGCGCATGGTGATCGAGTCGTCAACCACCATCACCATCGGCCGTACCAGCACCTCTTCGATGATTGGCGCCTGGACCGCACTGAGACCCTCGGCCAGGCGCTGCTCGCGCCGGATCATGCCGTGGCGGACCAGCGGCGCCAGATCCAGAATGATCAGCACCGAACCATCGCCCATGATCGTCGCACCGAGCAGGCCGGGCACCGAGCTAATTTGCGGGCCGACCGACTTGACCACGATTTCACGCGAACCGAGTACGGCGTCGATACGGATTGCCGCACGCAGGTCGCCCGCACGGGTCAGCAGCAGCGGCTCTTGCTCGTCCTCGCTGGGCAGGCCAGGTGGCAAACCGAGCAATTCAGCCAGATCATGGATGCCGTATTCCTCATTGCCGTACCGGAATGAAGGCTCATCCATGGCAAGCAGGGCGGCAAGTTCATTCGGATTGACTCGGGCCACGCCTTGCACCGAGGTCATCGGAATCGCAAAGGTGGCTTCGCCGATGCGCACCAGGATGGCCTGGGTCACAGCAAGAGTGAACGGCAAACGCAGGATGAAGGTACTGCCCTGGCCTTCTTCAGATTCGATCGAGAGCGAACCGCCCAGCTGCTTGATTTCGTTCGCCACCACGTCCATACCGACGCCGCGGCCGGCTAGCTGGGTCACTTTGCTGGCGGTGGAGAAGCCTGGCTGGGTGATCAGCGACAGCAGCTGATTGTCGGTCGGCTTGGTCTCGGGGCGCAGCAAGCCACGCTCGATTCCACGCTTGCGGATCGCCTCGCGGTTCAAGCCGCGACCATCGTCGGTCACCCGAACCACCACCTCGGTTGCCTCGCGTGCCACCTTGATGTGCACCGCACCCTCGACGGGCTTGCCAGCCTTGCGCCGCTCGGCCGGACTCTCGATGCCATGCGCAATCGCATTACGCAGCATGTGCTCGAAGGGCGCCTTGATACGATCGAGCAGGTTGCGGTCCATTTCGCCGTGCGCACCATCGACGTAGAGCTGCGCTTGCTTGCCTTGCTCCTGCGCCGCCTGGCGCAAGGTACGACGCAGGTTCGGGACCATCGTGTCGAACGGCAGCATGCGCGTGCGCAGCAAGCCGTCCTGCAGCTCGGTGCTGACCCGGGATTGCTGAATCAGCAGGGTCTCGGCCTGGCGGGTCAGCTCGTCCAGCATGTTCTGAATCGACACCAGATCGGATACCGACTCGGCCAGCGCACGGGAGTATTGCTGCAGCTGCGAATAACGATCGAGCTCGAGCGGATCGAATACGGTCAACCCGGCCTCGCGGTGTTCGCGCTGGAATCGCGCGATGATCTGCGCCTCGGTCTCAATCTCCAGCATGCGCAACTGACTGCGTAGGCGCGCGACGGTCTGTTCCAGCTCGACGAGGTTGAAGCGATAGCCAGCCACCTGTTGTTCCAGGCGCGACCGGTAGATCGCCACTTCGCCGGCGTGGTTGACCAGGCTGTCGAGCAAGTCGGCGCGAACGCGGATCTGCTCCTGCGGGGAGCGAACTTCCTGTGCCGTCTCCGGCAGCAGTTCGGGAAGCTTCGCGCCGGCCATCTCCAGCAGATGGTCGATGGTCGCCTGCGGATAGTCCGGCATGTGGCCCTGCGACACCTGCTGCACCAGCGAATTGAGCTGGTCAAAGCTCGCTTCAAGCGCACTAATCAAGGCACCGGTCTTGCCCGGGTCACGAATCGGCTTTTCAAGCACGGTCTCGATCGCGTGGGCGAGATCGCCCAGCGAGACGAGACCGGCAATCCTGGCCCCGCCCTTGAGCGTATGTAGATCGCGCTGCAGCTCGCCGACAAAGGACAACTCGCCGGGCTCGGCATGCCATTTCGCCAGCACACCGTCGGCACTGTCGAGAATTTCGCGTGCCTCGTCGATGAATACTTCGAGCAGATCCGCGTCGATCTCGCCGCCTCCCGGCAGCCTGAACACGGGCGCCGGCGCGGACCGCTTGGCAGCCTCCACCGCGGCTCTTTCTACCGCAGCTTTCTCGGCAGCGGCCTCTTCAGCAGCGATCTCGGCTTCAACTTGTTCGGCTTCAGCTTGTTCGGCAGCTTCCTCAGCCGCAACTTTCTCGGCCGCAGCTTGCTCCGCCGCGGCTTCCTCAGCCGCGATTTTTTCGGCAGCAGCCTGCTCCGCCGCGGCCTGCTCCGCCGCGGCTTGTTCCACCTCAGCCTGCTCGGCTGCGGTTTTCTCGGCGGCAGCTTTCGCAGCAGCTATATCGTCGGTTTCGAACGCACGCAACGCCTCGGCCATCTCGGCGGCGACGTCCGTGTGAATGTCATGTTCAAGCTGAATATCGGCGTCTGCCTGTCCTGGCTCAGCCGACTGCATCGACGCCGCAATCCTGTCGTCCACAGAGCGATCGTCGTCCGAGACAAGCTCTTCCGGTATTTCGTCACTCTCTTGCGGCTCGAACACCACGTGCGCCACCTGGGATTCCGGGTAGTCATCACGCATTTCGATGATCTGCGCGGTGAGTACGTCGACATCCGGCAACTGTGGCTCCGCCGCATCGAATTGACTCATCACGTGCTCGACGAGGTCGGCCGCCTGGCCGAACAGGCTCACACCCTTCGACGACAGCGGCTGGCCCGAGGCGCGCAGGCGCTTGAACAGCCCCTCCAGCGGTGACAGCAACTGCGTCAGCAACGGAATGTCGACCATCGCGATCGCGCCGTGCAGGGTGTGTACCGCGCGCAGCAGTTCCTCGCTTACCAGCAGTTCGTCGTCGGTACGCTGGATGGCGCTGCGAATCGTCTGCACGTATTGCGCGACTTCACTGCGCAGGATCTCCAGCAACACCGGATCGACCGGCGGCATCACCGGCATTGCCATCACTTGCTCGGCATCAATCGGCTCGGTGGGCCTGACGACGTCGGCATCGGTCAGCGTGGCTCGCGGCACCGTTGCCGAATCGACGCTGGTCCGCGGGACTCGTCGCATCACGGTGTGCGTGACGGTCTCGGTACCAAGCGGAGCGTGCTCTTCCACACGTGCCGGTCGACCCGACGCCAGCAGCACGGCGGTCTGCATGATTGCGCTGAGCGGCACATCGGGAGTGCCTTCGCCTTTGAGCGCAGCCAGTAATTGCGGCAAGGCGCCGATGGCGTGGTGCACCAGGTCTTGCGCGTTCTGGTCCGGTTCGATTGTATGGTCGAGGATGCGATTGAGCATCTCCTCCACCTTCCACGCAAATTCGCCCAGCACGCCGGCGCCCACCAGACGACCAGAGCCTTTCAGCGTGTGGAATGAACGTCGGATTCTGACCAGAGGCGAGGACTGCGTCGGATCGGTCAGCCAGTCTTTCTCGGCGGCGACGAGATTGTCGATCTCCTCCTGCATTTCCTCCAGGAATATCTCGCGAATATCGTCGTCGATGCCCTCGGCGTCGGCGTTGAAACGCGTGTTTGCCGCGAGCGGATCGGCTACCGGCACCTGCTCTACGACTTCCTCCTCGATTTCGACCCAATCTTCGCCCGGTTGCGCCGCGGCGGTCCCGTCCGTATCCGCTAGCGCGTTCGACTCGGTCTCGACCAGGCGCAGGCCATCGAGATCATGCGTGGGTTCTTCGGCCGGCTGCGTCGTGCCGAAGAAGAGATTGCTGACGTCCTCTCCCGGCAGCAGGCTGACGGTCTCGGAAAGTTCGGGATGCTGTTCGTGTTCGATGCCGGCTCCAGCGTGAGCCTGCTCGTGGACGGGTGTCGCAGCCTCGGGCACGGCACGCAACGCGGGCACCGGCCAGTATCCGAGTTGGCCCAGGCTGTGTTCGGCCACGTCCAGAATATGCTCCAGACCGCCGCGGTGCTCGCGCGCTGCCTCGAGGTAATACTCCAACGCTGCCAGCGCGTCGGCCAGATGATCCATCTGCGCACCACTAGGCACGCGACGGTCTTGCAGCAATTCGTAGTCAATGAAGCGACCTACACCCTGGGCCAGTTCGGCCGGGCGAGGCGACGACAGCATGCGCATGGCGCCAGCCACACCTTCCATCAGCAACGGCGCGCTGGCGAGGCGGTCGTGGTCCCAACCGGATTCCACGAAGGCCACGATGGCGTCTTTCACGCCGCCGGTATTGGCGATTGCCTCGTGCATCAGGGTGGAGACGACACCAAGCGCCTCGCTGCGCGGCAGGCCATGCATGGCGCCGTTGCCAGCCTCCGGCTCGCCTTCGGAGCCCAAGCTTTCGATGTGATCGTCCAGCGAGGCTTCGACGTACAACAGCGCTCCGGCAACGTCCAGCAATGCCTCCTCGTCAGCCGGCCGCAGACGATTGGCAATCTCGTCGAGAACCCGGCGCTGCTCGCCGACCACGCGACGCGGTACCGCCAGCGCCAGCATACCCAAGGTATCGCCGACCCGTTCGAGTACTTCGCCCTGCGCCGCCAACTGGGCCGGATCACCGTCTTCCTGGCGCAGGAACAGATCCAGCGCTTCCTTGACGCGCAGCAGATCGTCCTTCAGCGCGCGCGACACTGAATCCAACAGCGCGCGGTTGTGCCCCGACATCGAGCCGCGTGCATGTTCCAGCTCACCGGCGGCCGGCAATAGGCTGTCCAACGCGTAGGTAGTGCGCAATTGCTCCATGTGCGGGCTGCGCTGCCTCGCCTGGGCCACGAGGTACAACAGCTTGGAGGCCACTTCGTCAGCATCGCTTGCGCGCAGGCTGTCCTCGCCATGCTCGATCAGCAAGCGGACGTTGCGGTCAACTTTCCCGATCAATTGGCGCACTTCGGTCGCTTGCCCCTTGAGCATGCCCTGCTCAAGGCCCTCAAGAACACCGGCGGCAATCCACCACAGGCGGCGGCCGTGCACGTGGTAACAACGCGCGGTGATCGCCAGCAGAGTCTTGCGCATGCCGACCAGTTGCTGCGTTGCGTCTTGACCACGGAACCATGCCAGCAACTGATGCTGAAAACGTAGGCGCAAACCGGACAGCTCGTGGCGATGGGCTGCAGCATAAGCTTCGCTCATGGCTGCAGGCGCCTGCTCGGGCAGAAACGCGTCCAGATTGGGGTGGAACATGGCCGATTCAGACAGCGGCTCCAACCCGCGCGTGACGCGCAGATCGTTTAACAGCGGCAGCAGCACGACCGGCACGTCGCGATGGCCGCTGGACAAGCGCTCGAGATAATCGGGCAGTTGCATCAGACCGCGCATCAGGGCGGCGTAGGCCTCTTCGCGATGAGTGACCTGGTCATCCAGCAGGGCGCCGACCAGGGCTTCCATTTCCGCGGTGACCGACGCTGCGCCGTACAGCTCGACCATCTTCAGCGTGCCATGCACCTGATGCAGATGATCCGCGCAGGTGCGCATGAAATCGCGCTTGCTCGGATTGTCGACGTAGGACTCCAGTGCCTCGCGGGCAATCGACAAGGTGTCGTCGAGTTCCGGCTTTACCCACTGCAGCGTGGTGAAATCGATGTGGTCTTGAAGTCTCATGCGCCTCTCTCAGCGGTCGCGCCATGCAGGCATTGCGAAACCAGCGAGACTGCCCCCCGTTTTTTCCGTGTGTTCATCCGGCTGATGCCTATGTCGACCGAGTTCATCCCGGCAACTTGAAGTGCGCCACCGAACGCCGCAGATCACTCGCCAATTGCGCCAGAGTACCGATCGAGTCGGCCGTCTGGCTCGCGCCCAGCGAGGTCTGCGAAGTGATTTCCTGGATCGCGTTCATCGAATGCGAAACATCGGTCGCCGCGGCCGACTGTTCGCGCGCAGCGCTGGAGATGTTCTGAATCAGTGCGGACAGATCGTGCGAAACGCGCTCGATATCACCCAGAGCGCTACCCGCATCCTCGGCCAGACGCGCACCGGCGACCACCTCGGCGGTGGTCTGCTCCATCGAGTTCACCGCCTCGTTGGTGTCGGACTGAATCGTCTGCACCAGCGTCTCGATACGCTTGGTCGCGCTGGTGGAGCGTTCGGCCAGTCGCTGCACTTCGTCCGCAACCACGGCGAAACCGCGGCCGGCCTCACCGGCCGATGCCGCCTGGATCGCAGCATTCAGCGCCAGGATGTTGGTCTGTTCGGCGATGTCGTTGATCAGTTCCACGATCGAGCCGATTTCTTGCGAGGATTCGCCCAGACGCTTGATGCGCTTGGAAGTCTCCTGGATCTGGTCGCGGATCGAGTCCATGCCCGAGATCGTCTCACGCACCACTTCGGCGCCGCGCGAGGCGATCTTCACCGAGCGTTCGGCCACGTCGGCCGATTCGGCAGAATCTTTCGACACCACGTCCATCGAGCTCACGATCTGGTTGATCGCCGAGGTCGCCGAGGTGATCTGCTGCGCCTGCTGCTCGGCCGCGTTGGCCAGGTGGCGGGCGGTGGTCTGGCTTTCCTGCGCAGAGGAGGAGACCTGCTCGGAGGTTTCGTTGATGGTGGTTACCAGCGATCGAAGCTCGTCGATGGCGTAGTTCACTGAGTCGGCGATCGCGCCAGTGATGTCTTCGGACACCGTGGTTTTCACCGTCAGGTCGCCTTCGGCCAGCGAACCCATCTCGTCCAGCAGGCGCATGATCGCCTCCTGGTTGCGCTGGTTCAGTTCGGCACTCTGAGCAAACCGCTTGCGCTGGTCGGTGATCAGAGCGATGACCAGAAACAAGGCGAAGGCGACTGTGGCGATTGCACCGAACAGGCCCCACCACACGTTCGGGAACAGGCGGCGCAGCGGCAACTTGCCGATCTGGTCGGATAGGTCGTTCGCGCGCAGCAACACGGTCTGCGAGTCCAACGAGGCCTGGTTGCCGGCGTGCTTCACGTCGGCAATGTTTCCAGCGGCGGCGACCAGCTTGGCCACCGGGTCGGCCAGCGTGGCCCAGTTGGTATCCATCTCGGTGAGGATCTTGCGCGCGTTCGAGTCGGAAATCGGCCGCACGCCACTGTCGGGGTTGCCCTCGATCAGACCCTTCAACACGCTGCCGTAAAGTTGTGCATCGCGCGACAGGCCATCGGCCGCCGACTGCGCGTTGTCGCCACCCTGCAACACTTCTTGCACGCGACGGATGATGCGGTCAGCCGACAGCATCTGGCGCGAGGTACCAAGCATCTGTTCCGAGCTGCCATTGCGCTGCTGCAGGATGTTGACGACCTGCTCCATGCTGGAGTTGAGCAAGGGCATCTGCTGCGAGATCGTGGCGGCGCGCTGCCCGGAATCGAGCACGACAGCCTTGTTCGACAGGATCTTGCCGATGTCCGAATCCAGTTGCACCCATGACTCGTCAAGCTTGCTGACGGCACGCCCGACAGGCGTGGCGTTGTTGTCCGCGTAAGGGTCCATGCCGCTGGTGGCGTCGCCCTTGTTCAGCCGCTTCACAGCCGAATCAATCGCGTTGCGAGTGGATTCAAGCTCCTTGAAGGAGTTGATGTTGCCATCCGCGGATTCCAACGCGAATTTCGCTGTCTGCTGCGACAGCACCTGGATCTGCGTGGTCAGCGCGATGGCTTGACGATCCTCGCCGTTCTTCTGATTGAGCATGAAGAAATCGAGTGCCGCAAAACCGATCGCAATCAGCAGCAGGACAATGAGTGCGGTATATCCGCGTTCCCGGCTAACGCCCCCTGTAGTACTCATGTTCACCTCATCCGTCTAACTGATATGTGCTGCCAATACATTGCCGGTGCCGCATCACCTCAGGCTGGTATCGTCCGGGGTCGCCTCTCCTCGCCCCCACCTCGCCATCGACTTCCCCTGCCTGGGACCACGCGTCCGTCATGCCGCCGCCTGGCGGAAGTCCGGTGCGCGTACCAGCCGGCTCATGCTGAAAATTGCCATTTGCTGCTCGCCGACGCGATTGTCCACGAAACGGGCCAACCGGGGGTCGTCCTCGTCCTGGGCCTGCTGCCGCTGCTCCATATCCACCGTACGCTGGCCGAGTACCTCATCGACCAACAGCGCCACGCTGCCGCCGCCCTGGCGCACCACCAGCAGGCGGCTGCGATCGGAGTGCTGTGTACGCTCACCGAACAGGAAGCGACCAATATCAACCACCGGCACCAGGTTGCCGCGCACGTTGGCCACACCAAGCAGCCACGGTTGGGTACCGGGTACCGGCGTCAACACCGGCACCGCCAGCAATTCGTTGATCTCGTCGATGCCACTGAGCAACAACCGTGAACCGACACGAAAACCGATGCCACGCCACAAGCTTGCCGCCTCGAACTTC
>CAJDWA010000049.1_pt1 | contig 19333 bp, 10 predicted proteins | sample 7391461 | NCBI WGS metagenome assembly CAJDWA01 (sample SAMEA7055726, study PRJEB34461) | soil metagenome | biome: terrestrial ecosystem; feature: Peninsula; material: soil | place: Antarctica | collected 2016 | reverse complement strand
ACATCTGGTTGAACTTGCGGAACAGAATGTTCTTTTTCTTGTCGTGCTCTGGTTGCAGGAAGCTGGCACACAGCGCAGGCGTGAACGACAGCGCGAGGAATGCCGAGAAGCCCATCGACACCGCGATCGTCAGCGCGAATTGCTTGTAGATGATGCCCGAAGCACCCGGCTGCAGCGCCGAAGGAATGAACACTGCCGCCAGCACCACCGTGATGGCCACGACCGCCCCGGTGATCTGCCCCATCGCCTTGCGCGTGGCGTCCTTGGGCGACAGGTTCTCCTCGGTCATGATGCGCTCGACGTTCTCGATCACCACGATCGCGTCGTCTACCACAATGCCGATCGCCAGCACCATGCCGAACAAAGTCAGCTGGTTGATCGTGAAGCCCATCATCAACATGCCCAGGAAGGTACCGAGCAGGGCGACCGGGATCACCAGGGTGGGAATGATGGTGGCGCGAAGGTTCTGCAGGAACAGCAGCATCACCAGGAACACCAGGATGATCGCCTCGATCAGCGTGTGCACCACTTCGTTGATCGAGAGGGTGACGAAGGTGGTGCTGTCGTAGGGGCTGAACCAGCTCACGCCTTGCGGAAAGCTCGGCCCCAGTTCGTCCATCTTGTTGCGCACCGCCTTGGCCACGTTCAGTGCGTTGGCGCCTGGCAGCAGCTGGATCGCGAAGGCGCCGATCGGCTTGCCGTCGTACTCGGTGTTGAAGCCGTAGCCCTGTGGTCCGAAGCTGATCCGGGCGACGTCGCCGAGCTTGACCGTGGTGCCATCGGAGTTGGCGCGCAGGATGATGTTTTCGAACTGCTCGGGTGTGGTGAAGCGCCCCTCGGTGGACACAGTGGCGTGGAACCCTTGGCCTGGCACCGCCGGGTCGGCACCGAGCGCACCCGCCGCGAACTGCACGTTCTGCGCGCGAGTGGCGGCGAGCACCTGGCTGGCCGACAGGTTGTACCCATGCAGCTTGTCGGGATTGAGCCAGATGCGCATGGCATATTCGGCACCGAACTGCCGCGTGCTGCCGACGCCAGGTACGCGGGAAATCTGGTCGAGCACCTGCGAGCCGACGATGTCGTTCAGGCGGTCGCGATCAATACTTGGATTGTTCGACTGCAGCGCCACCACCATCAGGAAACCGGCGTTGGCCTTGGCCACCACCACGCCCTGCTGGGTCACCTCCGAGGGTAGTCGCGGTGTGGCGAGTGCCACCTTGTTCTGCACCTGCACCTGGGCGATATCCGCGTCGGTGCCGCTCTCGAAGGTGAGCGTGATGTTGGTACGACCGCTGGCGCTGGACGACGAGTTGAAATAAAGCAGGTGGTCAATGCCGGTGAGCTGTTGCTCGATCACCTGGGTAACGGTTTTCTCGGTGGTGTTGGCGCTGGCGCCAGGGTAGGTCGCGCTCACCGTCACCGAGGGCGGCGCGATATTCGGGTACGACTCCACGCCCAAGTTGAGGATGGCCAGCACGCCGCCCAGGGAAATCAGGATGGCGAGCACCCAGGCGAAGATCGGGCGATCGATGAAAAAATTTGGCATCGTCTGCGCTCCGCTACTTGCTGCGCGCAGCAGCGCCCGGCGACTTCGCCGAGGATGCCGCGCCAGCGGGTGCGCCGTGCCAGGAACTCGGCTTGGCCGGTTCGCCTTCCTTCACATTCTGGATACCGGACACGACTACTTTGTCGCCGGCTTTGAGGCCCTCGTTGACCACCCAGTCGCCGCCGACCATGTCGGTCGTGGTGATGTTCTTGCGGACGACCTTGTTGTCTGCGCCGACAGTCATCACATAGGCGCCGGTGGTATCGCGTTGCACCGCCTGTTGCGGGATCAGGAACACCTTGTGCTGCTGACCCAGGTTTGCCTTCAGCGTCACGTACATGCCGGGCAGCAGGCTGTGATTCGGGTTGGGCACGGTGGCGCGCAGGTCGACCGATCCGGTGGATGGGTTGACCGTGGCGGCGGAGAAAGCCACGGTGCCGGGCTCGGCGTACGCGCTGCCGTCGGGCAGGGTGATCTGCACGCTGGCCTTGTCCTGATCGGCAAGCGTGACATTGCCGTCGCGTTGCGCCCGGCGCATGTGTTCCAGCGAGTCCACGCTCAAGGTGAAGTTGACGTACAGCGGATCGATCTGCTCGATGGTGGTGAGCAAGGTGGCTGCGGCGTTGCCAACCAGGGCGCCTTCGGTGACCTGTTGCTGGCCGGCGCGACCGGCGATCGGCGCGGTCACGTCGGCATAACTCAAGTTGATGCGAGCGGTTTCCACGTTGGCGCGGGCGGCCTGCACTGCGGCGGCACTGCTGCGTTCGGCCGCCAGTGCGTTATCCAGATCCGCTTTTGACACATAACCCTTGGGCGCCAGTTCGCTCACGCGTTGGGCGGTGACCTTGTTGTTGGTGTAAGTCGCCCGAGCCTGGGCCAGCGACGCATTCGCTGCGTTCAGCGCGGCCTTGAGCGGAGCGGGGTCGATCTGGAACAACAACTGCCCGCGCTTGACGTCGGTACCTTCCTCGAAATTACGCTTGAGCAGCACGCCCGCCACCCGCGCGCGAACGTCAGCGCTGCGGTAGGCGGACAGGCGCCCGACCAGATCGCGCGTCAACGGCGAGCTCTGCGGCTGCGCCGTGATGACGCCAACGTCCGGTGGCGGCATTTTCGGTGGACCATTTTCGTTGCCCTTGCCGCAGGCGCCCAGGGCGATCAAAAACAGGCACAACAACGGCGTGCGCAGTAGCGAGGACTTCATGGAAACTCCAGAATTTTCTTGATTTTGTTTGTTACGGAGAGCGGGGTGGAACAGGGCGCCGCGCGGTGGACGAATCGGATACCGCATGACGCCGGAATTGTCGTATGTCACAAGTTGGCCGAAGGTGGTCCCGGTGCGATGCTCACACTTAATACACCTCGCGGGACAGGTATGTGAAACATACTAGACTCCCCAGTGTACATTTTATTACTGACGCACTTCCAGCGCTGGGTGCCTCGGCGGATATCGATGACACATCGTTTGCGCAAGAGCTTGCGAAGAGCTCGTTCAGGCCTTGTCGTGGGCGTTCGACCGATCATGTGGTGTTGGCTCCAACCATGCGCGCAAGCATGGTCCGGACGGCCGCGTGCAAGTAGATTCAAGTAGGGCCGCGGCGTATCCTTCAAGGGATTTTTGCAACGCTTCCCACCTTCGTCACAACCTATCAGCAGATGCCATGAATGCGATCCCTGAGGTAAACGACAATTCCCTTCCGTCCATCGTGCTTGCCGAGCTGAAAAAGGGTGGTTTGTCGCCCCAGCGACAGGCCCAAACGGAGGTTTTCTGCAGCGCATTTTTCGCGCGCGTGGGCGATAGCGACATCGGTCTGCACACGCCGATCCAATGGGCGGCGCTGGTCGGCGGCCTGCTGGAGTTCATGCAGCAGCGCCCGGCCGGACGCGCTACGGTGCGCGTGTTGAGCCCGGCGGACATCCATGCAGGGCGCAGCTTGTTGCAGATCGTCACCGACGACATGCCGTTCCTTGTCGATACGGTCAGCCTGATCGTGTCGACCCGATTGCAGATCCACGCGGTGATCCACCCGGTACTGATGGTGTCGCGTGATGCATCTGGCGCGCTGCAGGACCTGGCGGGCGCGGATGGTCGCGCCGAGTCGGTGATGCATTTCGAAATCGATCGGGTCGCGGACGCCGCCGAACAGGAACAGCTCAAAACCCAGGTCGAGTCGGCGCTGGATGATGTGCGCATGGCCGTCAACGACTGGGCCGCGATGCGCGACAAGGCACTGGCGATCGCTGATGACCTGCCCAAACGATCCATGCCGCTGGATACTGACTCGGTACGCGAAGCGTCCGACTTCATGCGCTGGCTTGCGGACGAGAACTTCACCTTCCTTGGCTATCGCGAATATGAGGTAGCCGACGCCGATGGCGATCGCGTGCTGCGCTCGCTCGAATCGTCGGGTCTTGGCATCCTGCGCATCACCGACAGTTCGCTCTCGCCACGCTCGTTGCGTTCGCTGGCGGCCAGCGAGTTGCCACAGTCCGGTGCTACCGACGCCATTATCCTGACCAAGACAAACGCGCGCTCGCGCGTGCACCGACCCGGTTACATGGATTATGTCGGCGTACTGGAATTCGGTGCCGACGGCAGGGCAGTCGCCGAGCAGCGTTTCCTGGGCATGTTTACTTCCAGCTCGTACATGACCCGTCCGCAGGACGTGCCGTTGGTGCGGCACAAGGTCGAGGCGGTGATGGTCCGTTCCGGGCTCAAGCGCGATTCGTATTCCGGCAAGTCGCTGCGCCACATTCTGGAGACTTTGCCGCGCGAGGAACTGCTGCAGGGCACCGAAGAAGAGCTCTTCAATACGTCGATGGGCATACTCGAATTGCGCCAGCGTGCACGCACGCGGTTGTTCGTGCGCCGCGACCGCTACGGGCGCTTCTTCACCTGCATGGTGTTCGTGCCGCGTGATCGCTTCAATACCTCTGTGCGCGAACGCATCGAGGCTTTGCTTGGCACGGCGCTGCACGCGGTGCAGAGCGATTCCGCAGTGGAGATGGGCGAGTCGGCATTGGCCCGTCTGACCATCGTGATACGGCCGGAGATCGGCGACCAACCAGCCTATGACCTGGCGGAACTGGAGCAGGGCGTCGCCGCGATCGTGCGCAACTGGCACGACGAGGCGCGCGACGCTCTGGTGCGCCTGCGCGGCGAGCACGAGGGCGTCGTGCTCGCCAACCGTTATTCGAAGTCGCTGCCTGCCGGTTATGTGGAGGATGTGAGCCCAGCCGTCGCCGCGGAGGACATTCATCAGTTGTCGCAGCTGGCCGGTGAATATGCCTTGCGCATGTCTTTCTATCATCCGCCGCATAGCCCGGAAAGCTTGCGCTTCAAGGTCTATCGCAGCGGCGGCGACATTTCCCTGTCCGAAGTGCTGCCGCAACTGGAGAACCTTGGACTGCGCGTGCTCACCGAGCACGTCTACGAAATTCCAGGCGACGCACCGTTGTCGATCCAGGACTTCGACGTGCAACCGATCGGCAAACTTGCTTTCAACGTCGACCAGGTGGGGACGTTGTTCGAGAATGCGTTCGAGCAGGTCTGGCGTGGCAACGCCGAGAACGACGGCTTCAACCGGCTGGTGCTGGGCGCCAAGCTCAGCTGGCGGCAGGTGGCCATGTTGCGCGGTTACAGCAAATACCTGCTGCAGACCGGGGCGACGTTCTCACAGGCTTACATGGAGGAAACCCTCAATCGTTATCCGGCGATTGCGGGCTTGTTGGTCGAGCTCTTCCTGGCCAAGTTCGACCCGCGTCGCGAGGCGTTGTCCGCGGAAGAACTGAAGCTCGCCGGGGTCGCCCTGGCGCTTGAAATGAAGACCTTGATTCCCGCGAATGTGCAGGCAGCGCAGCCGAGCTTGATCGACGATCTCGGCGCTGTGCTGGCGCGTCCGCGCGCCGAGCAGATCGGGGCGATCGAAGGCGCCATTGGCGTCCTGCTTGAGAACGTGGCGAGTCTCGACGAAGACCGCATCCTGCGCAGTTTCGTCGGCCTGATCCGCGCCACCTTGCGCACCAGCTTCTTCCAGCGATGGAACGGCGAGTACCGGTCATACATCAGCTACAAACTCGACTCGCATGAGGTGCGCGAGCTGCCAAAACCCGTGCCGTATCGCGAGATATGGGTCTGCGCCCCGCGCGTGGAAGGTATCCACCTGCGCTTCGGCGCGGTGGCGCGCGGTGGCTTGCGCTGGTCCGACCGCCGTGAGGATTTCCGCACCGAGGTGCTGGGTCTGGTCAAGGCGCAGATGGTGAAAAACACAGTGATCGTGCCGGTAGGTTCCAAGGGCGGCTTCTTCGTCAAGAAATCGCCTACCGACGGTGATCGCGATGCGGTGCAGGCCGAAGGCATCGCCTGCTACAAGATGTTCATCAACGGCATGCTCGACATCACCGATAACCTGGTCGAAGGCGAGGTCGCGCACCCTGAGGATGTGGTGCGCCACGACGGGGACGACCCGTATCTGGTGGTGGCCGCCGACAAAGGCACGGCGAAGTTCTCTGATATCGCCAATGCCATTTCTATCGAGCACAACTACTGGCTCGGCGACGCCTTTGCGTCCGGTGGTTCGCACGGTTACGACCACAAGGGCATGGGAATCACCGCGCGCGGTGCGTGGGAATCGGTCAAACGCCATTTCCGCTCGCTCAACCGCGACAGCCAGGGCGAGGATTTCACCTGCGTCGGCATCGGCGACATGTCCGGCGACGTGTTCGGCAACGGCATGATGCGGTCCGAGCACATCCGCCTGGTCGCCGCGTTCGACCATCGTCATGTGTTCCTTGATCCCGATCCCGATGCGGCACGCACGTTCGTCGAGCGCGAGCGTTTGTTCAAGCTGCCGCGTTCGAGCTGGGACGACTACGATAAGTCGCTGATCTCCGCTGGTGGCGGGGTCTATCCGCGCAGTGCCAAGTCGATTCCGATTTCGGCCGAGGTGCGTGAGGTGCTGGGCTTGCGCTCCGACATCGAACACATGGCACCGACCGACCTGCTCAGTGCGATCCTGAAGGCGCCTGTCGACCTGCTGTGGAACGGCGGCATCGGTACCTACATAAAGTCATCCACCGAGACGCATGCCGACGTAGGCGATCGCGCCAACAACGCACTGCGCGTCGACGGAGCCGACCTGCGCTGCAAGATCGTGGGCGAGGGTGGCAACCTCGGCATGACCCAGAAGGGTCGCATCGAGGCCGCGCAGCGCGGTGTATTGCTGAACACCGATTTCATCGACAACTCCGCCGGCGTGGACACCTCCGACCATGAGGTGAACATCAAAATCCTGCTCAACGATGCCGTACAACGCGGCGAGTTGACTGAGGAAGCACGCAACATCCAACTGGCGGCCATGAGCGACGAGGTCGGAGAATTGGTGCTGTGGGACAACTATCGCCAGAACCAGGCGATCACCCTGATGGAGCATCAATCGGTCGGTCGCATCGGTTCGATGGCACACTTCATCCGCACGCTGGAGGCCGAGGGTACGCTGGATCGACAGGTGGAGAACCTGCCCTCCGATGCCGAGCTCACCGAACGCAAGAGTCGCGGACTTGGCCTGACCCGGCCGGAGCTTGCCGTGTTGTTGTCGTACGACAAAATGCGCCTGTACCAGCAGTTGGTGGATTCCGATGTGCCGGAAGATCCTTACCTGTCCAAGGAGCTGGTGCGCTACTTCCCGATACCGCTGCACGAAAAATATGCCGAGCACATGCAGCGCCACCGGCTGAAGCGCGAGATCATCGCCACCGCGGTGACCAATTCGACGATCAACCGCATGGGCGCGACCTTCATGATGCGCGTGCAGGAAGACACCGGAAAAGGTCCGGCCGCGATCGCCAAGGCATATACGGCGGCGCGCGAGATTCTCGACGCACGCCAGCTGTGGGCGCTGATCGAGGCGATGGACAGCAAGGTCGCCGAGGACACCCAGATCGATGCGGTCAAGCAGGTCTGGTCGCTGCTGCGCCACATGACCCGTTGGCTGCTCAATCGTCCTGGCGGCTCGCTCGACATCGCCGAAAACGTCGCACGCTACCGCGAGGGTGTATCCGCTCTGCGCAACGTACTGCCTGAGGTGCTCACGCCCACCGGCAAAGGCGATTTCTCCAGCAGCCAGGAAAAGTGGGAGGGTCTGGGCATGCCGGCCGAGCTGGGTCTGCGTCTGGCTCGAATGTCGGATCTGCGCGCCGGCCTGGACATGGTCGAGGTTGCGCAGCACAGCGGGCAGTCGGTGGAAAAGGTGGCACGCGTGTTCTTCGAACTGGGCGAAGCGCTGGATCTGGAGTGGCTGCGCGGGCAGATCGAGGCCTTGCCGGTGGAAGGCCACTGGCATGCACAGGCGCGCGGTTCGCTGCTGGACGAACTCAACCATCAGCACCGCGCACTCGCGCTGCAGGTACTCTCCATGGCCACCGAACGCTCGGATATCTCACCGGTGCAGGCATGGTTGCAGCGCGACGACGCCACGTTGAAGCACACTCGTACCATGCTGGCGGAAATCCTCACCCAGAACGCGGATTACCCGATCGCCTCGGTAGCCATCCGTCGCTTGGCCCAGCTGGCGCAGGTACCGGTTTGAGGTGAGGGGTTCTTGCGGGTGTCGTTGAGGTTGCCCCGGGTTTCCAACCAGAGCTCCCCGCGGCGTGGACCCCACTCGCGCCCTCCCCTGCACACAGGGGAGGGCGTCGAGGCCCGTTCCAGCATGTCGGTGAATTTGCTCATCCGCCTGCGTGCAGGGTGTGTGGCGCACTGGCGGGGAACCTCGGAGTAGGGTGAAGCACCTGCTCTGGCGTACTCTTGGTACGTCCTCCTTCTGCCGGGATTCCCATGCGCTTCGCCTTCGTCGCCAGCGATACCAGTGTTGCCCAGCAGGCACGACGCAAGCTGGTCGATCGTTATGGTGAGGTCGCGCCCGAAGAGGCCGAGCTGATCGTCGCGCTCGGTGGCGACGGTTTCATGCTGCGCACCTTGCATGCGTCTCGCGTGCTGGAGGTGCCGGTGTACGGCATGAAGCTGGGCCGGGTTGGCTTCCTGATGAACAAACATCAACTCGACGACTTGCCGGAGCGCGTCGCGCGCGCGCATACCGCGACACTGTTCCCGTTGCAGATGGAGGTCACCGACGCGGCCGGCGTGGAGCATGCCCGGCTCGCCTTCAACGAAGTCTCGTTACTGCGCCAGAGCAACCAGGCGGCGCATATCGAGGTGCGGCTCAACGGTACGGTGAAGCTGGCAACTCTGGTCTGCGATGGCGTGCTGGTGTCCACCCCGGCAGGTTCTACCGCCTACAACCTGTCCGCGCACGGCCCGATCCTGCCACTGGACGCGAACGTGCTGGCACTCACCCCGATCAGCCCGTTCCGCCCGCGACGCTGGCGCGGAGCGATCCTGCCTCATCGCACCGAAGTAGTTCTGCGCGTGCTCGATTCGACCAAGCGTCCGGTCAGCGCCACCGCCGATTTCCACGAGGTGCGTGACGTGCGCACAGTGGCGATCCGGCAATCCGGTGACCAGGGCGTGCGGCTTTTGTTCGATCCGGAGCACAATCTGGAGGAGCGCATTCTCGATGAGCAGTTTGCAGCGGAGTAGCGCATGCGCCTGGTGTCCGCTACCTGGTCGGGAGTCAGGGCTGTCCCTGCTTCCGGTTCTCGCGGGCGATCCGACCTTTTCGCAAAACTCATCCTTGGCCTGCCAGCATTGATCAACCCATGACAGAAACATCTACCGACGCCCATGACCCGAGCGCTGCCAGCGACAACCGTCTGGTGGTGGCGATTTCCTCGCGTGCGCTGTTCGACCTGGGCAACAGTCATGCCTTGTTCGAGCGTGAGGGTCTGGACGCCTATCGCGCGTTCCAGATCGAACATGAAAATGAAATACTCAAGCCCGGCGTGGCGTTTCCGCTGGTGCAGAAGCTGCTCGGCCTGAACAAGCTGGCTGGCAACGTGCCACCCGTGGAAGTGATCTTGCTGTCGCGCAACTCGGGCGATACCGGGCTGCGCATCTTCAACGCGATCCAGCATTACGGCCTGGAGATCAGCCGCGCCGCGTTCACCAGCGGCGCCCCCACGTCCGACTACATTGCGCCGTTCATGGCCGATTTATTCCTCTCGGCCAACGCCGAAGACGTGGGCCGCGCGCTAGCGGCCGGCGTAGCCGCGGCCACCATTTTGCCGAGCGTCGCCCAACCACGCGCCAGCGAACAGCTGCGCATCGCCTTCGATGGCGATGCGGTGATTTTTGGCGACGAAGGCGAGCGGGTTGCGCGCGAAAAAGGTCTCGAAGCGTTCCATCGCAGCGAGACCGAACATGCCGCCGAGCCGCTGTCGGTGGGTCCGTTCCGTGGCTTCCTGACTGCGCTGCACCGCCTGCAGACTGCGTTTCCGGCGGAGGATTCGCCGATTCGTACCGCTCTGGTCACCGCACGTTCGGCTCCAGCCCACAAGCGCGTGATCCTTACTTTGCGGCGCTGGGGTGTGCGTATCGACGAAGCGCTGTTCCTTGGTGGCCGCGACAAGGGTCCGTTTCTCGACGCTTTCGGCGCTGACATCTTCTTCGATGACTCGCCGGCCAACGTAGAATCCGCGCGTAAGCACGTGGCGACCGGGCACGTTCCGCATGGGGTGAGCAACCGGTAACGGGACCGCAGGCTTGCGGGTGACGCATGTTACTGGCCGACTGCCACGTCACCCTTGAGCTGGTGATCGCGTTCGAGTTGTTTTCCCGCTGGCAACCGCCGCATCGACTTCCGTGGTTCTACAGCGAGAATTGGCAATCCTGATCAGCCCGCGTGCTCCTGGTTCGAGTTCACACGCTGGCCATGATTGATTGGTCGGCATGGGCGGTGCTGTTGCGACCCGACTGTTTGGCCTGGTACAGCGCCTGGTCCGCCGATTCCAGCCACTGACGCAAGTTGGTACAGATGTCGTCCGCCTCGGACAGACCAATGCTGATCGAGCAGCGCAGGGCAGGCGCCTGGGTCAGATTCAGCTCCTCCACAGCGCGTCGCATGTGCTCGGCGATAACCCGTGCTTCGGCAAGTGTGAGGGGTAGTGCGATGGCGAATTCGTCTCCGCCGAAGCGACCGATGTGGGCGTCGGACGTGCTGTCACGACGCAGGATGGCTGCGATGTTGCACAGTACATCGTCGCCCAGAATATGGCCGTATCGGTCGTTGATCTCCTTGAAGCGATCCACGTCGATCATCATCAATGTGGCAGGCTGGCGCTTGGTGTGGTGATGTTCCAGCAAAGTACTTGCCAGGTCCTGCCATGATCGACGGTTGTTGAGGCCGGTCAGCATGTCCACACGGCTGAGTTCGTCAAGCTGGCGGTTTTGCTGTTGCACCCGATGCACCAGCCGGGAGCTGGCCAGACTCACGCCCAACGTGTGAATCAGCATGATTGGCAGGCAGGCGAGCAGTGCCAACATGCTGGTTTCTGGTTGGAAGGCGAAGCCGGTCAGCGACCCGGTGACCAGCATGGCAAGCAATATGCCGGGCAGCGAACGGCGCCACAGCCCGCGCACGCCGGTGTTGATCTTGTCGGCGGTAGCGACGGTGATCAGAAGTACCGCGGGCAGCACGGAAAAATGCATCAGCGCGGCCCATGAGCCGGCGATGGCCGAGTCGAACATCAGATTGTGCAACTCGGCATTGAATCGATTTTGGTTGCGTTGCGCTAGCCAATAGGCGAGCTGAGGCCACAGTAAGCAGGTAAACACGCCCCAAATCCAGCTGGCCAGAGGTGCTTGAATTTCGTACAGAACGACGCCCAGTGGCAGTCCAGCCAGACCCATCCCCAGTATGCGGAAGCGATAAATCTTCTGTGGGAGCAGATCGCGTTGCCGCGCCCTTTCAGGCGAGCTGTTGGCCGATTTTATTTCGGAGTTGATAAGGTTCACACCGTCCGCTTCGTAGAGACATTTCGAGCATAACGGAAACCACTTTGCACGGATGCGGCGCCGACGATCGTCACACAAAGCGCAGGCGCTTCCACCACGCCGTTACCTTCTCCTCGCGCACGAAGGTGAACAAACCGGCCCCGAGGATAATCGCGATGCCAATCGCCATTGGTCAGTCGAGGCGGTCGTGGAAAATCGCGAAATTGGTCCATAGAACCACTATGGACCTGCGAACCGGCGAAAATCTGTCCGCACCCAGCCGAATTCTCGACTCGACCACCAAAGCCCGACAGGCTCCTAGCAACACGGCCCACAGCATCTGTCGCTGATCGCCAATGCCGCGAACGCTGCAAAACCTGGTGATACGCCTTTGAACATGGATTGCGTCCGGTGACCAGGCGAGGAAAAGCAGTCGTTGGCGAGGCAACGCCCGCGCTACAATAACGGCTTTAAGGCCACCTTCCTCGGAGATTCCATGGCTGTACGTCTGAATCCGCTCGATCTGTACGACATCCGCTCGCTGCTCAGCGACGAGGAGCGCATGGTGCAGGACAGCGTCGGCCGCTTCGTCGACGAGAAGGTACTGCCGATCATTGGCGATTGTTTTGATCAGGCACGGTTCCCGAAGGAGCTGATTCCGGAGATCGCGAGCCTGGGCCTGCTGGGTGCCACGATTCCCGAGGAGTACGGCGGCGCCGGCATGAACGCGGTCAGCTACGGCCTTATTTGCCAGGAGCTGGAGCGCGGCGATTCGGGCCTGCGCAGCTTCGCCTCGGTGCAGAGTTCGCTGTGCATGTACCCGATCTTCGCCTATGGCAGCGAAGATCAGAAGCAGCAATACCTGCCGCGGATGTCCGCCGGCGAGGTGATCGGTTGCTTTGGACTGACCGAACCGCATGGCGGCTCCGACCCGGCCAACATGAAGACCAACGCCAAGAAAGATGGCGGCGATTGGGTCATCAACGGCGCCAAGATGTGGATCACCAACGGCAACTTGGCGCATATCGCGATCGTGTGGGCGCAGACTGATGACGGGATTCAGGGCTTCGTGGTGCCGACCGACAGCGCTGGCTTCAACGCGCAGGAAATCCACAAGAAGATGAGCTTGCGCGCCTCGGTCACGAGTGCGTTGTTTTTCGACAATGTGCGTGTGCCAGACAGCGCGCGGCTGCCGAACGTGAAAGGCCTGAAAGGACCGCTGGGCTGCCTGACCCAGGCGCGCTACGGCATCACCTGGGGGCCGATCGGTGCCGCTCAGGCCTGCTTGAAAGAAGTGCTCGACTACACCGCCGAGCGTATCCTCTTCGGCCGTCCATTGGCGTCGAACCAGGCGGTGCAACTGAAGCTGGCCGACATGGCCCGGCGCATCACCACCGCGCAATTGCTGTCGCTGCAGCTCGGACGACTGAAAGACGCTGGGAAGATGCAGCCGACCCAGGTGTCGGTGGCAAAGTGGAACAATTGCCGCATGGCGATCGATATCGCGCGCCAATGCCGCGATATCCTCGGCGGCGCCGGCATCACCACCGAACACAGCGCGATTCGTCATGCGCTGAACCTGGAGTCGGTGATCACCTATGAAGGCACCGAGACCGTGCACGAGCTGGTGGTCGGGCGCGAGTTGACCGGCATCAACGCATTCTGACTTTTTAGCAAGATCGAGGCAGTTAACCGTGAATACATACCTTCGTGCTTCAGGAGTGGTTGCCGTAGCGTTGTTGCTCGGCGCGTGTGGCATGGTCCCGACGTTAAGCGCCTCCAGATGTGCGAAGGGGGCCACCATTCAGCCCGGCATGACAGAGCGGCAGGTGGTTTCATTGATGGGTAACCCCTACGCGATCCGCTTGGATCCCAGTGGGACTCGTTACACATGGATGAACAAGGAAGAAGATCAAAAGGTAAGCGTCTCGTTCGCACCGGCTGTGGACGGAAAACTGAAAAACAGCAAAGTGATTTCCGTTTCAGGCTCTTGCGATGGCAAGAATTTTTGAGCGCCGAATTTTTCTGTTTTCGCGCTTTTCCCGTGTGAAGTGGCGTGGTGGCCTACAACATCAACTTGCAGATTGAGACAATCGCCGGATACTGCGCCCGACCCGGGCGGAGACTTTCGAAGATTGGGCCGCGCTGATGGTTGAAGAGGGCAACTCGCGCCATATTGGTGGCTTGCAATCACGTACGATAGGCTGGCGCGCGCTCCTCTGCATGGCCGGCGCTTGGATGGGTGAGGGCTTCGGCATGTTTTCGGTGATTGAGAAAATCAGCGGCCGCTCGCGCGGACTCACCGGACCGTGGCAGTTTGAAGGTTGGCCCGGTACCGAGATCACCCGTGGCCTGGTCCACGCTGCCTGGGAGCGCCGACGCGCATGAGCCATCTGTCGCCCGCGCTTTACGCCACCCTTGCCGAGATCGTGCCAGACCTGCACGTGCACTGTGTCGAACCTTGGTGTCTGATCGGCAGTACCGCCGCACTGTTGCTGGGCGCCGAGGTCAGCGTGGCGGACGTCGACGTACTCACGTCGCACGCTGATGCCGATACCCTGATGGACCACTGGGCTCAGCGGCGCGAGCCGGTGTCCCCGCTCGCCGATGATCACTTGTTCCGGTCGCATTTCGCTCGTTTCCGCTTTCCCGGTACTCCCGTCGAAGTGATGGGCGCGCTGGAGCTTCATGTCAATGGTCACTGGGAAACGGTGCAACCGGGGCGGCTTGTGCTGGCAGGCGTCCATGGCCTGGCCGTGCCGATACCGTCCATCGATGACCAGATTCGCATCTTCGAGAGTTTCGGTCGCGAAAAGGACCTGCGCCGAGCCGCCACATTGCGCGCGCTGGCCGCGCGGACCTTCGCCTTGCCTGTCTTGGCGTCCCCTTGATGACTGCACCGCGGTCACCAATTCCCACAATACGAACTCCACCATGACTGCCATTCCATTTGCCATCAGCGCTCGCCACAAGGGTTTCAATCGTGCTGAGATCGTCGACCAGAACTTCATCGAGTTCGTGCAGTTGTGGAACGGTGAGGTGCGTGCCGCTCCGGGCGATGGCGAGGCGGTGCTGCCGGCCAGCGCGCTCGACGCGCACGGTTTTCGCGAATTGCTTCAGTCGCAACTGATCTCGCGCCATCTCGATCTCATGGCCCGCGTGTTGCGCCTGCAAAACAAGGTGTTCTACACGATCGGTTCGTCGGGCCACGAGGGCAACGCGATGGTGGCGCGACTGACCCGGCATACCGATCCGGCGTTCCTGCATTACCGCTCCGGCGGCTTCATGGCCGAGCGCTTTCGCAAGATCCCGGGTATGGATCCAGTGATGGATTCGGCGCTGTCGTTCGCGGCCAGCAAGGACGATCCAGCTTCCGGCGGTCGTCACAAGGTATGGGGCAGCAAACCACTGTGGGTGTTGCCGCAGACGTCGACGATCGCTTCGCATCTGCCCAAGGCGCTGGGCACGGCAGTGGCGATCGAGCAGGCGCGGCGCATCGGCCATACGTTGCCGATTCCCCAAGACAGCATCGTTATCTGTTCGTTCGGTGACGCCTCCAGCAACCACGCCAGCGCGCAGACCGCGTTCAACACCGCGGCATGGACGGCCTACCAGAAGTTGCCTGCACCCGTGTTGTTCGTGTGCGAAGACAACGGCATCGGCATCTCGGTGAAAACACCGACGGGCTGGGTCGCAAACAATTACCAACATCGCGCCAATCTCGACTACTTCTTTGCGGACGGCCTCGATCTGGCGGAAGGCTACGCCCAGGTGCAACGCGCGGTGGAGCATTGCCGCAGGATGCGCCGCCCGACTTTCCTGCACCTGAAGACCACCCGTGTGATGGGGCATGCCGGCTCCGATTTCGAGATCGAGTGGCGCAGCATCGAGGAGCTTTTCACGGTGGAGTCGACCGATCCGTTGCTGCGCTCGGCCAGCATTGCGCTGGAGTCGGGCCTGTATTCGAAAGACGACCTGCTGAACCTGTACGAGGCCACTCGCCGGCGCTGTTTCGCGGCAGCCGAAGATGCGGACTCACGCCACCGGCTGGCTTCGCTGGAAGATGTGATGGCGCCACTGGCGCCGTACACGCCGGCGGCGGTCAAAGCCGAAGCCACGCGTGCCGATTACACCGACAAGCGCCTGACCGTGTTCGGCGGCGAGGCCAAGCTGCCGGAGAACCTCCCGCCGCGGCACATGGCGATCCAGATCGGCCAGGCCCTGCACGACATGCTGGCGAAGTACCCGCAAGCACTGGTGTTCGGTGAGGACGTGGCGCAGAAAGGCGGCGTGTATACGGTCACCAAGGGGCTGAACAAGATCTTCAAGGGCAGTCGGGTGTTCAATACCCTCCTGGATGAGACGATGATCCTCGGTCTGGCCCAGGGTTACGCCAACATGGGCATGCTGCCGATCCCGGAGATCCAGTACCTGGCGTATTTCCACAATGCCTGCGATCAGATCCGCGGTGAAGCTGCCTCGCTGCAATTTTTCTCCAACGGCCAGTACCGCAACCCGATAGTGATGCGGGTCGCCTCGCTCGGTTATCAGAAAGGTTTCGGCGGACACTTCCACAACGACAATTCGATCACCGCGCTGCGCGACATTCCCGGCCTGGTGGTGGGCTGTCCGAGCCGTGGCGACGATGCGGCCATGATGCTGCGCACGCTGATGGCATTGGCAAAGGTCGATGGTCGCGTTTGCGCCCTGCTCGAACCGATCGCGCTGTACATGACCAAAGATCTGTACGAAGCGGGTGACGGCCAGTGGCAGTTTGCGTATCCGGCGCCCGACCAGGCGCTGACGCTGGGCGAAGGGCGCATCTACAACGACATGGCGAACGAGCTGGTCGTATTCACCTTCGGCAATGGCGTGCCGATGGCATTGCGCGCCGCGCGCACGATCGAGCAGGAACTCGGTTGGCAGGTGCGCGTGGTTGACCTACGCTGGCTGGCGCCGCTCAACGACGCCTTCATCGCGAGTCAGGCGAAGACGGCCAAACGTATCCTGGTGCTGGATGAAGGTCGCAAGAGCGCAGGAGTGGGCGAAGGTGTGATCACGGCAATCGTCGAAAGCGGTTGTGGCAGCACGCCGTTGCGGCGGGTGGTGGGAGCCGATACGTTCACCCCGCTGGCCGACGCAGCGTTGCTGGTGCTGCCGGGCGAGGCGGATGTGGTCGCCGCAGCACACACATTGGCGTAATCAAGCCGGGCGCGTGATCGCTGGTCCCACGGCACTTTCGGATCAGAGGTCGTCGCGCCGCGATTCCACGATATGCAGGCGTTTGCTGGTGGCAACGCGCAGAGGCTTGTCGGAGTACTCGTCCAGGTAGACCTGATTGCGGCCAAGCAGCTTGGCCCGATACATCGCTCGGTCGGCGCGTCCAAGCAACGACTCCAAATCGTCGTCAATCTGACGTATGGCCACGCCGATGCTGACGCTGAGCAATTGTTCTTCGTCGCGTACCGGAATTTCCAGCCGATGTACCCGTCGACACAGCCTGGTGGCTACCTGCATGGCTTCCTGCGCATCGATGCCGTCCAGCATGGCCACGAACTCTTCTCCGCCATAACGACCGAACAGGTCGCCGGGACGCAGTTCCGCTGCGAGCGTCGTGGATACGGCGACCAGTGCGCGATCGCCGCTGTTGTGACCGTGGCGGTCATTCAGCTGCTTGAAATGATCCAGGTCCAGAAACAGCAGTGCGATCGGCCGGCTTGGTTCCCTCGTCAGCATGGCGTTGGCGCGGGTGTCCCAGGCGCGTCGATTGAGTGTCTGGGTGAGCGCGTCGTGATCGGCCAACACCTGCACCACGTCGCGGTCCTGACGCAGCCGCAGCGCACGATCGGCCAAGCCCAGCGACAGCACCAGCGCTTCGAAAGCTCCGCCGGCGAGACTGACGTCATTGAGCCAGTCAAGCCGGGGCAAGGCGCCGTTGACCTGGGCGCTGGTCATTGCGGTAAGCAACAACAACGGGGTCCAGCCTGCGAGAAAAAACCAGGCTTGGCGTGAGCCGCGTGCGGCGGCAACGATGGCGGCCAGCAGCAAGACCAGCGCCCCAATCATCAACAATGGATTGAGCAGGGTCTGTGCTACTTCGATGAGCAGCGGGATGCCGCTGGAACGCATCAATACCAGCTGGATCATACCCACGGCTACAGCCATCACTGGCACGCGCAGCAGTGGTGCGTGCCGTTGCAGGTCGCAAAAACGCATCATGAACAGCGAGGCGAATGCCACCGACAAGGCCACGGCCGCCGCGCCCACCATCCAACTTATGCCGACCAACCATTGCCATTCCAGGGGATGGAAGACGAAACCTGTCTGGATACCCTGGATCAGCGCGTAGCAGACGATGTAGCCGCCATACCAGGCGTAAGTGATGTCGCGCAGCATCGACGAGAAAAACAGCGCCATCAGCACCATCGCCAGCATGACGGCGAAGCTTGCGCTGGCGAACACCAGCCATTGTGAGTCCCTGCGCTGGAAGTCATGCCAGGGCAGGATCCGGAACCGTATCGGTGCGCTCAGTGTTTCCGACGGTTCCAGTCGGAGCAGGATCGGTGCGGACGCGGACCAGGCGGTGGGAACGCGCCAGGCGAGCCGGCCATGTCCGTGGACGTCCGAACTGAAGTCGTCGATCGCCAGCGAATGGGTCTGGCCACCATCGATCACGCTGATCGCGCCCATCGGGGGCGGGTAGATGGTCATCACGCGCTCTTCATTGTCCCAGGGTGGTTGCGCCGCAATGACCACCCAGGTGCCGAGATCGCTGCGTGGAAACTGCTGCAATATCGTGGGGTCGAAGCTTCGCAGCCGACCGGCCCGATAAGCTTCCAGCACGCTTTGTGGCGTATCGCCAGCGCTGACCTCCTGCCATGCGCCGTTTAAAGGCATGCCGGCGGCGTGAGCTGCGCCAAGCCACAGCATCAGCAAGCCAAGTACTACCGTGCACTGGCGACGCAAGCGCTGGTGCAAGGGTGGCGTTGTGACCTGCTTCTCCACTCGGGACTTCCTGTGCTCGCAGACTCGCTCGGCCAACCATGGCTTGTGCCACGCATGCAGTTCCGCGCCACGCTTTCAGGAAGCATGCCGGAGCAGCTGTGAAAGAGATGCAGACGCGCCGCCCCATTGATGCGAAAGCGCGAACAAGCAACGCTGCACGATCTGCCATGGAAATGTCAAGCACGGGTCACGCCAAAGATGCATGCGGTGTGGCTGGCTTGGACCGACTGTACGCCCGGCGTGGTGTTCCCGCGAGCTCGCCCAATAAAGTACCGCCCGCCGACACGGCAGCGGGCAGCACCAACTGAAAATATGCGTGAATAGAAACGAGCGGCGCCAACGGAGGACTGCGCGTGTGGCTGGAGCGGCTCAACGGTCGGTAGGTAATCCTTCGGACATCGAAGAGCGGGAGTAATCCCCTGATCGGTGCATCTGCACGGCCGAACGGCTACTCCTGCGTTGTGTCGCACAAGACGCGAACTTTCCATTCCCGGCGTCGATCCTGCGCGCCATGGCTTCTCTCCGATGGCGGGCGGAAGAGTCGTGCTGCCACGTCAGCCGGGACGGCGCGCGCCGAGTAGAACCAGCACTTCCTGGGCACTGCGAATCCGTTCGCTGGCACCGGGCAGATCTAGGATCACCTTCAGCTTGTCCTGGCCGTCCAGCTTGTAGATGCGCGGCTGACTCTGGATCAATTTGATGATTGCCATCGGGTCCACGTCGGGCTTTTCGCGGAAAGTAATGCGGCCACCGTTGGCGCCCATATCGAGCTTGCGAATGCCCAAGGGCGTCGCCATCAATTTCAAGCTGGCCACGGCAAACAGTTGTCGAGTGGGTGCGGGAAGCAGACCGAATCGGTCGATCATTTCCACCTGGAGCTCGCGCAACTCGTC
>CAJDWA010000012.1_pt1 | contig 19436 bp, 12 predicted proteins | sample 7391461 | NCBI WGS metagenome assembly CAJDWA01 (sample SAMEA7055726, study PRJEB34461) | soil metagenome | biome: terrestrial ecosystem; feature: Peninsula; material: soil | place: Antarctica | collected 2016 | reverse complement strand
CCGGCACCGACACCGCCGAACAGGTCACCGCCCGACCGCTGGTCGATCGCCAGCGTGTCGAAACCCAGCTTGGTCAGCTCCGGCACAACCGTATCGTACTCGTGACGATTGGCGCGCGCCTGGTGAAACAACAGGACCACCTTGGTATTGTCCGCCGCTGCACGCGTGAGCGTACCGAACACGCTCACTCCATCGGCAGCCTGCAGTGTCATCGGCTCACCCGCCATGGCCATACCTGATACGAAGAACAACAGCCATACCGCCCCAACCTTCGAAATATTCCGATGCCATGATCGCATGAGTGTCCCTCGGAAAGATGGTTTTCACGATTGTACGCCCATGCGCCCAGCCAACCTGCAGCGAAATGTGCGATCCAATGAAGCCCAGTGGCGCAGCGACTGCCGCGGCGCTGCCAGAGTACAGGTTCTGCCAGTCATTCTTCGATGAGCCGCGTTTTTCTCGCGGTACCCGTGGTAAGTTGACCGCGTCCGTCTGCCAAGAGCGCACACGGCGGACGCTCGCGGGGAAGATGCAGTGTCTCAGTTCCCTCTGATTTCCAGGAATTCCAGGCAAATTCCGCCAACCAGTAGAGCATAGATGACTCAAAACCACGATTCGGCCGGTCACGACACCGGCACCGTGCGTAGCAACGCACGTAACCAGGCCTCCCATTTTGCCCGCCTTGTCGTATGCGTAGCAGGCTTGTTTTCTACTTCGGCGTTCGCTGCCACAACGTCCGCAGCCAAGCCCGATGATCGTATCAACGCCTTGTTCGAACCGATCGCGCAGGCTATTTCCTTTGTGGTGTTCTATCCGATTCCGGTTGGCAACGGCCACACCATGCCCGCCATGGTGCTGTGGCTGATTGTTGCTGCAACGTTCTTCACCGTGTACTTCCGCTTCATCAACGTACGTGGCTTCTTGCAGGGGTTGCGACTGATCCGCGGCGATTACTCCAGCAAGGACCATGCCGGTGAGGTGTCGCACTTCCAGGCACTGGCGACTGCGCTTTCAGGCACTGTCGGCCTGGGTAATATTGCCGGCGTTGCCATCGCGATCAGTCTTGGCGGCCCCGGCGCGACGTTCTGGATGATTGTCGCCGGACTGCTGGGCATGAGCTCGAAATTTGTCGAGTGCACCCTGGGCGTCAAGTACCGACGGCACAATGCCGACGGCAGTATTTCCGGCGGCCCGATGCACTACCTCAAACGCGGCATCGCCGAGCAACACCCTCGCCTGAAGTGGCTGGGCAAGTTGCTGGCTGTCGTGTTTGCAATCTGCTGTATCGGCGGCTCGCTGGGGGGCGGCAACATGTTCCAGGTCAACCAGACCTTTCAGCAGTTCGTCTCCATGACCGGCGGCCAGGCGAGCTTTCTCGCCGACAAGGGCTGGCTATTCGGCCTGGTGATGGCCGTCATGGTCGGCTTCGTGATCATCGGTGGTATCAAGTCGATCGCGCGCGTCACCGAAAAGCTGGTACCAGTGATGGCAATTTTCTACGTTGCCTGCAGCCTCTGGATCATCTTTTCCGACATCGCCTTCGCCGGTCAGGCTTTCCATTCCATCGTTGTCGGGGCCTTCACGCCCGAGGCCGGCTACGGTGGACTCGTCGGCGTGCTGATCCAGGGCTTTCGCCGTGCCGCATTCTCAAATGAGGCCGGGATCGGTTCTGCGGCCATCGCCCATTCGGCGGTGCGCACCGAAGAGCCAATCACGGAAGGCCTGGTCGCGCTTTGGGAGCCGTTCATCGACACCGTCGTGATCTGCACCATGACCGCCGTGGTGATCGTCATCACCGGCATGTACCAGCAGGAAGGCGTCGGCGACGGCGTCGCACTGACTTCGATGGCCTACGCGTCGGTGCTGCCATGGTTCCCCTACCTGCTGACGTTGGCGGTATTCCTGTTTGCATTTTCGACCATGCTGGCGTGGTCCTACTACGGCGAAAAGTCGGCCTGCTACCTGTTCGGTGAATCCAAGCAGGTCGCGATCGGATACAAACTGGTGTTCTGCCTGTTTATCGTGGTTGGCGCGGCCAGTAACCTGTCGGCAGTCGTCGAATTCTCCGACGCCATGATCTTCGTGATGGCGCTACCCAACATCATCGGCCTGTACCTGCTGGCGCCGGTAGTCAAGCGCGAACTGAACAGCTATTTTGGACGGGTGGATCGCGGCGAGATCCGCAACTACCGCACGCGACCAGTGGCAGAGCCTGCCGGCTGAAATCCGGCAGAGTCCTCCGCAGGGCTTTACGATAGGAACGGCGCGGGATTCCCGCGCCATTTTTTGCTTGGCCAGCTTGCAATGTCCAAAGCAATATTACGCGCCGAATAGGCCGGGGCGGCCACATAGTTGCAACCAGACGCGCTGCGACCACGCATCCAAAGTCAGCCCAGCAAGCGTGCACACATGGCCTGGTAGAGGCCCGCCAGTTGCTCGAGGTCAGCGACGCTGACGCATTCGTCGATCTTGTGGATGGTGGCGTTGACGGGGCCGAGTTCGATGACTTCGACGCCGAGAGGAGCGATGAAGCGGCCGTCGGAGGTGCCGCCGCCGGTACTTTGTTCGGGGTCGATGCCGGTGAGTTGGCGGCACACTTCGATCACTGTTTGGCGCAAGGTGCCGTCCGGTGGTGCCAGGAACGGCTGACCGGAGTCATGCCAGTCGACGTGCCAGTCAAGGCCGTAGCGATCGAGGATCTCGGCGGTGCTCTGCTTCAGCCCACTTTCAGTGCTGGCTGTCGAGTAACGGAAGTTGAACAGTGCTTCAAGAATGCCGGGAATCACATTGTTGGCACCGGTACCTGCGTTGATGTTGGAGAACTGCAGCGAGGTAGGCGGGAAGTCGGCGTTGCCGTCATCCCAGTGCGTGTTGATGAGTTCGGTCAGCGCCGGGGCCAGGTTATGAATGGGGTTGGTGCCTGCTTTTGGATAGGCGATATGGCCCTGTACACCACGTACCGTGAGCGTTGCCGACAGCGATCCGCGGCGGCCAACGCGGATGAGATCACCGAGCTGCTTTTTCGCCGAGGGTTCACCAACCACGCACCAGTCGATCCGCTCCTTGCGCGCCCGAAACGTTTCAGCAACCCTGCGCACGCCGTCCATGGCCGCGCCTTCCTCATCGCTGGTAAGCAGCAGTGCAACACGACCCGCATGGCGCGGATGTGCGGCCACGAAATCCTCCAGCGCCACCACCATTGCCGCCACCGAGCCCTTCATGTCGGCCGCACCGCGCCCGTACAACACGCCGTCGCCTTGTAAGAACAGTGCGATCGCCACGATCTCTCCCTCGTGGCGCGCCAGCGCAACCTGCGCCAGCGTGCCCAGCTCGCCGAGCCGGCGGAAGAACGCTGCGGTCAGCACGGCCTGGTTGCCCTTGGCGTCGAAGGTAGCTTCGTACAACGCGTGCACACGTTCCCATTCGTGATCATTGAGTGTGTCGCCGCTACGCCATTCGATGAGCAGCCCGCTGGCGGCGACCTGGGCACGCTCGCGCAGGATGTTCTTGCGCTTCTTGTGGCTCAGCGCAGCCAGGAAATCCGGAAAATGCCGATAACCGTGGTTGTGCCAGTGGAATTGCACGTCTGAACGGGCCAGCCAGTCGTCGCCGAAGGCACCCAGTTCCGAACTCAGCAGGAAGTTTGCGTGCACCGAGGACAGTCCCATGCGCATGGCCTCGGTGCGCATCGCCCGGACCAGGCCCTCCCGCAGAATGGGGCTGCGCTCGCCGTCGCCGGCCAGCAATCGCGGGCCAGGCACCGGCGAGTAGGGCACCGCGTTGAGCAACTTCGGGTAGTATTCGCCGCCGGCACGTTCCCAGGCGCGCGCCCAGCCCCAGTCGAATACAAACTCGCCATGCGAGTTGCCTTTCAGGTACAACGGCGCGGCGGCAACCAGACGGTTGTCGTCGTACAGACCCAGGTGATGCGCCTGCCAGCCCCAGCCGGCGCGGATGCAATCGGTGTCTTCCAGTGCGTGCAGGAAAGCGTGCGAAACGAAGGGGTTGGCGTCCACGCGCAACGCGTCCCATGTCGCGGCGTCGATCTGGTCAATGCTGGGATGAAATCGCGCGATCAAGCTGGTATCGATGTTGTTCATCACGAGTCGGTGCGCCAACGGGCGATCTGCAGCAGTCGCTGCTGGTCGCCCGGCAGTGTCAGGCTGGCGTCGCTGAGTTTGAGTGCGCGCTCGACTTGAACCCGCGCTGCCTCTTGGTAAGGCTGATAGTTCTGTTGCCCGAGTGTTTTCAGCGAATGATGCATGTAGGTTGCCACTTCCAGCATGCCTGCGCTGTCACGCGCCAGACGCGCATAGACGTCCTCGAAAAAGTGACGTTCATCCAGCGCTCGCACGAACACGCGCGGATACTTGATTTTTGGTGGTTCGGCCGACTGGCGTGCGCTGGCCCATCCACACAACAGCCGGGTTGCGGTGCCAATGACGTCGATCGCGGTGCCGGGATCGTTGATGGCGGGCGACAGTGCCCGTTGCGCGATCTCGGTCAACACGACCAGTCCGAAGCGCGGATCCTGCTGGAAGTCGGGGCGATCCTCGATGACGAAGGCCTCGGTGATGCGCTTGATTATCTTCTCGGCGATGGCCCTGGAGGAGCGCACGATGATCTGGTTCGGCGTGATGAAATCACCGGCGGCAGCCTCCACCCACAGCTCGATGTCGGCTTTCTCCGCGAGCTCGTGCAGCCGCTCCGCATCTATGTAGGTCACATAACCAATGTCTTTGCTGAAGATCTCGACAGCATCGCCAGCGGGCGTTTTCCAGGGTGACGCATGCAGGTACGGGGCAGCGGCGAGCGACTTCATCGCGTCGCGAGTGGCGCGTTCGACCCGGTCTATCGTTTCGCTGACCCGGCCGAGCCGTGAGAGCTGGTCGATCCAGCGCAACAGAGTGACCACGATCATCACGATCATCATGATCGTGGCGGCGAACAGGATCAGCCGGCCGCTATCACCGTAAATGCCCGTGCTCAAGGCAATCAAGCCGACGATGCTGAACAGAAACGCGCCGATGAAGCTGGCCAGCGCACTCTGTGAGCCGGAGTCCTCGATCAGTAAGGTCGAGGCACGCGGCGTGGCATTGTCGCTAGCCGCCGCATAGGCGGCGACCATGGTGGACAGCGAGAAGGTGGTGACAGCCAGCATGCTGGAAGCCAGGATGCCAAGGATATTGCCGACCGACGAGACGCCGATCTGCGCCGCGACGCTTTCTGGAATCAACGGTTTGGCCACGGCCCCGATCAACGCACTGACTACGCCGAACGCGCCATAAAGTGCCGAGCGAAACCACAGCTGTCGGGTGATCCGTAGCAGCACGATTCGCCATTTCGCCGTCATCACCAGGCTCCGTCATTGACGAGGCCGCGTGGCGCCCCGGATGTTGGTGACGCATGCAGTTTCATGCAGCGCGTCACCACTCGTTTATCACCCCTCGCCATTTATTTCGTCTTCGTCAGGCAACCGGCGTCTGCTGGTCCAGCCAGCGTTCGGCGTCCAGCGCGGCCATGCAACCGAAGCCGGCCGAGGTGACTGCCTGGCGGTAGACATGGTCGGCCACGTCGCCGGCGGCAAACACGCCGGGCACCGAGGTCATCGTCGCCATGCCGTCCAGGCCGCTCTTGATGTTGATGTAGCCATCGCGCATATCGAGCTGGCTCGCGAAGATGCCGGTGTTCGGGGTATGCCCGATCGCCACGAAAAAGCCAGTGATGGCGATCTCGCGGGTGGCGCCGGAGTTGACGTCCTTCACGCGCACGCCGGTGACCCCAGTGGCATCGCCCAGCACCTCGTCGACCGAGTGGTTCCAGATAAGTTCGATTTTGCCCGCGGCCTCTTTCTCGAACAGCTTGTCTTGCATGATCTTCTCGGCGCGCAGTTTGTCGCGGCGATGCACCAGGTAGACCTTGCGCGCGATGTTGGACAGGTACAGCGCTTCCTCGACCGCGGTGTTGCCGCCGCCGATCACCACCACGTCCTGGTCACGGAAGAAAAAGCCGTCGCAGGTGGCGCAGGCCGACACGCCCTTGCCCTTGAACTTCTCTTCGCTCTCGATGCCGAGATACTTGGCGGTGGCGCCGGTGCTGATGATCAGCGCGTCGCAGGTGTATTCGCCGGAGTCGCCGGTGAGCCGGAACGGGCGCTGCTTCAGGTTGGCCGTGTGGATGTGATCGAAAATCATCTCGGTGTGGAAACGTTCGGCGTGCTCGGCCATGCGCTGCATCAGTGCCGGACCCTGCAGGCCTTCCACATCGCCGGGCCAGTTGTCGACATCGGTGGTGGTCATCAGCTGGCCACCTTGCTCCATGCCGGTGATCATGGTCGGCTTGAGGTTGGCACGGGCCGCATACACCGCGGCGGTGTAACCGGCGGGACCGGAGCCGAGAATCAGCAGGCGACTGTGCTTGGGGGTGGGCATGGCGGGTATAATCCTTGGGTTTGCTGGTGACTTGAGTGGCTGTTCGGGGCCACCGCGATTGGGGTTTCACTGAAACCGCGTCGACAGGTGGCAACAACGTGTGCGACCCCGGGAGAATGGGGAATTCGCCCGGCCGATTCAAGTCAGCGGCAGACAAACGACACCACCGCGACAACTGCGCGATGGATTTACAACGTGTTTCCACAGGATTCTCTTGCCATGCGTATCGGTATTCCCTCCGAAACCAAGACCCTCGAAGGTCGTGTCGCACTCGTTCCCGCCGCTGCCGCCGATCTGGTGCGCCATGGACACGAAGTGTTCATCCAGTCCGGGGCCGGTCTGAACAGCGGGTTTGCCGACGAGGCCTATGTAAAGGCCGGCATCAAGGTGGTGCCCGATGCTGCTGCGCTGTATGACGTGGGCGAGTTGATCGTCAAGGTGAAGGAACCCATTGCCGGCGACTTGGCCCTGCTCAGGAAGCATCATCTGCTGTTCTGCTATCTGCATCTGGCCGCCGAGCCGGCGCTGACCAAGAGCTTGCTCGATATCGGCCTGACCGGCGTGGCGTTTGAGTCGGTGGAAGATCATGGCGGCTTGCCGTTGCTGCACCCGATGTCGGTCATCGCCGGCCGCATCGCCACCCAGGTCGGTACCACGCTGCTGCATCGCCCGCAGGGCGGCAAGGGCAAATTGCTCGGTGGCATGGCCTCGACCTCGCGTGGCAAGGTGGTCGTGCTCGGTGCCGGCGCTGCCGGCGGCAATGCCGCCGCGCTGGCCGCATCCGCCGGTGCCAACGTGGTGGTGTTCGACAAGCGCCAGGACCGCATGGCCGAAATGATGGCGCTGGGCCCGAACGTCACCGCCCTTTACGCCTACGAGTCGTCGGTGGCCGAGGAAGTGCGTGATGCGGACCTGGTGGTCGGTGCCGTCCTGATTCCCAGCGCCAGGGCGCCGCATGTGGTCACCGAAGCAATGGTGAAGACGATGGAACGGGGCAGCGTGCTGGTGGATATCGCTATCGACCAGGGCGGCTGCTTTGAGACCTCGAAGCCGACCAGCTGGCAGGAGCCCACTTACGAGGTGCATGGTGTGACTCACTTTTGCGTCACCAACATGCCCGGCGCGGTGCCGCAGACCTCCTCGCTGGCGATCTCCGCGGCGATCCTGCCGTATGTGCTGCGTCTGGCCGGCGGCAAGGAATGGCGCGAGTTCATGCCGCTGAAGGCCGGCATCAACGTGGACGGTGGAAAACTGGTGCATCCCGCGTTGCAGGGTATGCTCTGAGCCAGGTCCGTACCCGAAGGAAGCCCTCCAAGGTGGCGCAAAGCGCGAACGTCAGACAACGGCCGAAGGAAGGTCTCAGTGATGAGGTGAAGCGCCGGCTGCGCGAGGCCGGCGCGCTGTTGTTGCTGCCGCTGGCGTTGTATCTGCTGGTGTGCCTGTTCAGCTACAACCCGCATGACCCCAGCTGGACCAATGCCGGCCAGCTGGAGCATGCGCGCAATTTCGGCGGCACGGTGGGGGCATACATCGCTGACCTGCTGCGCTGGATTTTCGGTCTGGTGGCGTACTGCTTCCCGCTGTTGCTGCTGTTGCTGGGTGTGCAGGTATTGCGCCAGCGTGGACAGCGGGCCGTGCATCCGTGGGAGCCGGCGCTGCGCCTGATCGGCTTCGTGTTCTTCTTCATTACCGGGCCGGCACTGCTCTATCTCAATTTCGCGCAGGAGCCAGTGCAGCCGCAAGGTGTCGGCGGCATCATCGGTGTGTGGGTCGGTCATGCGGTGCTGTCGGCGTTCGGATCCACTGGTGCGCCGCTGTTGCTGTTGGCGCTGTTCTTGATCGCCGTGACCCTGGCTACCGGCTTGTCATGGTTCCGGCTGATGGACTGGACTGGCCACGGCGTATTGCAGCTGGCGAGTTGGCTGAAGGACAAACTGCGCCAGGCGCCGCAACAACTGGCGGCCCGCCGCGCGCGCAGCCAGCGCGAGGTGATCAAGAAAGCCGATGCAGTGAAACAGGCCCGGCGCGAGCCGGTGCGTATCGAGGCGGCACCGGCTCCGGTGACCAAGAGCGAGCGCGCCAGGCTGGAAACGCAGATTCCGTTGTTCACCGGTGCCGCGGTGCCAGGCCAGTTGCCGCCGCTGTCGCTGCTGGACGAAGCGCCGGAACAGGGGCCGGGCTATACCGATGAAACCCTGGAAGTCCTGTCGCGCCAGGTCGAGTTCAAGCTGAAGGATTTCAAGATCGATGTAAAGGTGGTCGGCGCCTATCCGGGCCCGGTGATCACCCGCTTCGAGATGGAACCCGCGCCGGGCATTCGCGGCTCGCAAGTGTCCAGCCTGGACAAGGACATCGCGCGCGGACTGTCGGTGGTAAGCGTGCGCGTGGTCGACGTGATCCCTGGCAAAAACGTGATCGGCCTGGAGATTCCCAATACCCGCAAGCAGATCGTGTACCTGTCCGAAATCTTGCGCTCGGACAAGTACGACCAGATGAAATCGCCGTTGGCGCTGGCGCTGGGCAAGGACATCGGCGGCAGGCCGGTGGTGGTGGATCTGGGCAAGATGCCGCATCTGCTGGTCGCCGGCACTACCGGTTCCGGTAAATCGGTGGCGGTCAACGCGATGGTGCTGAGCCTGCTGTACAAGGCCAGTCCGAAAGCCGTGCGCCTGATCATGATCGACCCGAAGATGCTGGAGCTCTCGGTTTACGAGGGCATCCCGCACTTGCTGGCACCGGTGGTCACCGACATGAAAGAGGCGGCGAACGCGCTGCGCTGGTGCGTGGCCGAGATGGAGCGCCGCTACAAACTAATGGCTGCTGTCGGCGTGCGCAACCTGGCGGGCTTCAACAAAAAAGTGAGGGACGCCGAGAACGCCGGACAGCCGTTGCTCGATCCGCTGTTCCGGCCCAATCCGGAGATGCCAAACCTCGCGGCCGACCCGCTGGAACCGTTGCCGAACATCGTGGTCATCATCGACGAGTTCGCCGACATGATGATGATCGTCGGCAAGAAGGTCGAAGAACTTATCGCCCGTCTGGCGCAGAAGGCACGCGCCGCCGGCGTTCACCTGATCCTGGCCACCCAACGGCCGTCGGTGGACGTGATCACCGGTCTGATCAAGGCGAATATCCCCACCCGCATCGCCTTCCAGGTGTCGAGCAAGATCGACTCGCGCACCATTCTCGACCAGTCCGGGGCCGAGGCACTGCTCGGTCATGGCGATATGCTGTATCTGCCGCCGGGTACGGCCACCCCCGAGCGCGTGCATGGTGCGTTCGTCGACGACCACGAGGTGCATGGCGTCGTCAAATGGCTGAAATCCCAGGGCGAGCCGAATTACGTCGAAGGCGTGCTGGAAGAAGTGCAGGCCACCAGTGACGGCAAGTTCATCAACGACGCCGGCTTGCCGCAGGAAGGCGGGGAGGGCGGCGATGCCGAGGCTCAACTCTACGACAAGGCCGTCGCCGTGGTCACGCAGACGCGGCGCGCTTCGATATCCGGCGTGCAGCGCCATCTGCGCATCGGCTACAACCGAGCCGCGCGGCTGGTCGAGCAGATGGAGGCCGACGGCGTGGTAAGTGCTCCGCAGCACAACGGCAACCGCGAAGTGCTGGCGCCGCCTCCACCGAAGAATTGATTCCTTTGTTTGATCTTGTGTTGACGTGAATACGATCCGGATCGACCACCATGACTGATCGTGCTGCCACCTGGCGCCTGTATGTACCCAAATTAGTCACGGTCCTGCGCTCGGGATACGGGCTGGGTGATCTGCGTCGCGACCTGATGGCGGGACTGACTGTCTCGATCGTGGCCTTGCCATTGTCGATGGCGCTGGCGATTGCGTCCGGGGCGTCACCCGCGGTGGGTTTGCACACGGCCATCATCGCCGGCTTCCTGATCTCGATGCTGGGCGGATCGCGGGTTCAGGTCGGTGGGCCTACCGCCGCCTTCATCCCGGTTGTGTTCGGGGTCATCGCAAAATACGGTTATGACGGACTGGTCATGGCCACGCTGATGGCGGCGGTGATGCTGATCCTGGCTGGTTTGATGCGGCTTGGGACACTGGTCAAATACATGCCGCAACCGGTCATCACCGGCTTCACCGCCGGCATTGCCGTGAGCATTTTCAGCAGCCAGATCAAGGATCTGTTTGGCCTGGATATCACGACCTTGCCGGCCGAGTTCTTCGCGCGCTGGCACAGTTACATGACCCACGCCGGCAGCATCAATCCAGCGGCAGCCGCATTGGCGCTGGCGACTCTCGCGTTGTTGATCGCGCTGCGTCGCTACCGGCCGAACTGGCCGGGGTTCCTGATCGCGGTGATTTTGGCCACCCTGGTCACGCTACTATTCAAGCTGCCTGTTGAAACCATCGTCTCGCGCTTCGGCCCGATCCCGCGTGAGTTGCCGCTGCCACATCTGCCTTCGTTCGATCTCGCGCGCATGCGCGAGTTGCTGCCAAGCGCGTTCACGATCGCGTTTCTGGGCGCGGTGGAATCGCTGCTCTCCGCCGTGGTCTCCGACGGCATGATCGAGGGGCGTCATCGATCCAATTGCGAACTGGTTGCCCAGGGCATAGCCAATGGGGCGTCGGCGCTGATCGGTGGTTTGCCGGCCACCGGCGCGATCGTGCGCACCGCCACCAATGTGCGCGCCGGCGCCCGCTCACCGATAGCCGGCATGGCCCATGCGGTGTTCATCCTGATTTTCATGGTTGCAGCCGCGCCGCTGGCCAATCGGGTGCCGCTGCCGGCGATGGCCGCGCTGCTGCTGATCGTGGCGTGGAACATGAGCGAGATCGAACGTATCCGCCAGTTGATGCGCTCTCCGATCGGCGACCGCCTGGTGTTGCTGGTGACCTTCGTGTTGACGGTCACGGTCGACCTCACCGTGGCGGTGGAGGTTGGCGTGGTGTTGGCTGCGTTCCTGTTCATGTACCGGATGAGCGAGATCGTAGAACTGAAATCCCATGTCGGACTGCTCGAGCACGACCAGGATGATTTTGACCGTCCGCGTCCGTCGAACAAGCACGCCGCCTTGCCGGACGGCGTGGAGGCGTACCGCGTATCCGGTCCATTGTTTTTCGCAGTTGCCAATCGGATCGACGACGTATTGCGCGCGTTCGGGCGGCCGCCACGCGTGTTTATCCTGCGCCTGCGCCAGGTGCCGTTGATTGATGCGTCCGGAGTCACCGCCATCGGCAACCTGATTGCACGCTGTCGCCGTCAGGGGATTGCGCTGATTTTTACCGGCCTGCAGCCACAGCCGGCGGAGATTCTTCGAGACATGGGGATTGTCGCCGACGGCATCACGTTGCGTTATGCCGATGATTTTGCTCAGGCGATCGCCATGCTGTCCGAGCCTGAGCTGGCGATCGAGCAAGCCTCGAAAGTGGGGCGTGAGTAGACTTGGCGTCACTCGGTACACGGCGGACGTTGTCTTCGAAAAGAACTCGTTGCCGCGTTGTTTGTCCCGACGTAGCAATCAGTTAGCAGGATGACGGTTGAATCCGTTCGTGCAATTCAGATCGCTTCGTCCTGCTTGGTTAAGCCGGCATTTCCCATAATTCACCACGATCACCATTTCGGGGAACCCGATGAAGCGCTTCGTTACCGTGCTGTCCATTTTTTTCCTGCTGCTTTCGCTGGATGTGTCCGCGCGTGCCGAGGTCGGGCCGGCACGTGCACGACTGGATGCGTTCGCCACCGGACTGCATTCGCTGACTGCGCATTTCAGCCAGACGCTGACCAACGTCAACGGGCAGGCGAGTAAGACCAGTTCCGGCACCCTCGCACTGGAAGCGCCCAGGGAGTTCCGCTGGGACACGCTGGAGCCGTACGAGCAAACCATCGTGGCTGACGGAGGCCGGGTGTGGCTGTACGACCCCGAACTCGAGCAGGTCACCGTGCGCAAGCAAAGTACTGAGGAGGCGCACAGCCCGTTGACGGTGCTGACCGACCTCAAGCAGCTCGACAAGGAATTCAAAGCCAGTGAACGCGGCGAGCATGACGGCCTGGCATGGCTGCGACTGACCTCGACCAGCGAGGATCCGCAGTTCGCCTGGGTCGATCTGGGTTTCGACGCCAAGGGTCTCGCCCGCATGGCTTTTCGCGACCAGCTCGGCTCGACCACCGAGATCCGTTTCTCGGACTGGCAACGCAACCCATCGCTACCGCCCGGAACGTTCACTTTCGTGCCACCGAAGGGCGTCGACGTGATCGGCGACGTACCGCAAATCAGCATCCAGCCGGTGCGGGATTGAATTCAGGCGCGAGCGGCTGATCGAGGGGATCTCAGCCGTCGACCGCACAGCGGTTGCGGCCGCCGCGCTTGGCTTCATACAGCGCCTTGTCGGCGCGTGACAGCCATTGCTCCATGGTTTCGCCCGCCCGTAGCGCAGCAATGCCGATGCTGACGGTCACCTGGATCGGTTGGTCGTTGTGGGTGACCACGGTGTCGGCCATCGCGATGCACATGCGCCCGGCAATCTCGCCGGCCTGTACCACGCTGGTATTAGGCAGGCACAGCACGAATTCCTCGCCGCCGTAGCGTCCGAGCAGATCGCCAAGGCGGCAGTGCTGCCTGATGACGTCGATGGTCCGGCGGATCACGGCATCGCCGGCAAGGTGACCGTAGGTGTCGTTGACCCGCTTGAAGCGGTCCAGGTCGAACAGCGCGATGCAGACTGATCGGCCCTGTGTCTGGTCGCGCTCCGCCCGCACCAATTCGAGAAAGCGGCGGCGATTGTAAGCGCCGGTGAGGTCATCGATGCTGGCCAGTTCGTCAAGACGCTGGTTGGCGGCGCGCAAGTCGCGCGTCTGCTCGTTGATTTGTCGTTGCAACTGCGCCGCCTGTCGGCGCAAATACATCGTGCGCAGATGCACAAGCAGCGCCACCAGGGCTGTCAGCAGCGCGATCGCACCTAGTTTGCTGAACCAGGTTTCGTACCAGCGCGGGGCCACCTCCATGAGCAGTTGGGTGTGGATGGTCTTCGGGCGCATGCCATGCGTGGTGGCGCGCAACTGCAGGACGTAGTGACCATGTGGCAGATTGGTGTAATTCGCGCTTGGCATTGCGCCCTTGGAGATATCGATCCAACTTTCATCCAGACCCTCCATCCGGTAGCTGTAGGACGTCTCGTCCGGTGCGCGGTAATCGAGCAGTGAAAAGTCAATCCGCAGGTTGCGGTTGCGCGATCCGACCTGGACGACGGCTCCGTCGCGCGGCAAGTTGTCGAATGCCAGCGTGGTATTGCCGACCACCGCGTGGGTAATTGCCAGCGGTGCATCGGAGGCCGCGGTTGGTTTCCAATGGGGGCGAATCACGGTCAGGCCGCCCATGCCGCCGAACATCAACTCGCCATCTGGCGCACGCGCGGCGGCATCGGCGTAGTGATAGCTGCGGATGTGCAGGCCGTCGCGCAACCCCAGGTTGCGCACGTCGTGGGTACGCACGTCGATCACCGCGATGCCGCTGGAGGTACTCACCCAGACGTGGTCCTGGTCGTCGCTCAGCGCGCTATTGATCTTGTCGCTGGTGAGCCCCTTGTCTACCCCGATAGAGGAGAAGTTCAGCGATGATGTGTTGTCGGCTTCAGCCAATCCGCCCGAAGTGCCGACCCAGATGTGCCCTCGCTTATCCTGAGTGACTGCGCTGACCGAGTCCGCCGGCAGGCTGCTCGGGTCGCCGGGACGATGGGCGAGGTTGCGAAACCCGTGACTCTGATCGCTGTTGTCGGCGATGCTGATGCCACGGGCGGTGCTGTACCACCATTGGTTGCCGATGCGGGCGATCTGCCTGACGGTATCGCTGGCCAGGCTGTTGGGATCGTTCGGATTGTGACTGATGTGATCGAGCGCATGCGTGCTGGTGTTGTAGCGGTACACGCCGTCGTAGGTGCCAATGGTCAGGCGGTCTCCGTCGCGTTGCAGGCTCAGCACCGGCTCGTTTGCCAATGCCGGCAGGATTGCGGATTGGATTTCCAGAGTGCCGGGATCGATCCTTGCCAACCCCTGGGTGCCTACCCAGATCGAGCCGTCCGCTGCCTCGGCAAACGCCTGGACATTGCGGCGAGCCTGCAAGCCGTCCAGGTGCAAGTGGTGCATCCGTTCGTTCTTGAGATCGATCATGTCGATGCGACCGGCGCTTAGTCCAAGCCAGATGAGCCCGCGGCTGTCGACAAAGATGGCGCGCACGCTGGTGTCGCTCAACGCGTTTTGCTCCAGCGGCGAAGGCAGCACGGCAAACGCGCTGCGGGATCCTGGATAGGTGCGTGCCAGACCAAGATCGGTAGCCACCCAGAGGTTACCCGTGCGATCGCGCAACAGAGCGCGCACGGAGTTGCCAGGCAGCGACGAGTCTCGCGCCGGGTCGTGATCGATTTGGCGAATTTGTGCGTCGCCGGGGCTATAGGCCAGCACGCCTCCGCCGTCCGTGGCGATCCACATCGTTCCGGGTACGTATTCCTGAAAATCACGCACCGTGGCGTGTTGGGCACCATGCAGATAGCCGCTGAATTCGGGTATGGGATGCCACTGACCATCGGTGTCGCGGTATACCGCTCCGGCCTGACCGCTGCCGGCCCACAAGCGACCGGCGTTGTCTTCGCGGATGGCCCAAATCTGATTTTCCAGTACGGTGGTCACCGTACCCGACGGGTATGACGGACGCACGAAGCGGTCGCTGCCCGCATGGCGCACGAACAAGCCGTTGTTGTTACCTAGCCACAGGTTTCCCGCGCGATCCTGCATCACCGTGAAATCGCGCGGCGCGGTCCCGCTGCCGGTGGCTACGTGCCGAATCGCGTTGGAGTGCAGATCGAGGTGATCCAGACCCTGTTCGGTAGCGATCCAGGCGCCGCCGGCATGATCATCGGCCAGGGCAAAAATCTTGGCGTCCGAGGTTCCATTGGTACCAATCGGGTAGGCGTGGAACGTGTTGTTGGTCGGGTCGAAACGGAGCAGACCTCCGGCGTTGGTGCCAATCAGAACGCCGCCGTCGGGCAATGCCAGCAGGCATCGCGCATACGCATCGGTCAGCCCTTGGCCGTCACCGCCACGGATATCGAACATCTGCGTGCGATAGCCGTCGTATCGACCCAGGCCGACCATGGTGCCGATCCAGAGCAGTCCATCACGATCCTGTGCCAGCGCGGTGATGATCGCTGGGGGCAGGCCGTCGGCGCTGGTGACCTTGTCGAACCATGGCGTGTCGAACGGAGCCCACGGATCGTGGGTGGCCGCGGCGCTGGCGCCGGCCTGGAAAACGAGCAGCAAAAAGAGGCCCATCAGGCCCATGTCCAGGCGGCGGCGAAGCCGCTTCATCATGTCGCGCGCAATCTGCCGTCCTGAAACACTTGGGCGGTTGCCGCGGTGAGGTCGCCGCGTACGGGATGGACAGATCTATGCTTGATCATCACTGACGCGCCCCCCGGCGTGCCCTGCGGACCGGATTCGCGATCCTGGCTCGCTTCATCATAGCGATAAAGCTGCCGTGCAAGAAGGTTCTGCTGCGCGGCAGCGCATGGCTTATGATGGCCGGATGCCCCATTCCGTGTTGCCGGGTCAGCCCGGTCTTTTCGGTGAATCCGAAGCACTCAAGCCCCTGGCCGAGCGGATGCGCCCGCGCAGCCTCGATGAGATCGTCGGCCAGCAGCGTCTGGTCGGTGCCGACAAGGCGCTGCGTCGGGCTCTGGAGGCGGGCAAAATCCACTCGATGGTGCTGTGGGGGCCGCCCGGTTGTGGCAAGACCACCCTGGCCTTGCTGGTAGCGCGCTATGCCGAGGCGGAATTTCGGGCTATTTCGGCCGTGCTCTCCGGCTTGCCGGAGGTGCGCAAGGCACTCGCGGAAGCCGAGGTGAGCTTTGCCCAGGGCCGGCGCACCGTGCTCTTCGTCGATGAAGTGCACCGCTTCAACAAGACCCAGCAGGATGCCTTCCTGCCGCATATCGAACGCGGCGTGATCATCTTCATTGGCGCCACCACGGAGAACCCTTCGTTCGAACTGAACTCGGCGCTGCTGTCGCGTTGCCGTGTCCATGTGCTGGAGCCCGTTTCGACGGAGGACATCATCGCGGCGTTGAGGCGCGCGCTGGCCGACAGCGAACGCGGCCTCGGCGAACTGCAGCTGCAGGTGGGTGATGAAGCGTTGGGTTCCATTGCTCAAGCTGCCGATGGCGACGTGCGCCGTGCGCTGACCCTGCTGGAAATTGCCGCCGAGCTGGCCGACGATGGGCAGCTTGATGAAAGTATGCTGAGCCAGGTATTGGCCGATCGCACCCGTCGTTTCGACAAGCAGGGCGAGCAGTTCTACGACCAGATCTCAGCACTGCACAAATCGGTGCGTTCATCGGACCCGGATGCCGCCGTGTATTGGCTTTGCCGCATGCTCGATGGTGGCGCCGATCCGAAGTACCTGGCCCGACGCATGACCCGCATGGCGGTGGAGGACGTTGGTCTGGCCGAACCGCGGGCCTGGCGCATGGCGCTTGACGCCTGGGATACCTATGAGCGGCTGGGCAGTCCCGAAGGCGAGCTGGGCCTGGCTCAGCTGGCTATCTGGCTGGCAATCTCGCCCAAGAGCAACGCAGCTTACATGGCCTATAACAAGGCTCGCGCCGCGATCCGCGAAGGCGGCACATTGGAAGTGCCGATGCACCTGCGCAACGCGCCGACCAAGTTGATGAAAGGTCTTGGTTACGGCAAGGGTTACCAATACGACCACGATGCCGAAGGTGGCATCGCGCTGGACCAGCAATGCCTGCCCGAAGGTCTTGAAGGCACCGTGTTCTACGAGCCGGTGGAGCGTGGCCTGGAACTGCAGCTACGCGAAAAATTGCTAGCCCTACGCGCTGCCCGCAACAAAGCCCGCAACCCGTAGGAGCCCGCTCGCGGGCGATGCTCTGCTCCCCGCCGCCAGCGCTAACCCCATCCTGTTGCGCCGCCCCTTGCACGATTTCCGACCCACGGCATAAATTCGATCCATCAACACAAGACGGGGTGCCTCATGCGCATACTTGTAGCGGGCTTGATCGGTGGCATCGTGATCTTCCTCTGGAGCATGGCGGCGCACACCGTGCTCGGCCTCGGCGAGATCGGCCTGAAGCTGCCGGCAAATGAAAACGTGGCACTGAGTGGCCTGCAGGAAGGGCTTGGCGGGCAGGCAGGCGTATACATGCTGCCCTCGCTGGACCCCAAACAGATGAAGGATCCGGCCGCGATCCGCGCCTATTCGATCAAGGCCGTGCGCTCGCCATATGCGTGGGTGGTCTACCAACCGCAAGGCACCGACTTGACGCAGATGGGCCCGCAGATCGGACGGCAATGGGCGTCCGGCACCCTGGCTGCGTTGGCGCTGGCGTTCGTGATGGGGCTGGCGGTGCTGAGCTTTCGGCAACGCGTTGCCGTCGCGGTGGCCGCAGCAGTATTCGCCTGGTTGAGCAGCATGCTGCCGTACTGGAATTGGTATCGATTCCCGCTGGATTTCACTTTGGCCGCACTCGCCGAGCAACTGATCGGCTGGCTGCTTGCCGGTGCCGTGATGGCCTGGTGGCTGGGTCACGGCGAGCGCAAGCCGGCCGGTTGAACCGGCGAGTGTGCCCGGTTGCGACTTCTCGTCGCCGGTGATTCATTGCGGCCATGGCCGCACGCCAGCGATAATCGGCGGCTGAAGCCTTTACTTGGACCCACTCATGCTCGATCCCACCTTGCTGCGTTCGCACCTTGCTGATACTGCCGCACGTCTTCAGCAAACCCGCGGTTATGCGCTCGACGTGCCGGCGATTGAAGCACTGGAGAGTTCGCGCAAGTACCTGGCAATGCAGACCCAAGAACTACAGAACCAGCGCAACACGCGCTCCAAGGCGATCGGTCAGGCCAAGGGCAGGGGCGAAGACGTAGCACCGTTGTTGGCTGAAGTCGCCGGCCTCGGCGACCAGCTCAAGGCCAACGAGCAGGCGCTGGCCGACGCGCAGGCGAAGCTGGCCGAGATCGCGCTGGGCATTCCTAACATGCCGCACGAGTCCGTGCCCGTCGGCAAGGACGAGAACGACAACCTCGAGGTCAGTCGCTGGGGCACGCCGCACGAATTCGAATTTTCGGTGAAAGATCACGTCGAGTTGGGCGAGCGTCACGGCTGGCTCGACGGTGAGGCCGGTGCCAAGTTGTCCGGTGCCCGTTTTACCGTATTGCGCGGCCAACTTGCGCGACTGCATCGTGCACTGGGGCAGTTCATGCTCGACCTGCACACCAACGAACACGGTTACCTCGAGTGCAACGTGCCCGCGATCGTCAATGCGGACAGCATGCAGGGCACCGGTCAATTGCCGAAGTTCGAGGAAGATCTGTTCGCCACCGAAGTCGGCGAAACCAGGCGCTACCTGATTCCCACCGCCGAAGTTCCGCTGACCAACCTTGTGCGCGACACCATCCAGGAGGCCGACTCGCTGCCGCTGCGCATGACCGCACACACGCTGTGCTTTCGCGCCGAAGCCGGCAGCTACGGCCGCGACACCCGCGGCATGATCCGCCAGCACCAGTTCGAGAAAGTCGAGATGGTGCAAATCGCGCGCGCCGGGGACTCCTATGCGCAGTTGGAGGAACTGGTTGGCCACGCCGAAAAAGTGCTGCAGAAACTCGGACTGCCATACCGCAAACTGCTGCTGTGCAGCGGCGACATGGGCTTTGGCGCTGCCAAGACCTACGATCTCGAAGTGTGGCTGCCCAGCCAGCAGACTTACCGCGAAATTTCCAGCTGCTCCAACTACGAAGACTTCCAGGCGCGTCGCCTGCAAGCTCGGGTGCGCAATCCCGAGACCGGCAAACCCGAGCTCGTGCACACCTTGAACGGTTCGGGGCTGGCCGTGGGTCGCACGCTGATTGCGGTGATGGAAAACGGCCAGAACGCTGACGGCTCCATCACCATCCCCGAAGTGTTGCGCCCGTACATGGCAGGATTGGACCGCATTGCATGACCGCGACCGCGACCGGGACCGTGACGGTGCG
>CAJDWA010000011.1_pt1 | contig 19741 bp, 10 predicted proteins | sample 7391461 | NCBI WGS metagenome assembly CAJDWA01 (sample SAMEA7055726, study PRJEB34461) | soil metagenome | biome: terrestrial ecosystem; feature: Peninsula; material: soil | place: Antarctica | collected 2016 | reverse complement strand
TATTTAAGGATGGGCAAACCCGGTTGTAAATTATTCTTGGCTCTCATCGCGTCCCCTCCGCTGGGCGACATGCGCGTCGTGATTCTCCACGTGTCCGTTTGTGCCCTCATTGCGTCAGGAACAAAGTGACAGGGAATCATTCACACACTCTGCCGGATTTTGGCCGGCAAGTGTCGCATGAGGATAGCTGAGGGTGAATATTCGGTGTAGCGCGCACAAAAAAAACCGGACGGCGAAGCGTCCGGTTAGTCTGCGTTGCGGCCAATCCTGAGGAGGAGACCGCAGCGCATTACTTCTTGCTGGAGGCGATTACTTGCTCGAAGCAGCCTTCTTCACCGAATTGACCTGGGTGGTGATCTCGGTCAGCGCGCGGTTGGCGTCGTAGTTGAGGCGCAGCGTCGCCGTGATGCTGGATACGCCCGACACGCTGCTGGAGGACAGGTAGTCGATGCCTTGGGCTTGCGAGATCGCCTGCTCCAGCGGCTGGGTGATGAACCCGGCCATGGTCTGCGCGTCGGCGCCGTAATAGGCGGTGCTGACGGTGACGGTGGCGTTCTCGGTCTTCGGATACTGGCGCACGGTCAGGCTGGTGGCCGCCTTCAGGCCCAGCACCAGGATCAGCAGGCTGACGACGATCGCCAGCACCGGCTTGTTGATGAACAGGTCGGTGAATTTCATGGCGGTCGCTCAGCGCTCCTGCGGCGTGGGGTGCGCGCTGTCGGCCGGCTGCACGCTGTTGTCGATCTTGATCTGCGCGTCGTTCTTGAGCTTGATCTGGCCGCTGGTCACCACCTGGGTGCCGGACTTGATGCCCTTGAGGATTTCCACCTGGTCGCCACGTGTCTCGCCGACCGTGACAAAGGTCTGCTGCACCGTCGGCGGCAGCGGATGGCCTTGGTCATCCTTGCCCTTGGACGCGTGCACCACGTACACCGTGTCGCCGTACGGGTTGTAGACGATCGCCGCCTGCGGCAGGGTCAGTCGCTGTTGCTCGCTGCCCACCTCGATGTCGAGCTTGGCAAACATGCCTGGGGTCAGCGCCTTGTCGTGGTTGGGCAGGTTGGCTTCCACCTGCACGTTGCGGGTGTTGGCGTCGACCTTGGGGCTGATCGCGCTCAGCTTGCCGGCGAACTCGCGTCCAGCGTATGCATCCAGCGTGAGATCCAGCTTCTGGCCGACCTTCAGCCGGCCCAGTTCACTTTGCGGCACGTAGAAATCGACGAACAGCGGGTCGAGCTGCTGCAGCGTCACCAGCGTGCTGCCGGCGCTGACATAGTCGCCCGGGCTGATCGTGATGATGCCCGCGCGGCCGGCGAACGGCGCGCGCAACTGTTTCTTCGCCACCACCACCTGCTGCTGCGCCACGCCGGCTTTCTTCGCCTTGAGGTCGGCGGCGACACCGTCGTAGTCAGCCTGGCTGATCGCCTGCGCGGCGAGCTGCTTGCGCGCCCGCTCGAAGGTGAGTTGCGACAGTTGAGCTGCGGCCTGCAGTTGTTGCAACTGGGCCACCGCGTCGTCATCGCGCAGCTGCAGCAGGACCTGACCTTGCTTCACGTCCTGTCCGGATTTCAGATTCACCGCGGTGACCAGGCCAGCGGCGTCCATCGCCAGATCCGCGCCGTTGGCCGCGCGCAGCGTGCCGACCGCGCTGAGCGAGGGCTGCCACGGCTGATCGCGGGCAGTCGTCGTGCTCACCGTGAACGGGGTCGGCTTGGGCATGCTGTCGATCATGCGCATGACCAGCAGCACCTTGATGCCGGCGATCACCGCGATCAACAGCAATACGCCGCCGATCATCCAGAACATGCGTTTGGTGGTGCTGGGCTTGTTGTCGACGCGCGTGGGCATGCGCGATCTCCTTGGGTTATGGCGATCGTTCCTGATCAAGAAATTCAAAAGAGCGGCATCCTGCCCGCACTCGTCATAAGAGCTATGGTTTTTGCTTGACGACTTGCTCGTTGCCGTCGCCCTGCCAGCCGCCACCAAGCGCGGCGTACAACGCAGCGGTATCGGCGAGCCGGGCGGCGCGCGCCTGAACCAGTGCAATGCGTGATTGCTGATAGCTGCGTTCGGCATTGAGCAGATCGAGGAAGCCGCTAGCACCGACCTGGTATTGCTGGCGCGCCAGGTCGAGCTGCTGCGATGCTGCGTTCTCCGCGGTGGCTTGCGCGGCGAGCCCTTGCGCGTCGTACTCGAGCGCCTGCAGCGCATCGGCGACGTTCTGGAACGCGACCAGCACGGTCTGCTGCCAGTCCGCCAGCGCCTTGTCCAGGCCAGCCTGGGCGGCGCGCTTCCGGTGTCGCAGTTCACCGTTGTGGAACAGCGGTTGGGTCAATCCCAGCCCCAACGACCACGCACCGGCGCCGGCTGAAAACAGGTCGCCGGCACGCAGCGCCTGCGAACCACCACTGCCGGACAACGAGATCTGCGGCAGCATCGCCGCGGTCGCCACGCCGACCTGAGCGGTCGCCGCATGCAGCTGGGCGGATGCCGCGCGGATATCCGGGCGCTGTTCGACCAAGGCCGAGGGCAGGCTGACCGGGATGTCCGGCGGCAAGGTGATCGCATCCAGGCTCAGCGGGATCAGCTCCAGCTGCGCCGGGGTGGTACCGAGATAAGTCGCGAGCTGGTTGCGGGTGGCGGCTAGCTGCGCGCGCAATGGCGGCAATCCGGCTTCGGTGGTGGCCAGTTGGGTACGCACGGCCAGCGTGTCGGCCAGCGATTTGGTACCGATCTGCTGCTGCTGTTCGGCGATGTGCAGGCTTTTGCGCTGGCTCTCGAGAATTTCCTCGGTGGCGCGCAGCTGCTCGCGCAGTGAGGCTTCCTGCAACGAGGCGGTCACCACGTTGGCAGCCAGTGCCAGATAGGTGGCATCCGTCTGCGCCCGCTGCACGTCGGCCAGCGCCACTTGCGCCTCGACCCCGCGCCGGGTGCCGCCGAATAGGTCGATGCCGTAGTTGACTGTCACCGAGGCGTTGTACACGGTCAGCGGCGGGAACGTGAACGCACCGCCGAACGCCGCGCCGGATTGCTTCTGGCGGGTGACGCCGCCACTGGCGTCCACCGACGGGAAACCGATCGCGCCGGCCGCGCTGGCGTTTTCCTGCGCTTGCCGCAAGGCGGCCCGCGCCGAGGCGATCGACGGGCTGTGCTGTAGTGCGATATTGACCCGGCGGGTCAGTTCGTCATTGTTGAACGTGCTCCACCAGCGCGCCGGTACCTGATGATCGCGCAGGAAGCGCTGAGCGTCGCCACCGACGGTCTGCGCCGCGGCGGTGCCTGCCGGCAACGGTTGCGCGGTGAAGCGATCCACCGCCGGCGCGTCGGGGCGATGATAATCGGGGCCGACGGCGCAACCGGCGAGTGTCAGCCCGAGGACCAGGGTCAAGACGCGCGCGGCGCTCTCGCGCAGGGTTGGCGGGGGACGGAACAGGTCGCTGGGCAAGGGAGAGGCCTGAACAGGGAAGAGTCGGCCGGGGATAATAGCACACCGCATAGTTTAGATATGTGCGCTCTCACCATCCTCCGCGCGCTCCGACGCGGCGTGGAATCAAAGCATGCCCAGCTGACTCCCCTGCGAAGAGAAACGCATGGGCAGCTCGCCGCTCAGCCCCTGCGGGTGATCCGCTGGCACCGCGAAGCGCCAACCGCGCACGCTGCGCAAGGCATGCTGGTCAAGAACCGGATCGCCGCTGGAGGCCACCAAGCTGGCGTCCTCGACCCGGCCGGCGCCGTCGACCCGCACGCGCACGACGACGTGGCCGTCCAGATGACCACGCAATTGCTGCCAGCTCTGGCTGGTGTCGGCAGGCGTCGCGACCGGCCGCAGCGTGGCGGTTGCGGCGGTCGCGTGGGTCAGGGCAGGGCCTTCGATGCTGGCCGCACGCTGCCGGATGCGGCGTGGCTGCACTACCGTGACCGGGCCCCGCGCAAGCTGCTCGGTCGACGGGTGCCGCGGCGTGGCATGCGCGCGCCGGACCATGGCCACGCGGTCGGACGGCTCGCGCCATTGATTGGTGAGACTGCTCAGCCAGTCGGTGCCGACGGTGCCGATCAACAGCGCCAGCAGGCTCAAGCCGGCAGTGGTGCGCAGGCGCAGCATGTCGACCGGTTACGGCCGTTCGAGGATGGCGGTCACGCCCATGCCACCTGCCGTGCAGATCGAGATCAGGCCGCGGCCCGAACCTTTCTGCTCCAGCAGCTTGCCCAGCGTGGCGATCAGACGTGCGCCGGTGGCGGCGAACGGATGGCCCACCGCGAGGCTGGAGCCATGCACGTTGAGCTTCGCCGGATCGATCGAGCCGAGTGGCGCCGCCAGCCCCAGCCGGTCGCGGCAATAATCGGCGGATTCCCACGCGCGCAGGGTGCACAGCACTTGCGCGGCGAAGGCCTCGTGGATCTCGTAGTAGTCGAAGTCCTGCAGACTGAGACCGTTGCGCGCCAGCATCCGTGGGACCGCGATGGTGGGTGCCATCAACAGGCCTTCGCCGTGTACGAAATCCACCGCCGCGACTTCCGCATCGCGCAGGTACGCCTGCACTTTCAGGCCATGTTGTGCAGCCCACGCATCGGTACCCAGCAGTACCGCGGCGGCGCCGTCGGACAGTCCAGTGGAATTGCCGGCGGTAAGGGTGCCGTGACCGGAACGCTTGTCGAACGCAGGCTTCAATGTGGCCAGCTTTTCCAGCGTGCTGTCCGGGCGCAGGAAGCCGTCGCGCCTCAGACCGCGGAACGGCACCAGCAGATCATCGAAGAAGCCGGCTTCGTACGCGGCGGCCAGCTTGTGGTGGCTTTCCAGCGCCAGTTGATCCTGTGCCTCGCGGCTGATCTGCCATTGCCTGGCCATCTGCTCGCAATGGTCGCCCATCGATTTGCCCGTACGCGGCTCGGCCACGCCGGGGAACGACGGCTTCAACTCGCTGAAGGAGAATCCGCGCAGCGCGGCTTTCACCTTGTCCATCGACGTCTTGGCCCGGTTCATCGCCAGTAGGCGCTTGCGCAGGCGCCGACCATAGACGATCGGCACATCGCTGGTGGTGTCCGCGCCGCCGGCGATGCCGGCCTCGATCTGACCGGCGGCGATCTTGTTGGCGATGATAATCGCGTTATCGAGGGAGGTGCCGCAGGCACGCGCGGTGGTGATGCCCGGCGTGGTCGGCGCGAGACCGGAACTGAGCAGGGCTTCGCGCGCGAGGTTCCAGTCCGAGGCGTGCTTGATGACCGCGCCGAACGCCACTTCGCCCAGTTCCACGCCATGCAGGCTGAACCGTTCGACCAAGGCGCCAAGTACTTTCACCGACATACCGAAGTTGCCCACGTCGGCGTAGGCCGTGTTGTTGCGACAAAACGGGATGCGTACGCCGCCGATGACCCCGACGCGCCTGTGCGTGTTTTCCATGCCCGGAACAGTCCATCACTCGATTGCCTCAAGGCTAACCTGCCATGCCGCCGGGCGAAAGCCCAAAAGCGCGCTGTTGTGCCAATCCGTTCAGCACCGTGACCCGGGCGCGACGAAGCTCGCTGGTAGAATGCGTCTTCTCGAAGACGTGGATGATCGGCCGTGGAAGCGCAAAAATTGCTCGCCCTGCCCATACTGCTGGCGTTGGAACCGGTCGCCGGCGCGCCGCGGGCGCGGATGACGCTCAGCCGCGACGAAGCGGCCGAACTGGCGCAGCTGGTGGCCGCCGACCTGCTTGCCGTGATACCTCAAGTAAAAAATGCGCAACTGGTGCTCGCCGGCGCACTGTTCGATCCGGTCGAATTACTGCGTCCGGGCTTTCCGGTGTGGGCGGCGCTGGATGAGCTGGGCCGCCGCGTGCCAAGCGACGAGCCGGGCAACGTTATCGCGTTTGGCCATCACGAGGGACGCATGCCGGCGCCTCAACTGGAGCCGTCGAGCCTCTACGCCGAAGGTCCGATGCGGCTGTTGCCAATCAGCCTGTTGGCGCCAGCTGAACTCGCCGAGGAGCTCTCTACCCAGTTGGAGATCCAGCTGGTCGGGCGCGGCGAGGCTGGCGTGACCACCGCCGACTGGTTGATGCGCACGTTCGGCATGCGCCTCGAACACCTGCGCTATTTCAGCCGTGACGACATCCTCGCGCTCACCTGCGTGCAATACGAGCATGTGAACCTGGCGCCGTTGTGGACGCTGGTGGAGGCTGCGTTGCTGACCCCCGAGCGGAATGAATCGGCGATGAGCTCGCGTGGCTTGTTGCTGCGCTTTGTCGAAGGTGCGGTGCTGGCGCAATCACCCGCCCAATGGCTGTCCAGGCAAACCGGCGACATGGCGCAGCGCGCCCACGATTTCGCCGGCATTGTGTTTGAGCTGCGCCAGTACGCCGCGCTGCTCGACGCACACCAGATACCCTTGCGACTGCAGTCCGGCGGGCTGGCAACCGAGGCGGCTGACGGCTATTTGCTGGAAACACTCGGGGACGTCCAGGCGCAGGCTGGTACACCACGCTTGTTCGGGCACGAGGCTCCTGGCTTGGGCGTGGTTGCGGTGACCGTGGCGCAACCTGGCGGGACCGAATCCCCCCACGTCCTCGCGCATGGTTACCCTTTACGACCGCGCGCGCTGGGCCCGCTGTTGCAGCGGTTGGCCGATCAGTACGGTTGTGCGAGCGAGATGGATGCGCTGGGTCGAGTCGTGCTGGACGACAGTGGCCAGTTGGCGGCGCCGACGACCGTGTTGCACTAAACAGCCCCTGGAAAACCGTCCACCGCCTGCGCGCCGTCGATGCCGGCGCCGCCAGTAGTTGTGCAACGACGATAGGTCGGTGCATGATGATAGTGTGCGTCTACAGGGGGCGTATTGAAGCTTACGAGATGATCATGCGGCCGCATCAGCACGCCGAGGGAGCACCGATATTGCCCGATGAGTCGCAATGGCCTTCCAGGCTACTGCACGGTGCGCCGGCTCTGCTCACCTATCTCGACCGCGAACAACGCTTCCGCTTCGTCAACGATACTCACCGTAGCTGGCTCGGCATGGAGCCGTCGGAGCTGCTTGGCCAGCGACTGATCGACGTGGTCGGGGTGGGCAATTACGAGCGGGCGCGAGCCGCGCTGGAGCGGGCGTATGCGGGCCAGCTGGCCAGCTACGAAGGCGAGTTCTTCAACCATGGCGAGCGCCGCTACACGCATGGCAATTTCCAACCGGACTTCGATGACCATGGCGAAGTCTGCGGCGTGTTCACCGCACTGGTGGACATTACCGAACGACGAGAACTCGAACTGCGGTTGTACGAGAGCAATCGGGGTTTCTTCAGTGCATTTCAGCACACCGCCGTCGGCATGGCACTGATTTCTCTGGACGGTCGCTTCCTGCGTGTCAACGCCGCCGCGTGCAAGATGCTGGGCTTCACCGAGCACGAGCTGTTGCAACGAGGGGTTGCCGAGCGGGCGCTGCCCGGCGAACCGATCGACGACGCAGAGCAAATGGCACAGCTGCTTGCCGGGGAGCGCGAGAGCTACCAGCTTGAGAAGCGCAACCTGCACAAAGATGGCAGCGTGGTTTATGTCCAGCTGAGCGTATCGCTGGTGCGCGACGATCACGGTGCGCCGCTCTACTTTGTGTCCCAAGCGCAGGACATCAGTGAGCGCAAGGCATTCGAGAACGCGCTGCATCGCGAGCGCGAGCTGGCCGAGGTAACCCTGCGCTCGATTGGCGACGCCGTTATCACCACCGACCCGCAATTGCGCATCAGCTCGCTCAACCCGATTGCCGAGGCGATGACTGGCTGGAGCAATGCCGAAGCGTTGGGACGGCCGGTCGAGGAAGTGTTCCAATTGTTCGACACAGCGCACGGGCAACCGCTGGACAACCCGCTGCGTGCCGCAATCGAACGCGACACCATCGTGGATCTCGCTGGCAGAACGTTGCTGCGCCATCGGCATGGTTTCGACACGCCGGTGGAGGATTCCTCCGCCCCGATCCACGATCATGCCGGCCACGTGATCGGCGGCGTGCTGGTATTTCACGATGTCAGCGAGACCCGCGCGCTGGCCCTGAAGCTGGTTCACCTGACTCAACACGACACCCTGACCGGCCTGCCCAATCGCAGTCAGTTGCACGATCATCTCAACCAGGCGCTGAGCGCTGCCCGTCGCCGCCGCCAGCGAGCGGCCCTGCTGTACATCGACATCCACCAGTTCAACAGGGTCAACGACCAGTACGGTCACGCTGCTGGCGATCTCGTGCTGCGCGCCTTCGTGGCCCAGCTACAGCGTGGTCTGCCCAGCGATGCCTTGCTCAGCCGTCACGCCGGTGACGAGTTCGTGGTGGTGCTTTCGCACCTGGACGGGGTCGATCAGGCGGCCTGCCTGGCGCAGATTCTGGTCAACCTGGGTGAGCAGACCCGTGTCGAGGGGCTCACCGAACTCGGTCTGCAGCTGGGTATCGGCATCAGCGTGTACCCGGATGACGCGGAAGATCCGGAGAATTTACTGCAACATGCTGAGACCGCCCTGGCGGCAATCCGCAGCCAGGGCATTCACGGCTACCGTTTCTTCACTACCTCAATGACCGAGCGCATGCGTGTGCGTCGCGACATGGAGGCCGCCTTGCGCCAGGCCCTCTCGCGCGATCAGTTGAGCCTTTATTACCAGCCCAAAATTGATGTGCTCAGCGGTCGCACCGTGGGCGCCGAGGCGTTATTGCGCTGGCATGACGGCGACCAGGAGCTGTACCAGCCCGATCAATTCATTCCTGTCGCCGAGGATACCGGCCTGATCCTGCCGATCGGTGCCTGGGTGCTGCGCCAGGCGTGCCGGCAGGCGCGGTTGTGGGAGCAGCAAGGTCGTCGCATTCCGGTGTCGGTAAACGTATCGCCCGTGCAGTTCCAGCACACCGATTTCCATGCGCGCCTGGACGAGGTACTGGTCGACAGCGGGCTCGATCCCAGCCTGCTCGAACTCGAGCTGACCGAGCGCATGGTGATGTCCGGTGGCGATGATTCGATAAGCCTGTTACGGCGGATCCGCCAGCGCGGGGTACGCCTGGCGCTGGACGATTTTGGCACCGGTTATTGCAGCTTGTCCTATTTGAAACATTTCCCGATCGACACGCTGAAGATCGATCGCGTCTTTGTGCGCGACGTGATTGGCGACGCGGATACCGCCACGATCACCGGTGCGATCATCACCATGGCGCGTCAGCTGGGAAAACAAGTGGTTGCCGAAGGCGTGGAAACACCCGAGCAGGCCGCCTTCCTGCGCCAGGCCGGCTGCACCGAGCTGCAGGGCTTCCTGTTTGCCAAGCCGCTGCCGGTGGCCGAATTCGAGCAATTGCTGGGCGAGCTTGGCTGAGTCTCAGCTGCCGGTGTCGCCCGCCAGCGGTGCCTCGTACATCCAATAGTGGCAGCGCTGCATGCCGAGCCCTTCGTAGGTTTGTTGGGCGCGCTGGTTTTCGGTCTCCACGTACAGGCGCAGGCCGACCGCGCCCGCTTCCCGCGCGCGTTCCGCCACCGCCGCATAAAGTGCGCGGAACACCCCGCCGCGGCGGGCCGCGGAGTCCACATACACGCTCTGGATCCACCAGAAATCGCCGCAACGCCAATCGCTCCACTCGAACGTCACCAGCAGGCAGCCCACCCCGACGCCGGTCTGCTCGGCGACCAGGTAGAACCCGCGCCGCGGTTGTTCCAGCACCCCGGTGACGCCGCGCCGCAAGACCTCCGGATCGAGCCGTTTGTGCTCGGTTTCCCACGCCATCGCCATGTTCCACTTCGCCAAGTCGGCGATATCGGCGGTGGTGGCGGCACGGATCAGCATCGACATGGCAGGACTCACGCAGGAAAGAACACATCCTACCGATGTGGCCGGGTGTTGTTCGAAATCAACCCGCCGCGCTTGCGCCACATGGTGACGCCGCCGCGAGCCCCCTCGTTGACTTCCCCCGCGCAGCGGGGGAAGGTGCCGCAGGCGGAAGGGGGCGCCCCTGAATCTTATCCAGCTACCGTAAACCCCCCAATTAGCCATCCGCCGAGCGTCCTCGGCGCCGCGAGCGAAACGGAGCTCTCAGCCCGTCGAATCGATAGCGAGCACGATCTTCACATGCCGGCGCGTAAAGTGAGGCAGCTACCGCTGGCGATACGCAACCGCGCACCGCCAGCGCAGCTTATTAACGTCGGCGCGCTACGCGGCCGCACCGCCATCTACCCTGAGGTACGTCGCGCTTGAACATCGGCAGCCTTCTCGATCGGCTCAAGTTGCGCCGCCTGCAAGCTTTCCGCCGCCGCCGCGTGGCCGCGCGCACGCGGCCTGAGCAGGAGCCGGCGCTGCGCGCAGAGCTTTTCAGTGCGGACCAGATGGAGCGGCACGGCCGCGTGCTCGCCCGCCAGCACCGGTTGCGCTCGCGCTCGCATGTCGACCTGCTGCTGGGCCGCTTGGCGGACAACGAGGCGGTCATCACCGACAGCTGCGAGCGTCTGACCAAGGCGACCCGACGCAAACTGCGGATCACTCCGGCCGGCGAATGGCTGCTGGATAATTTCTACCTGATCGAGGAGCAGATCCGGACCGCCCGCCGGCATCTGCCCAAGGGCTACAGCCGCGAGTTGCCACGACTGGAAGGCGGCGCCTCGGCCGGCCTGCCGCGGGTTTACGACATCGCGCTGGAAATCATCTCCCACGGCGATGGTCGGGTCGATACCGCCGGCCTGCACCGCTTCATGCGCGCCTATCAGGAGGTGACGCCGCTGAAGCTGGGCGAACTGTGGGCGATCCCGATCATGCTGCGGCTGGCGCTGATCGAAAACCTGCGCCGGGTGGCGGCACGGGTGATGGCGGACTGGCGCCATCGCGGACACGCCGCGCGCTGGGCCGACAGCATGACCGAGATCGCCGAGCGCAACCCCAACTCGGTGGTGCTGGTGGTAGCCGACATGGCGCGCTCGGACCCGCCGATGAACAGCCCGTTCGTGGCCGAGATGGCGCGCCGGTTGCAAGGTCAGAGCCCGGCGCTGGCCCTGCCGCTGGGCTGGATCGAGCAACGATTGTCCGAGTCGGGCCAGAGCATCGAACACCTGGTGCAGCTCGAAGCGCAGCAACAGGCCGCGGCGCAGGTCACGGTGGGCAACAGCATCGGCAGCTTGCGTGCGTTGGCGGCGATCGACTGGCGTGATTTTGTCGAGCGCGCCAGCCTGATCGAACAGCAATTGCGCGAGGATCCTGCCGGGGTCTACGCGTCGATGGATTTCGCTACCCGCGACCGTTATCGCCATGTGGTGGAGCGGTTGGCGCGACAGCACCGGCTGGACGAGATCCAGGTGGCCCAGGCCACTGTGGAACTATGCCGGGCGGCCGCGCCGACGGAGCCCGCACCGGCGCGGCCGCGCCACGTGGGGTTCTACCTGATCGACCGCGGTCGCCCGCAGCTGGAAAAGCATCTCGGCGTTCGGCCACGGCTGGGCGAACGCGCGCGGCGCTGGTTCGACCGGGCGCCGGTACCGATCTACCTGGGCCTGCTGATCGCGCTGAGTGTCGCCTTCGCCGAACCGCTGGTGATGACCGCCGCGGCGCAGGGCTTGGCGCCATGGGTGCTGGTGGCGATCGCGATCATGGCGCTGCTGCTGGCCAGTCAGCTCGGCTCGAGCCTGCTCAACTGGCTGGCCACGCTGTCGGTATCGCCGCAGTTGTTGCCGCGGATGAACTATACCCACGGCATCCCGGCCAGCGCTCGCACCATGGTGGTGGTACCCAGCATGCTCGGCAGTGCGCACGACGTCGAAGAGTTGGTCGAGGCGCTGGAGGTGCGTTTCCTTGGCAATCGCGACGAAAACCTGCATTTCGCCCTGCTCACGGATTTCACCGACGCGGACAGCGAGAATCTGCCCGGCGACGAGGCGTTGCTGCGGCTGGCGCAACGGCGCATCGAGGCGCTCAACGAGCGCTATGGGAGCGTCGAATCCGACCGCTTCTTCCTGTTCCACCGGCCGCGGCGCTGGAACTCCAGCGAGCAGTGCTGGATGGGCCACGAGCGCAAGCGCGGCAAACTGGCTGACCTCAACGCCCTGCTGCGCGGTAATGCTCAAGGTCGCTTCATGTGCATTGTCGGCGACATCGCCGCGCTGCCGCTGGTGCAATACGTGATCACCCTGGATACCGACACGGAATTGCCGCGCGATGCGGCGCAGGCCTTCATCGGCAGCATCGATCACCCGCTCAACCGCGCGGTATACGATCCCGAGCGCCGCCGCGTGGTCAGCGGCTACGCTATCTTGCAACCGCGCGTGGGGATCAGCCTGCCCAGCACCGCGCGTTCGCGTTACGCCCAGTTGTACGGCAGCGACGCCGGGATCGACCCGTATACGCAGATGGTGTCCGATGTTTATCAGGATGTGTTCCACGAGGGCTCGTTTATCGGCAAGGGGATTTACGCGGTCGATGCGTTCGAGCGCACCCTGGATGGCCGCTTCCCGGAAAACCGCATCCTCAGTCACGACCTGGTCGAAGGCTGCCACGCTCGTTCGGGTTTGCTCAGCGACGTGCAACTGTTCGAGGAATACCCGCGGCACTACATCGCCGACGTCAGGCGCCGGCATCGCTGGATCCGCGGTGACTGGCAGCTGTTGCCGTGGCTGTTGCCGTGGGCACCGACCGCGAGTGACGGCTGGCGTCGCAATGCACTGACCGCGCTGTCACGCTGGAAAATTCTCGACAATCTGCGCCGCAGCCTGGTGCCACCGGCGGTGATGGGTTTGCTGATCGTCGGCTGGCTGGCGTTGTCGCCGGTGTTGTCGTGGACCGTCGCGGTGCTGGCGATGGTGCTGCTGTCACCCGTGCTTTCGGCGCTGCTGGAACTGGTGCAAAAGCCGAAAGACGTGCAGCTGGACCAGCATCTGCGTGCCGGCTTTGTGACCGGCCTGCAGCATGCTGCGCGGATGACGCTGGGCCTGGCGTGGCTGCCGCACGAGGCGTGGTATCACCTGGATGCGATCGTGCGTACGTTGTGGCGCATCACGATCAGTCATCGCCACTTGCTGCAATGGCAGACCTCCAGTGAGGTGGCGCGCAGCAGCAGCAATGCGTCCGGCGCGGTGTGGCGTCAGATGTGGATCGCCCCGACCGTGGCCGTACTGCTTGCCGCGCTGCTGGCCGTGCAGCGGCCGATGGTGCTGTGGCTGGCGTGGCCGCTACTGCTGCTGTGGCTGCTGTCGCCGGGCCTCGCCCGATGGACCGGCCAGCCGCGACGAACCGACGCGTTCGTGCCGAATGCGGCGCAGACGCGCTTCCTGCGCGTGCTGGCGCGACAGACCTGGGCGTTCTTCGACCGCCACGTGGGCCCGGATTCTCACTGGTTGCCGCCGGACAACCTGCAAGAGAAGCCCGGTCCGGTCGTCGCACAGCGCACCTCGCCGACCAATATCGGACTGGCTTTGTTGGCCAACCTGGCCGGCTACGACTTCGGCTTCCTCGGCGCGGGCCGCCTGCTCGAACGCACCCGCGGAACCCTGACCACGATGGAGCAACTGCCGCGCTATCGCGGCCACTTCTACAACTGGTACGACACCCAAACGCTGCAACCGCTGCCGCCGCAGTACATCTCGACCGTGGATAGCGGCAACCTGGCCGGCCACCTGTTGACCCTGCGCCCGGGGTTGCTGGAACTGATCGATGCGCCGGTGTTCCGGCCACTCGTGCTGCAGGGGCTGCTCGATACTCTGCAACTGCTCCACGATGCCCTCGACGACGGCGATAACGCGCTCAACCCGTTGCAGGGCGACTTGCAGGATGCACAAGACAGCCTGCCCGCCACCACCGGCGCCGCACTTGCCGTGCTCGAGCGCCTGCGCGAGCGCACCCGCGGACTGTACGAACAACTGGCGCCCGCGCCGGAAAGCGAAGCCGCGTTCTGGCTGGACGCGATGCTCGCGCAGCTCGACGATCTCTGCGCGGAAACCGCCGAACTCAACCTCAATCCGCCCGAAGACGACGAATGCTGCTTTCGCGGCATTCCCACCTTGCGCCAGCTCAGCCGCATCGAACCGCTGTGCTGGTCCGGGGGTTTCCATGCCGACACGGTTCGCGAGCGCGCCCGCGCACGGATCGGTCTGATCGAGCAGCTGGCGCAACAGGCCGGCGAACGGGCGATGATGGATTACCGTTTCCTGTACGACAGCGCGCGCGACTTGCTGGCGATCGGCTACAACGTCGACGCGCGCCGGCTCGATGCCGGCTATTACGACCTGCTGGCATCCGAAGCGCGGCTGGCCAGTTTTGTCGGCATCGCCCAGGGCCAGCTGCCGCAGGACAATTGGTTTGCGCTGGGCCGTTTGCTGACCACCGTCGGAGGCGAGCCGGTGCTGCTGTCGTGGACTGGCTCGATGTTCGAGTACCTGATGCCGAACCTGGTGATGCCCGGCTACGAGGGCACGCTGCTCGATCAGACCTGCCGCGCCGCAGTGGCGCGGCAGATCGAATACGGCAACCAGCAGCACGTGCCGTGGGGTATTTCCGAATCCGGCTACAACACAGTCGATGCACACTTCACCTACCAATACCGCGCGTTCGGTGTGCCCGGACTGGGCCTCAAACGCGGATTGGGCGACGATGTGGTTATCGCGCCGTATGCCAGCGCGCTGGCCTTGATGATCGCGCCGGCAGCAGCCACCAAAAACCTGCAGCGACTCGCCCAGGACGGCGCGAAGGGACGCTACGGCATGTACGAGGCGATCGACTTCACGCCCGCACGTTTGCAGGTAGGCCAATCCTCGGCCCTGGTCCGCTCGTTCATGGCCCACCACCAAGGCATGAGCTTGCTGGCTCTGGCTTACACGTTGCTGGAGCGGCCGATGCAGCGGCGCTTCGGCTCCGATCCGCAGTTCCAGGCCACCCAACTGCTGCTGCAGGAACGCGTTCCGCGCACCGCCGCCGAATACCTGCACGCCTCCGGTTTCCCGGACCGCCACGCCAGCCTGGCCGCCGATGAGGTGCGTCTGCGCGTGTTCAGAGATCCGAACCGGGCGCGCCCGGCGGTGCAATTGCTGTCGAACGGTCATTACCACGTCATGTTGAGCAGCGCCGGCGGCGGTAGCAGTCGGTGCGGCGAACTGGCACTGACCCGCTGGCGCGAAGACATCACGCGCGACCACTGGGGCATGTTTTGCTACCTGCGCGATGTCACCACCAACGCATATTGGTCCACCGCCTACCAGCCGGTGTGCCGGAAAACCGAACTGTTCGAGGCGATCTTCTCCGAGGCGCGCGCCGAGTTCCGCGTGCGCGAACGCGAGTTCGACGCGCATACCGAGATCGTGGTCTCGCCCGAAGACGACATCGAACTGCGCCGCACCCATCTGACCAACCGCAGTCGCGTGCGCCGCACGATCGAGCTGACCAGCTACGCCGAGGTGGTGCTGGCACCGGCACTGGCCGATGCGCTGCACCCGGCCTTCAGCAAGCTGTTCGTGCAGACCGAGCTGGTGCCCGATCTGCAGGCCATCGTGTGCACGCGGCGGCCGCGCGCGCATGACGAGGCGGTGCCGTGGATGTTCCATCTGCTGGCCGTGCACGACGCCGATATCGACGACATCTCCTACGAAACCGACCGCGCCCGCTTCATCGGCCGCGGCCGCAACATGGGCGCACCGCGGGCGCTCGACGCCGACCAGGTACGGCTGTCCGATAGCGCCGGCTCGGTGCTCGATCCGATCGTGGCGATCCGCTGCCGCATCACCCTGGAGCCGGAGCAGACCGCGATCATCGACTTCGTCACCGGCATCGCCGAGCAACGCGAAGGTTGCCTGCGGCTGATCGGCAAGTACCGTGACCGCCACCTGGCCGACCGCGTGTTCGACCTCGCCTGGACGCACAGCCAGGTGTTGCTGCGCCAGCTCAATGCCGGGCTCCCCGATGCCCAGCTATACGAACACATGGCAACCGCCATCGTGTTCCCCAACGCTCATTTGCGCGCAGCCTCGGCCATCTTGCGTGGCAACCGGCGCGGTCAGTCGGGGCTATGGGGCCAGTCGATCTCTGGCGACCTGCCGATCGTGCTGCTGCAGATCTCCAGCGACGCGCGGATTGAACTGGTGCGCCAACTGGTGCAGGCACATGCCTACTGGCGCCAGAAGGGACTGGCGGTGGACCTGGTGATCTGGAACGAAGATCGCGCCGGCTATCGCCAGCACCTGCAGGATCAGATCATGGGTCTGATCGCCTCGGGCAGTGAGGCCAGCTTGATCGACCGTCCCGGCGGGATCTTCGTGCGCCCGGCGCAACAACTGTCCAGCGAAGATCGCATGGTGATGCAGGCCAGTGCTTGCATCGTGCTGGTCGACCATCGCGGCACGCTGGCCGAGCAGATCGGACGGCGCCAGTTGGAGTCGCACCCGCCGCCGTTCGAGCCCACTGGCAGCGAGCAGCCACCGCTCGCGCTGCCGGTCCCCGTGTCGCCGGCACCTTCCGACCTGCAACTACGCAACCCGCATGGCGGCTTCAGTGCCGACGGCCGCGAATACGTGATCGTCTCCGGCGCCGGCAACGTCACCCCCGCGCCTTGGGCCAACGTACTCGCCAATCCACACTTCGGCACCGTGATCTCCGAAAGCGGCAGCGCCTACACCTGGGCCGAGAACGCGCACGAGTTCCGGCTCACGCCATGGCATAACGATCCGGTAAGCGATGGCACGGGCGAGGCGGTCTACCTGCGCGATGAGGAAACCGGAGCGGTGTGGTCGCCCACCCCGCTGCCCAGTCGCGGCAAGGGCAGTTACACCACCCGCCACGGCTTCGGCTACAGCGTGTTCGAGCACGACGAGGACGGCCTCCATTCCGAGCTGTGGATCTACGTGGCGTTGGATGCCTCGGTGAAATTCTCGGTGTTGAAGCTGCGCAACGACTCCGGCCGGCCGCGCAGGATCAGCGCCACCGCCTACGTCGAATGGATGCTTGGCGACTTGCGCGAGAAGACCGCGATGCACGTGGTCACCGAGTCCGACCCCGCCAGCGGAGCGCTGTTCGCGCGCAACAGCTACAACGTCGAGTTTCCCGACCGCGTGGCCTTTTTCGATATCGACGATCCGGATCGCGGCATCGGTGGCGACCGCACCGAATTCGTGGGTCGCAACGGCAGCATGCGCGTGCCCGCCGGCCTTGGCCGCAAGCAACTTTCCGGCCGGCTTGGCGCCGGGTTCGATCCTTGTGCCGTGCTGCAGTCGAAAGTGACATTGGAGAACGGCGCCGAACGCCAGCTGATTTTCCGCCTCGGCATGGGCCGCGATGGCGCCGACGCTGCCGCGCTGGTGAAGCGCTTCCGCGGCAGCGGTTCCGCCGCCGCCGCGTTGCAGCAAGTACGCGCACACTGGCAACACGTGCTCGGCGCGGTCCAGGTTCACACACCGGAACCGGCGCTCGACGTGCTGGCCAACGGCTGGCTGATGTACCAGACGATCGCCTGCCGCATGTGGGCGCGCAGCGGTTACTACCAATCCGGTGGCGCGTTCGGTTTCCGCGACCAGCTGCAAGACTCGATGGCCACCTTGCACGCCGCGCCGGAACTGGCCCGCGAGCAACTGCTGCTCAATGCCGCGCACCAGTTCCCCGAAGGCGACGTGCAGCATTGGTGGCACCCGCCACTCGATCGCGGCGTGCGCACCACCTGTTCGGATGATTATCTGTGGCTGGCGCTGGCGACCAGCCGCTACGTGCTGGCCACCGACGACCGCAGCGTGCTCGAGGTGCCGGTGTTCTACATCGAGGGTCGTCCGCTGCACCCCGGCGAGGAATCTTATTACGACCTGCCGCAACCCTCCGGCCAGTTCGAGCCGCTGTATCGACACTGCGTGCGCGCGATCGAGCGCAGCCTGCCGCGTGGCGTGCACGGCTTGCCATTGATCGGTGGCGGCGACTGGAACGACGGCATGAACCGCGTCGGCGAGGCCGGTCGTGGCGAAAGCGTGTGGCTGGGGTTCTTCTCTTGTGAAGTGCTGCAACGCTTCGCCGAGGTGGCGCGCCTGCATGACGACGAAAGCTTCGCCACGCGCTGCGATGAGGAAGTCGCCAAACTGCGCAGCGCCCTCGAATTGCACGCCTGGGACGGCGCCTGGTATCGCCGTGCCTGGTTCGACGACGGTACGCCACTTGGTGCCGACGGCAACGAAGAATGCCGGATCGACTCGATCGCGCAAAGCTGGTCCGTGCTCTCCGGCATCGCCTCGCCACAGCGTGCGCAACAGGCGATGGATTCGCTCGACCAGCACTTGGTGCGCCGTGACGCGGGCCTGGTGCAACTGCTCGATCCGCCGTTCGACAAGTCACCCATGGATCCCGGTTACATCAAGGGCTACGTGCCCGGCGTGCGCGAGAACGGCGGCCAGTACACCCATGCCGCGATCTGGGCCACGATGGCTTTCGCCGAACTGGGCGACAGCAAGCGCGCATGGGAATTGTTGCGCATGATCAACCCCGTCAACCACGGTCTCGACGCCGCGCAGATAAACATCTACAAAGTCGAGCCCTACGTCGTCAGCGCCGACGTCTACGCCGTGCCCCCGCACACCGGTCGCGGCGGCTGGAGCTGGTACACCGGCTCCGCCGGCTGGATGTACCGGCTGATGATCGAGTCGCTACTTGGTCTGAACCTAGAAAACGGCCATCTTCATTTCACCCCAGTGCTGCCGCCGGAGTGGGAAGGATTCCGCATGGACTACCGCTACCACGACAGCTGCTACAGCATCGAGCTGCGGCAAATAGAGGCCGGCGCGGCCGGCTCGGTGACGCTCGATGGCGTGGTGCAGCCGGACGGTCTGGTTCAGTTGAGTAAGGACGGCCGCGAACACCACGTGACGATCGAGCATTCGCGGGCGTCCTGATCCCGGTTCACTGCGACGTGACGCGCATCCGTCCGAACACCGTTCGCCCGCGAGCCGGCGCCGTGTGCGCGACAAGCGGTTGCCTAACGTGGGTGCCTCATCACGAAATCGAAGCACGATGGTGCAATCACGTGAGCTTCGGGCCAGCCAGTAAACTCTGTCGACTCAGCGATCCAGCGGGCTGAGCACGCCATGACCGCCACGATTAAGAACATGGGTATAGATCTGGGTTGTCGCCACGTCCTTGTGGCCGAGCAACTCCTGGATCGTGCGGATATCCTGTCCGGCCTCCAGCAGATGGGTGGCGAACGAATGGCGCAGCGTGTGGCAAGTCGCCGGTTTGATGATGCCGGCGTTGAGCCGCCCCTTGCGGACCGCCCGCTGCAATCCCGCTTCGTCGAGATGGTGACGCCTCAGCTCACCACCCCGAGGGTCACGCGCGAGGCGGTCGGAGGGAAACACGTATTGCCATCCGGTCTCGCGTGAAATACGCGCTCCAGCTGTGCACGCAACCCCTCGCACAATCGCTGCGGCAGAGGCACATGTCGGTCCTTTCCACCTTTGCCATCACGCACGCAGATCTCCTTGCGGTCGAAATCAATATCCTTGACCCGCAAGCGCACACATTCCATCAAACGCATGCCCGACCCGTAGAGCAATGACGCCATCAGCCCGTGACGACCCTCCATCACCGCCAGCAGGCGCGTCACTTCCTCACACGAAAGTACCACCGGCACACGCTGCGGCCGCTTGGCCCGCACCACCGTCTCCATCCACGGCAGATCAATGGACAACACCTCGCGATACAGAAACAGCAGGGCGGAAAGCGCCTGATTCTGGGTGCTCGCCGCAACCTTTCCCACCGTTGCAAGCCTGCTGAGGAAAACCTCGACTTCCATCACCCCCATCTCGCGTGGGTGCCGCTT
>CAJDWA010000062.1_pt1 | contig 19800 bp, 16 predicted proteins | sample 7391461 | NCBI WGS metagenome assembly CAJDWA01 (sample SAMEA7055726, study PRJEB34461) | soil metagenome | biome: terrestrial ecosystem; feature: Peninsula; material: soil | place: Antarctica | collected 2016 | reverse complement strand
CCGACTTCATGAACCGGCTGCTCGACTACATCGAGCCGTACTGCAGCTCGCCGTCGCCGGTTGGCGCGCTGATCGAGCACTGCGTTCCATTCCTTGACGCGATCGGACTGCGCCGCGAGCAAGGCATCGACATCACCGTCCAAACTGACTTTCTCGACTGTGTCGCCCTGCTTGATCGCGTTGACCACATCCATGTCGGCGGCATCGATCACTTCGCCAAACACGCTGTGCTTGTCGTCCAGCCACGGCGTCGGGCCGTGGGTGATGAAGAACTGGCTGCCATTGGTGCGCGGGCCCGCGTTGGCCATCGATAGCACGCCCGGCTTGTCATGGCGCAGCGACGGATTGAACTCGTCCTCGAACTTGTAGCCCGGGCCGCCGCGGCCACTGCCTTCGGGGCAGCCGCCCTGGACCATGAAATCGGCGATCACGCGATGGAACGAAAGCCCGTCGTAATAGCCGCGCTTCGCCAGGTTGACGAAATTGGCGACCGTGACCGGCGCCTTTTCTTCGTGCAGGCGCAAGCGGATCGGGCCACGATTGGTGTTGAAGGTGACTTGGATGGTCATTGCAAATCCTTGGGGTTCGAAAGCTGCAACGTGCCATATCGCGGGCACGCAGGTCGTGAAGAATAACCCACGACGCGCTGCGTCGCGCTACGGCAGCCCTAGTGAACGCTGTTCCAACGCGCCGGCACCGCGGGGTTGCGCCGCGGGTGTCGGCACCTCGCGCGGCCAGGGCGCAGCTTCGTACAGGTGTGCCCACAGCCGGTCCAGCGCGGCGTATCCGTACGGCAATAACGGCACATACAGGTCGCCGAAGCCGGGCAGCGCCAGGAAGGCGTCGAAGTGCTGCGCGTATGGCACCTTCCAGTACAGCGGTTGACGCCCCTGCCCACGCAGCCAGGCAATGTAGGGTTCGGAGGTGAATGCCGTGGGTAACAGGCCATCACTGGCACCATGCACGACCCATAGCGGCAGGTCCACCCGCGGCAGCATCGCCGTGGTGGCTGCAACCGAGGCGTGCAGCAACTGCGACTGCTGATCGTCACCCGTCCACAATGCACGCAGGCAGTGCTCGCCGATCAGGGTCGGATCGGGCGACACGTTGACGCCACCGAACAGCCCGACGCCGTTACCCGGCGGGATACCCGCCGCATCGGACCACCACGATGCACGGGCGACTGGATCGGTCACACCCGGCAACGCCTCGGTGCCCATGGCGGCATAGCGAAATCCACACGGCATGTCGTTGGAGCCACTGCGCATATACGACGAAGCGTAGCCGGCGGTAATCACCCGCCACAGGTCAAACGCGGTCGTGCTGGCCGCCGTGGCCATCGCCTCGTCACTCCAGCCACGAGCGCGCAGGTACTGATAGGCCTCGCCGGCCTGCTCGGTCACGCTGTCGCCGCGCAGCTTGTCTTGTGCGCTCAGGCTGGCGCAGCGCATTGGCCATGCCGGCGGCGGCTGGTGATCTGGTTCACGCGCATACGGTACGTCGGCGAATCGTGAGTCGCTCAATGCACACGGCAGCCAGATCGCTGCCTCGGTGGCGTAATCGTAGAGTGGACGTCCGCCCTCGGCCGTGTAGACGTTGGGTTCCAACGCCACCACCCCGGCGAAAAAACCGTCATGATCCAGCCCGGCCGCCTGCAGCACCGCACCGCCGCCATTGGACACGCCGGTGGCGATGATCTTCGTGTTCTGTGCCGTGAACGGCGCCGCTTCGGGATACGCGCGATCGAGCATGGCCAGTGCGAATTGCGCTGCCTGGATCACGTCCCGGCCCCAGTCCGCCTCCGGATTGTCGCCCGAGTGCATCTGTTTTACCGCAATTCCTGCAGTGGATGGCGCCGGTGGCGGCTGGAATTCGAGCTCTGCCTCGCCGCGTTTCGCGCGCCGGCCATCGAGTGCGACGCCGCTATTGTCTGCGTAATCGTAGTAACCGGATCCGGTGCCCTTGTCGGTATAAGCGACCGCGCAGCCGCGCGGCAAACCCCAGGCGCCTGCCAGCGCGATCGCCCCGTAGATGCCGCGCGAACCGGACGACGCGGTCACCACCAGACAACGCTTACGCTGGTCGAAGGCGTCAGGCAGCTGCAGCAGCACGCGATGCGGCGCACTGGCACCGGGGATGCGCGCGAACATCTGATATTCGCGACCTGGCACATCCGGTACGCCGCCGTAAACGGTGCCGTAACCGCCCAGTGGACCCAGGTCCGCGATACCCTTCCAGCTGATCTGGATAGCACGACGGCGCAGTTCCGCTGCGCTCGGATCGAGCGGATTGGCAAACGGGATGGGGGCGCCCGTCAGACCGGCCAGACCGAGTCCCGCGCTGAGCAGATCGTCATGGCCTTGGTGCTGGGTCATCCGCACGTTGCCGATTTCGAGTTCATGCATGGTCCTATCATCCTTTGCTTCCGGAACACTGGCACAAGCGGAAAGCATGACTGACACCATCAAGGGCATGCACAGCAAGGTCGACCAGCAGACAGTTTTGTTCATTTCGACACCATAACAAGCATGTCGCCATCCGCCATCGTACGAAAGTCCAGTCACGCGGCTAAGGCCGGGAGCGGTCAGCTCCCGTCGCCACAACTCGACGCCAGCGCCGCCGCCCGCTAACTTGAGTCACATGACGAGCCTGCTGATCGCCGACGACCACCCGTTGTTTCGCGCCGCGTTGCGCCAGGCGGCCGAGCACAGCCTGCCCGATTGTTGCGTCCACGAAGCCGCCGACCTGGCAGCCGTGCTGGTTGCGCTGGGCGCCGAACCTGACACCGACTTGGTACTGCTCGACTTGCACATGCCTGGCAGCCATGGACTAGCCGGACTTGCCGCGTTGCGTGGCCAGTATCCAGGCGTGGCGGTGCTAGTGGTTTCCGCCCACGACGAACCGCGGGTGGTGCGTCGCGTGCTCGATCACGGTGCCGCCGGTTTCATCTCCAAGAGTGCCAGCCCCGCGGAAATCGGCGCCGCGATCCGACAGGTGCTCGACTGCGGTAACTGGCTACCGCCCGCGCTTGCCGATGCCATCGCCGCACTCCCTGCCGATCCGACCGACACCGACCTGGCCGGCCGTTTGGCGCGACTGACCGAACAGCAGTCGCGTGTGCTTGCTCTGCTCGCCGAAGGCTTGTTGAACAAGCAGATCGCCGATCGTCTTTCGATCCAGGAGCGCACCGTGAAGGCACACGTCACGGCTATCTTCGAGAAGCTCGGCGTGAGGAACCGGACCCAGGCGAGCATCGCCTTGAAATCGCTAGAGCTGGGCGAACCCGGGCGGGTTGCCTGACCCGGGCATCGGTCCAAATCCGCGTTCGCTCAAGCGAAATGCGTAGCTCCGATTTCGGTGTTGGCCGGCAACATGAAGTACTCGTGCAGGTATTTTTCGCCCTCGTCGCAGAATACCGTGACCACGGTTTCAAGCTCGGGAAAGCTCTTGCGAATACGTAGTGCCGCCAGCATGTGCGCGCCGGAACTTGGGCCGCAGAGCAGCCCGTATTGGCGAGCCAGCCGCTTCATTTCGGCCACCGCGTCTTCGCTTGACACCGACAGCACCTCGTTCACCAAGCTGGCATTGCGCTGGAAGATGCCCGGCACGAAGCCGTCGGAAATGCCCTCGATGGTGTGCGACGCGATCTCGCCGCACAGGATCGTGCACGATTCGGACGGCTCCATCGCAAACAGCCGCACATTCGGATTGACCGCGCGAAATGCCTGCCCTACTCCGATCAGGGTGCCACCGGTGCCGACCCCGAGCACCAGCGCATCGGGCACGCGGCCGGCCGGGAGCTGCGCCAGAATTTCCGGTCCGAGGACCTCGCGGTTCTCCTCCACGTTCCATTCCGACTCGAACTGGCTGGGACAGAAGTAGCCCGGCTGCTTACCCATTTCCTTCGCTCGCGCCAGCGCCTCGTTGACGTGGAAATTTCCACAGAACAGCACTTCGGCACCGAATGCGCGCGAGATCGCCACACGCTCGCTGGAGAGGCCCTCAGGCATCACTACCAGCATGCGATAGCCCTTGACCGCGGCCACCATCGACAACGCATTGCCGGTGTTGCCGCTGGTCGCCTCCACGATGGTGTCGCCCGGCTTGAGCAGCCCTTCCTGCTCGGCGCGCTCGATCATGAACTTGGCGATGCGCGCCTTGATCGAACCGGACGGATTGCCGAACTCGATCTTGGCGAGGACACCCTCGATCTCCAGCAGCGGAGTATCGCCGACTGCATCCAGGATGCTGCCGGATACCGACGTGAACCGAGTGCCCACGTCAGCCGCCTTCATGCGAGTGCAGCATCACGTCCAGTGCCAGCGCCGAATGTGCATAAGCCGCGCCCGCGCGCATCTCGGCCGCCACCCAGATCGCCTCCATGACCTGTTGTTCGGTCGCGCCCTGCTTGAGCGCCTCGGCAGTATGACCCTTGATGCAATAGGGACATTGCGTCGTGTGAGCCACCGCCACCGCGATCAGCTGCTTGGTGACATTGGGCAGCGCGCCATCGGCAAACACGGCGGCACTAAACGCCTTGAAGGCCTTCAGCGGCTCAGGCGCCAGCTCGCGACGCTTACGTGCCAGCTCAACGGTAGATTGGGGGTACATCGATGTGTCCATGCTTCTCTCCTTGATGATCAGGGGGTAACTCTCACGATATCGCCACAGGCGATCGGCAAAGTGACGTGCGCAGGAGGAGTTCCCAACGAAGCCACTGTTCCCGGCAGATTGGTGCTCTACCGGACACCGTGAATGAACACGACGCGCCGGTCAAGGTCCAGCGCCGTGCTGTGAAAAGCTTTCTCGAAAGCCCGTGCGCGCCCGCTGAGCGAGACGATCTTGTGATAGCCATAGCTACCCTCGACGGACGCCTTCGGATAGGCGTCGCGATGTCGTACCTGATGCGGTACGAGCCAGGCGCGGTGGCCGAAATGAAGCGGCTGGCTCGCCAATACGGACTGCTCTGCTGCAACGCCCGTCTGCATCGTGCCATCCCGTGAGTCCAGTTACGGCGCCCATCCGCGCGTCGAGCTCTTCGACGATAGGCTCGACCGGCGTGCAGGACATTGATCCAGATCAGATAACGACAAGGTTCGATCTGACCCCGCGCGAGCTAGGCTTGCCGGGTTCCGCTCGCCATTCTTGCGCCAACACGTTGCAGCGTCTGCCTGAGCGCCAGCGGTTTAAGCGGCTTGTACAGCACCCCCACGCCTGCCTCGCGCAGTTGCCGACGCAAGTCACCGTCGCGATCGGCGGTGAGCATCACCGTGGGTACGTCGGCGTGCAATGCAGCCAGTTGCCGCCAGACCGTCAACCCGGTCTCATCGTCGTCGAGGTGGAAGTCCAGGATGTTGATATCCGGCCGCCACGGCACCGACAGTGCCTGCGCCGCGTTGCGCGCCGCGTGCACCTGCCAACCCCAACTCACCAGCAACGTGGTCAATGCCACCAGTGCCGCCGATTCGTTGTCCAGTACCAGGGCGCGGCCAGTTGGCATCGGTTGCATCACGTTCGGCGTGAACGGGTGTCGCGGAGCCGCTACTGCCAGCGGCACGTCGAGGTGGAAGACACTGCCGCGGCCCGGCCAGGAGCGCAGTCCCAACGGATGCCCAAGCAGGTCGGCCATGCGTTGTGCGATCGACAATCCCAGCCCGAGCCCCTGCCCGCCCGCGGTATGGCCGCGCCGAAATTCCTGGAAGATCAATTGCTGTTCTTCGAGCGCGATGCCGGGTCCGGTATCCCACACCTCCAGGCGAAGCTGCTGACCGCGCCGACGCACGCCCAGCAAGACGCGCCGGTGCCTGGCATAACGCAAGGCGTTGGAGAGGAAGTTCTGCAGCACCCGCCGCAACAATTGTGGATCGGAATGAACCCATGCGTTCGTGCCGACCACGCTCAACTGTACGTCGCGGTCGATGGCCATAGCTCGAAATTCGGCGCTCAACGGATCGATCACCTCGGCAAGCGGAAACGCTCGCGGCTGCGGATGCAGCCGACCACCTTCAAGCCGCGCCACGTCGAGCAGACCGCTCAGCAGACCCTCGGTTGCGGCAAGCGCGCCGTTGAGATGTTGTGCGGTTTGCGCATGGCTGCCGCGCTCGGTAAGCGAGTGGGCAAACAGCTGGGCGGCATGCAACGGCTGCATCAGGTCATGCGTAACAGCAGTCAGAAACCTGCTCTTGGCTTCGTTGGCTGCTTGCGCCTCGGCCGACACACGTGCGAGCTCTTGGGTGCGCTCGTCCACCCGCGATTCGAGTGTCTCGTTGACGCGCTTGAGTGCGGTCTCGGCCTGACGGAATGCGGTGACGTCGGTGAAAGTGGCCACGAAACCACCACCTGGCATCGGGTTGCCGCGGATCTCGACCATCGTGCCGTCGGGAAACCTCCGCTCGGACAAATGGCGAGTGCCTGAGCGCATGTGGTCCAGTCGATGCCGCACGCGCGCCTCCGCCTCGCCGGGCCCGAGCATGCCGGTCTCGATGTTGTGGCGAGTCAGTTCGGCTACCGGACGGCCTACCTGAAGCATGCCGAGCGGATAGTCGAACAACCGCGCATAGGGCGTATTCCACGCCACCACGCATAGATCCGCATCGACCACGCAAATGCCCTGACTCATGTTCTCAAGCGCTGCTTCCAGCACCAGCTGGTTGAAGCGCAGGTCCTGCGCTGCTTCGTCCACGATAGCCACAACGGTATCGAGGTCGTCGCGCCCCTGCCGATGCACCACTTCGAGCAACAAACGCGCCGATGCCGCACCGATCACCGCGGCCAGTTCATGCTCCACCTGCGCGACACGCGCGGATCCAGACGAGCCGCTGGCCGGCGCGCCTTCAAACAGATGCTCGACCCGCTCCGGCGGCAGGAAGCGTGCAGCCAGCGCATGCAATTCGGTGACACCGACGTGACCGACGCTGACCTCCCGCTCGCTGTGTCCGAAACGCGAACCGGCCAGCGCCATCATCACCGCGACATTCGCTGCCAGACTCACGACCACCGCGCGGCCGAGACGGTTCCAGTCACCCAGTCCGAGCAGATCGTCCGGCGCCAACCAGTTCACACCGAATGGACCCTCGTGCAGCCATGGCAATGACGCGGGCAACAGCGCCGGAAGCACCGCGTAGATCCATACCACGGTACCCGCCGCAAGCCCTGCCATCACTGCGCGCGGACCCAGCTGCGGTCGGTACATCGCCGCGAGTACCGCGGGAGTCAGCCCGGCCAGTGCCGAAAACGAGATCGCACCGATATCGGCCAATGCTTCATTGCGCGCAAGCAGACGGCTGTACGCCCACGCCAGCATGATCACCACCAGGATCGCCACGCGGCGATGGTTAAGCAGCACGCCGCGTAAATCGATGTGTTCGTCACGACCCCAGCCAGCGCGAACACGCAGCGGCGCAATGAAATGGTTGACCACCATCAGGCTCAAGGTCAGTGTGGCGACCACCACCATGCTGGTGGCAGCACTCAGCCCACCCAGGAATGCCACCAGTGCCAACCCGTGTTCGCCTCGCGCCAGCGGCAAGGCCAGCACGTACATGTCTGAGGACACTCCGCTGGGCCCCAGCAGTGCATCGCCAAGACGCGCCAACGGCAGAATCGGCAAGGAGATAAGCAACAGATACAGTGGAAACAGCCAGCGCGCGGTTTGCAGGTTGCCATCACTGCGACATTCGATGATGCCGGCATAGAATTGGTGCGGCATGGTGAACATCGCCAGTGCGCCAAGCAGGATCAGTGCAGGAAAGCCACCACTGTCTGGCAATGTCGGCACGTGTGCAGGCAAACCTGCCGGCAGCGCAGTGAACAACAGACTGCCTAGCGCCAGCATCGCGCCCAGCTTGAACAACGACTCAAACGCCATCGCCAGCACCAGTCCGCGATTGTGCGCCATGGTAGAAGCGCGGCGTGTGCCGAACAACATCGCGAACAACGCCATCAATAACGCGACATACAGGGCGCTGTCCTGCCACGGCTCCGACTCGGCCAGCTGGCCCTGGCTGAGAATGCCGTAGCTCATCGCCACTGCCTTCAGCTGCAGCGCGATGTACGGCACGATGCCAATCACCATGATCGCCGTCACCAGCGCCGCCAGCCCCGAATGCCGGCCCAGTCGCACCGCGATCAGGTCGGCCAACGACCCCGCGTTGTACTCGCGCACCAGTTGCACCATCCGGCGCAGGAACTTCAAGGCGAACAGGTACATCAAAATCGCGCCAACAAAGGTCGGTGGCAGCCACCAGCCCGAGCGGCTGGCCTGGGTCACGGTGCCGAAGAAGGTCCACGAAGTGCAGTGGATCGCCAGCGACAACGCATACACAATCGCCCAGCGCTTCTCGAAAATATGCGGTCGTCGCTCGCCCAGAAGTGCCACGCCGAAAAGCAGGCCAAGCCAGCACAACGCTGCAAGCGCAATGACACTGGTACTCAGCATGGCAGGCATCTCCCGCCCGGCATGCACCCCTCAATCGAGCGCAAACCCGAACACCCCCGTAGGAGCTCGCTCGCGGGCGATGCTGTTGCTTCGGCTACTTCGTGTTCCAAGAGCATCGCCCGCGAGCGGGCTCCTACATGGATATGCACGACGTCTTTGGTGTGTTGGTGACGGCGGCACGCGGGCATCAGTGCGTGGAAGGCAACCCCAAAGCTCCCACCGCATTCACCAGCCAGCGCAACTGCACGCCCTGGCGTGTGTCGTAGTTGGTGCCCGAATAAGCCCACCAGTCCCAGCATGCCTGTGGATTCAAAGGCGCGAAGCTTGCGCGAGTCTGAGGATATAGCACGGCCACGTTGTAGGCATCGGCCCAGCGGTTGAAGCCGGCATCATTGACGAACGTCTTGCCGACGGCGTCTGCATCCTGCTTGCAGCCGTGGAAAACAACCAGCAAGCCGCAGCTCCTGCCGGCCGCGCAATCCGGCGGCAGGTAGAGGTAGCCGGTGCTGGCGAGAAAGGCATCATCACCGTTTGCGCGCAACGCATCCTGATCGAACGTCTGCGGCTCGCCGCGCGCATTCATTGCCACCGCATGCGCCGGTTTGCCGAACATCTGCGCAAAGATCTCGCCGGCCGCATCGAATCCGCAATGACCCAGGTAGGGTGCCTGCGATATGCCGCAATCGTCGCCTTCGGCAGCTATCGGCAGGTTGTGTGCGAACGCGCGTTGACTGTCATCATGTACCTGCATGGCGTTGAGGTCCGGTATTTGCCCGCGCAATTGCTCGTAGAAACGCACATTCGCTTCGGCCACGGCGGGAGCCACCACGGCATCATCTTTCCCGTGCAGCAGGTACACGCGGGCATGTGCGAGATCCTTCAACGCACCGATTTCGCCAGCGGACGATCGACGGGTGGCGCGCTCCACCAGAGCGGAAACGTCTGGTGCCGGTGTGCCCTTCATACAGGTGCCCAACGCGCGCGACAGCTCGCCTTCGGCACAACCATAAGGTCCGCCGGCCACTAATGCCGCGTTTGGAAACAACTCCGGGTACGCCAACTGAACCTGACTGGCCATATACGCACCCGACGAGAGACCGGCCACAGCCGTGCGATCCGGGTCGAGTTTCAACATGGGCAAGCTTGGCCCAGCATCCCTGGCACACGCACTACCGCCACTCAGCACGGCCAGCCACAGCAACCGGTTAAGCCATCGACGGGTCATCGGTCTGCTCCCATTGAACAAAGGTACCGAGGTCAGGGAACCGGGCAGACACGTCGCCCACCCGGATCATGCCGTGCGTCAGAAATTGTAGCGTGCGCTGACGTACCAGTTGCGTGGTGCCCCGTAGTACGCGGTCTGGATGTTGCCTACGCTGGAGAACTCCTGACCATCCGTCTTGTAAACCTTGTCGCCCAAGTTGCGTACTCCAGCACGCAACTGCCAGTGACCGTTGACGGCGTCATAGACACCGAACAGCCCAGACACCACGTAAGAGTTCTGCATCAGGCCATCGCGATTGTCGACACTTAGCCAGGTACTGCTCCTATAGGAAGCGTCGGCACCGACGGTGATCGCGCTGCCGTCCGAAAGGCCGAACGTTTGGGCTAGTGCCATGCGAGCAGTGAACTTTGGCGAGAACGGCACATGATCGTGCAGGTCGGCGAGGCTGGGATCAAACTGCGTGCGCGGATCGACGAACCTGTCGTAACGCGCGTTCATCCATGCCAGCTGGGCGGACAACTTCGTGCCCTGGCCGAGCAGCGCAGCGCCTCAGACCATCGATCGCCAGCTTGGCCGCGTTGAGCACCGGGAAGCTGAAAGTCGGGGTGGGCGAACCCGGATTCTGAACCTCGGAAACGCGCGCCTGGAAGTCCGTGTAGTTGGAATGGTAAGCCGCGAAATTACCTTGCAGACGGCTGTCCGCCGAGCGCATCTTCAGGCCCATCTCGTAGGTCCAGACGTACTCGGGCTCGAAAGTGGGGTCCGCGGCTTCCTTCGGATCGTTGGCGCGACCGTTGAAACCACCCGACTTGAATCCGCGGTTGGCCGACACGTAAGCCATCACCTGCGGGGTGAACTGTTTTTCCAGACTCAACGAGGGAGTGACTGCGCTCCAGGATTTGCTGACCCCGGGGATGACCGCCTGCGGATCCTGGCTGAACGCCTGTAGCGGCGCGCCGAAGAATGCGCTGGTGGTGCGCCAGTAGTCCTTGGTTTCATGGGTGTAACGTACCCCGACCGCAAGCGTCCAGCTTGGCACGAACTCCCAGTTGATGTGGGCAAAGCCAGCCCAGCTCTTGTTCTCGAGCTTGTCATCAATGGTACGCAGGAAATCGATCGGCAAACCAGCAAAGCGGATGAAATCGTTGGCGTACGCTTCCTGGTGCGACGGCACCTTTTCGTCCATGTAGTACAGCCCATACACGGCTTGCAGATTGCTGCCATTGTCGTACTGAAGCTGCAATTCCTGGCTCAACTGTTTCTGGCGGAAATTGACCAGCACATCACCCAGTGCCAGCGTGGTGGCGTCGATGTCGATGTAGGAATTGCTGTCAAGCTTGCGATAGGCGGTAATGCTTTTCAGATCCCATTGGCCAGCAAGGTGCCAGTCCATATGCAACGACATGCCCTTGCTGCTCAATTTCTGACCCTTACCGGGATCGAACGAGGTCTCGCCCTTGAAGTCGTATTTTTTCGAAATGTCAGGGGTGTACAGCAACACCGGGCCAAGTACCAGGTCGCTCGCAAACAACGGTGCCGTGGCCTGTCCCAGAGTCAGCGCCGTGTCCAGCTTGGTGTAGTCGGCGGCAAGCGTTGCGCTGAATGCATCGCTGGGCTGCCACTTCAACTTGCCGCGGACGGCCTTGGTGTTCTCGTTGTTGTACTTCGCACCCGTGACGGAGTCGGTGACGTAGCCGTCGGTGCGCGCATAGACGCCGGCCAGGCTACCCGACACAGTCTTGCCCATCGGCCCGGAAACGTAGACGCGGCCTTCGCGGCGACCGTAGTTGCCCAGCGTGCCCTCGACGGAACCTTCGGCCACGTCGCTGGGTTGCCTGGTGATGATCTTGATCGCGCCGCCGGTGGAATTCTTGCCATACAGCGTGCCCTGCGGACCGCGTAGCACTTCGACTCGCTCGATGTCGAACAGGCTGAACAAGGCGCCCTGGATACGCGAATAATAGACGTCGTCGACATACATGCCCACGCCGGGATCAAACGTCTGCAATGCATCCGGCTGCCCGATGCCACGAATGAACACGTTCACCGAGGACGACGAACCGCGCCCCTGCACGATGTTCAGGCCAGGCACCGCGCCCTGCAAGCCATCAATATTGTTTGCTTGCAGATCCTTCAGGTCCTCGCTGCTGAACGCGCTGACCGCCACCGGCACTTTTTCCAGTGACTCATCACGACGACGCGCACTGACCGTCACTTCCTGCAATTGGGTGGCCTCGGCCTGCCTTGCAGCAGTCGGCTTGGTCGAGGCGGCTTCATTAGTGGTCTGTTGCGCTTGCAGCGGCGCCATCATCGCCAAACCCAACACCAGACCGATCGACGAACTCAGATGCGTGCGTTTCATGACGTTCCCTTCGCAGTGAATGCATCGCTCGCGCGAATGCTGATGAAGAGAGCTTAGGCAACCAAGCGCAGGGAGGCACTTGTACCTTGGTCCAGTGCCGCGGCTGCGAGACGTCCGGGATACTCGACGCCTGTCGCTGCTGACGAGGATGGTGGAGATTCACGAATGGCATTTCTGATCGTGCTGGCCGCGCTGTGTTTTCTGATGTTGGCAGCGTACCGCGGCCACAGCGTGATCCTGTTTGCGCCGATCGCCGCGCTGGGCGCAGTGCTGCTGACCGACCCCTCGCTGGTGGCGCCGATGTTCACCGGCCTGTTCATGGAAAAAATGGTCGGCTTCCTGCGACTGTATTTCCCGGTGTTCATGCTTGGCGCCTTGTTCGGCAAGCTGATCGAATTGTCCGGGTTTTCCAAGTCCATCGTGGCGGCCACCATCAACCTGGTCGGGCGTAGCCGCGCGATTTTGTCGATCGTGCTGGTCTGCGCCGTACTTACCTACGGCGGTGTCTCGCTGTTCGTGGTGGTCTTCGCGGTATATCCGTTCGCAGCGGAGTTGTTCCGCGCCAGCGAAATCCCGAAACGCCTGATCCCCGGCACCATCGCGCTGGGTGCGTTCACTTTCACTATGGATTCGCTGCCGGGCACGCCGCAGATCCAGAACATCATTCCCACTGCCTTCTTCGGCACCACCACCTGGGCGGCGCCGTGGTTGGGCACGATCGGGGGCGTGTTCATCCTGATCGTGGGGCTGAGCTATCTGGAGTGGCGCCGTCGTAAAGCGGCCGCCGCCGGCGAGGGTTATGGCACCAAGCTGCTCAATGAACCGGCAGCGTTCGAACACGGCAAGCTGGCCCACCCGCTGATCGCCTTGCTGCCGCTGGTGTTGGTCGGCGTCAGCAACAAGCTGCTCACGGATCTGATCCCGCGCGTTTACGGCGAGACCCAGTCGTTCATCCCCGCCGTTGTCGGCAAGGCGGCGCCGGTGGTGCAGGAGGTGTCAAAGATCGCCGCCATCTGGGCTGTCGAAGGCGCACTGCTGCTGGGCATCGTGTGCGTGCTGATATTTGCCTGGCGACCGGTACACGCTCGCTTCGCCGAAGGCAGCAAGTTGGCCGTCAGCGGCGCGCTGCTGGCCTCGATGAATACCGCGTCCGAATACGGTTTCGGCGCGGTGATCGCCGCCCTGCCAGGTTTCAAGCTGGTTGCGGACGCGCTGCATTCGATCCCCAATCCGCTGGTCAACGAGGCGGTCACGGTCACCGCCCTGGCCGGCATCACCGGATCGGCCTCCGGCGGCATGAGCATCGCGCTTGGCGCGATGGCCGAGACCTTCATCCACAATGCGCAGGCCGCCGGTATCCCGATGGAGGTATTGCACCGTGTGGCCGCCATGGCTTCCGGCGGCATGGACACCCTGCCCCACAACGGCGCGGTGATCACCTTGCTCGCGGTGACCGGGCTGACCCACCGCCAGTCATATAAGGACATCTTCGCGATCACCGTGATCAAGACCCTGGCGGTCGCGGTGGTGATCGCCGCGTACTACCTGCTGGGCGTGATTTAGGAGCCTGTCGGGCTTTGGTGGTCGACTCGAGAATTCAGCTGGGTGAGGGCAGCAACTGACGATTTGCGCGCCCATAGTCGTTCTATGAACCAAGAATCGGCAGGAGTGTGGAACACACAGGCGGATTCGCAGGCCGGCCAACCAACGTCCGACAGACTCCTAGCCGCTGCAGCAAAGCCAACACGGCGCCAATCCCGCGGCCAGCTTCGCTGGTTGACGACGCCACTTCCTGTCCGGGGTCGCCAGCACACCTTTCCAGGGGTCGGCGCCAGCGGAACCGGTGTGAGGCGAAAATGGCGGCTCCCGGACCCGTTGGCCGCCAAAGTGTGAAGACACTTTCACGCGGACCAGCACGGAACCGCGCAAACCCGTATAATTGACCAGTTAACCTTCAGATAACCTACGTGGTGGCTACATGCGCCACCCGAGTGCTTCCTATGTCTATAGAAAACCTGCGCAATATCGCCATCGTCGCCCACGTCGATCACGGCAAGACCACGCTAGTCGACTGCTTGCTCAAGCAATCCGGCACGCTCAACGAGCGCACCGTCCTGGCCGAACGTGTGATGGACTCCGACGACCAGGAAAAGGAACGCGGCATCACCATCCTGGCCAAAAACACCGCCATTACGTGGCGCGGTAACCGCATCAACATCGTCGACACCCCCGGACACGCCGACTTCGGTGGCGAGGTGGAGCGCGTGCTGTCGATGGTCGACTCGGTGCTGATCCTGGTCGACGCGATGGACGGCCCGATGCCGCAGACCCGCTTCGTGACTCAGAAGGCATTCGCGATGGGCTTCAAGCCGATCGTGGTTATCAACAAGGTCGACCGCCCCGGCGCACGCCCCGAGTGGGTCGTCGAACAGGTGTGGGATCTGTTTGACCGCCTCGGCGCCACGTCCGAGCAGATGAATTTCCCGATCGTCTACGCCTCGGCGCTGAACGGCTACGCCGGTCTTGACGAGAATGTAAGCGAAGGCGACATGACTCCGCTGTACGAAGCCATCATGGAGCACGTGAGCAAGCCCGAAGTCGATCCAGACGGCCCGTTCCAGATGCGCATCAGTCAGCTGGATTACAGCAGTTTCGTCGGCGTGATCGGCATCGGCCGCATCCAGCGCGGCACCCTGAGAAAGGGCATGCCGGTCAGCGTGATCGACCGTCACGGCAAGAAGCGCCAGGGCAAGGTGATGCAGGTACTGGGCTTCCTCGGCCTGGAGCGGATCGAGCAGGAAACTGCCGAGGCCGGCGACATCGTCGCCATCTCGGGCATTGCCGAGCTGACCATCTCCGACACGATTTGCGCGTTGGATACCCCGGAAGCACTGCCGGCCCTGACCGTGGACGAGCCGACCATCTCAATGACCTTCCAGGTCAACAACTCACCGTTCGCCGGCAACAAAGACATGAGCGGCGGCAAGTTCCTGACCAGTCGCCAGTTGCGCGAACGCCTGGAGCGCGAGCAGGTGCACAACGTGGCGCTGAAGGTCGAGGAAGGTTCTGACGCCGACAAGTTCCTGGTCTCCGGCCGAGGCGAACTTCACCTTTCCGTGCTGATCGAGAACATGCGCCGAGAAGGCTATGAGCTGGCGGTGTCGCGTGCGGAAGTGATCATCAAGGAAATCGACGGCCAGAAAATGGAGCCAATCGAGCAACTGGTGGTCGACGTGGAGGAAGTGCACCAGGGTGCCGTGATGGAAAGGCTCGGCGCGCGCAAGGGACACCTGAAGAACATGGAGTCCGACGGCAAGGGTCGCGTGCGTCTGGATTACGAGATCCCGGCTCGTGGCCTGATCGGCTTCCAAAATCAGTTCAAGACCCTGACTCAAGGTTCGGGCCTGCTGTTCCACGTATTCGACCACTACGGTCCAAAGGAAGATGGCCAGATCGCCAAGCGCCTCAATGGTGTGATGATCGCCAACGCCGGCGGTGCGACCCCGGCCTATTCGCTCGGGCCGCTGCAGGAACGCGGCAAGCTGTTCGCCGCCGAGGGCGACCAGGTGTATGAAGGCCAGCTGGTCGGCATCCACGCCAAGGACAACGACCTCACCGTCAACGTGATCAAGCCCAAGCCGCTGACCAACATGCGCGCCTCGGGCAAGGACGATGCGATTCAGCTGAGCCCCGCGATCAAGTTCACCCTGGAACAGGCGCTGGACTTCATCTCCGACGACGAGCTGGTCGAGATCACCCCGAAGGAAATCCGCCTGCGCAAAAAGCACCTCACCGAGAACGACCGCAAGCGCTCCACGCGCGGCTGAGTTGCTGTTGCACCAAAGAAATCGGGCAGAAGGTGGCTAAGCCGCCTTCTGCCCGATTAGCTTTCAAGCCGACCACTCAGCTGCGCGGGTCGAACCCCGCAAAACTCGTGCGCAACGCCTCGTAGGCCTCACGCTGCGCGTCGTTGTCGGCCGCTGGTGTGCGTATCGACAATTCCACCATCTGATCACCCGGTTGGCTGCCCGGCATGCCGCGGCCTTTCAGCCGCAACTTGCCCCCTGACTGCGAGCCTGCCGGAATGCGCAGGTCCACGGCACCGGCCAGCGTCGGCACCGGCACTGTGGCACCGAGCGCCGCCTCCCAGGGCGTAATCGGCAATACATGCACCACATTGCGACCGTCGAGGCGGAACCGCGCATCGTCGCGGATGCCTACTTCAAGCAGCAGGTCGCCGTTGGGACCGCCGGCCATGCCTGGCTGGCCCTGGCCGGCCAGGCGAATCACCTGGCCTGGCTGGATACCCGCGGGAATCTTCACATCCAGCACGCGTTCGCCGCCAGCCGGATCGCGCATCGCCAGTCGCGTGCGCCCGCCATCGAAGGCAGTCTGCAAATCGATCTGCACGGAAGCGCGCGAATCCTGCCCACGTCGCGAGCGCGGCTGACCGCGCTGGCCGCCAGCGGCACCACGGCCGAACAGGCTCTCGAAAAAATCGCTGAAATCGCCGTCATCGCCGCCGAAGCCTTGTTGGCCCTGACGTTGCCCCTGCCAACCCGGCGGCGGCCGGAACTGTTCGCCCTGGCGGTAACCGCCGGCACGCAGCTGATCGTAGGAACGCCGCTTCTCGGCATCCTTCAAGACTTCATTGGCTTCGTTGACCTCCTTGAATTTATCCTCGGCGCCGCTTTCCTTGTTCTTGTCCGGATGGTACTTGCGTGCCAGCTTGCGATACGACGCCTTGATCTCGGCCTCGCTCGCGTCTGGCTTGACGCCAAGGATCTCGTAATAATCTTTGAATTCCACACCCGCTCCCGATGATCAGTGTCGTCCGGCAAAAAGCTACGCCCCGCCGCAGAGCATTATCCACGGCGGGGCGGGCTTTCACACTGTCTTGCGTCTGGGAAGTCCAGCTCAGTTGGTGGCGTTGATGGTGATACGACGCGGCGTGGTCTCCGGCTTCTTCGGGATCGAGATTTCCAGCACGCCATGCGAACCCTGCGCACTGATGCTCTCCGCATCGGCACTCTCGGGCAGCGCGAAACGGCGATGGAACGTGCCATACACCCGCTCCTGACGGGTCAGCTTGCTGCCGTTCGCCTCGCTATCGACCTTGCGCTCGCCCTTGATGGTGAGAATGCTCTTATCCATGCTCACCTCGATATCGGACGGATCCACGCCTGGCACATCGACCAGGATCATGAAGTTATTTTCTTCTTCGCGGATATCCACCCGCGGCGCCCATTGGCTGGTCTCCACGGTGGACTGATCGCTATCGCCGACGCCAAAAAATCGGCTCATGGCCTGGCGGACTTCATCCGATTGCGCGAAGTCACGGTTCCAGATGGATTGACGGTTCAAATTCATTTCACTGCCTCCTCATCAAGTCAGGCGGCATCATCGCCACCTCCTTCAGAAATAGGTGCGCGCGGCGGCGATTCAAGGCAGCAGATCATCGAACCGGTTAGCATGTGCGGTTTTCAACCGCACGAGCTCCGCATGACCATTCAATCCGGTGACACCCTGCCCGACCTGGCGATCAAGGTCGTCGACAGCGATATCCAGCCCGCACAGACCAGCGCGCTATTCGCTGGGCGCAAGGTAGTGCTGTTCGGCGTACCCGGCGCCTTCACGCCAACCTGCTCAAATCGCCACCTACCCGGCTACGTCGCCCACTTTGCCGAGTTCCAGGCGCGTGACGTCAGCGTGATGTGCCTGGCGGTCAACGATGCCTACGTGATGCAGGCCTGGGCTGCCGCGCAACAGGTGCCCGCCGGACTGGTAATGCTCGCCGACGGCAACGCCAGCTTCACCCGTGCGCTGGGCCTGGACCTTGACGGCAACGCTTACGGCATGGGCCTGCGCACACGTCGGTTCGCCTTGTACGCCGAGGACGGCGTGGTGCGCCAACTGCACGTTGAAGCGCCGGGCGAACTGCGCGTTTCTACGGCGGAGGCGATGCTCGCGGCGATCGGTCAGTAAAACCGCGTCTGCCGGTCGTGCGTCGGTCGCGACAAAACAGCTTTCATGGCTGGGGAAAGATGGTCCCGGCCGAGCCACGGCCAGCGGCTGATATGCTGCGTCGATGGATATCGTGAACAACAGCAACGCGGCCCGCATGGCCGAGCGCTTTCGTGGCTTTCTGCCGGTCGTCGTCGATGTGGAGACCGGCGGCTTCGATGCCGAACATGATGCACTGCTGGAAATCGCCGCGGTGTCGTTAAGCATGGACGAGGCCGGTTTTCTGAGTCTGCAGCCGGTGGTTTCCACCCACGTGGAACCGTTTCCCGGCGCCAACCTCGACCCGCGTTCGCTGGAGATCACCGGGATCGACCCGGACAACCCCTTGCGCGGCGCCGTGCCGGAGCGTCAGGCACTGGATTATATTTTTCAGGCGGTTCGCGACGCGGTCCGCGAGGCAGGCTGCCAACGCGCTATCCTGGTCGGCCACAATGCCGCGTTCGATCTGGGCTTCCTCAACCAGGCCGTGCGCCGCTGCGGGCACAAGCGCAACCCGTTCCACCCGTTCAGCTGCTTCGATACGGTCAGTTTCGGTGGCCTCGCTTACGGCCAGACGGTGCTGAGCAAAGCGGTGCTGGCGGCCGGGCTGTCCTTCAACAGCAGCGAGGCGCACTCGGCCGTCTATGACGCCGAACGAACGGCGGAATTGTTTTGTGTCGTCGTCAATCGCTGGCGCCAACTGGAGCTGCTGGAACAGGCGCACAGCGGGCTTGCCGCGTCCTGAGCGGAACGGGTATCGCGCTCGCCAAGCGCACACACAGCGGAGTTTTCTAGCGCGACCCGCGTGCGAGCCAGGTGTCTGCTACAAAGGCTCGCCAGGAAAAGTTGGCGTTTCGCCGCGCTGCCGCCAATTGCGCAACACGCCATAAACACCGATGGCGATCCAGGCGACTTCCAGCATGAACGCCGACAAGTTGAAATTGCCGAGCAGCAGCGACAACATTACGCCCAGCGCACCGAGGATATTCATCACCTGATAGGTCAGGTGGTTGCCATGCAACTGCTGCGCCTGCAGCAATAAAAATCCCAGCAGAATCAGCGCCACGCCGATGTAACCGGCCCAGTCATACCAGAAAAAATTCATCGCTTCGCACTCCGCTGTCGCAGCGCCTCGAACAGTGCGACTCCGGTGGCGACGGACACGTTCAGGCTTTCCATCGTGCCGGGCATCGGGATCTTGGCCACGAAATCGCACAGTTCACGCGTAAGCCGCCGAATACCTTCGCCTTCGCTGCCAAGGACAATCGCCACCGGCCCCTTGAAGTCAACGCCGTAAAGGGTTGTGTCGGTATCGCCGGCCAGACCGGTGATCCACACGCCGGCATCCTTCAACGTGCGCAGGGTACGCGCCAGATTGGTCACCGCGATCAGCGGCACCCGGTCCGCCCCGCCAGCGGAGGCCCGACGCACCACCGGAGTCAACCCGACCGCGCGATCCTTCGGCACGATCACCGCGGTGACCTGCGCCGCTGCCGCACTGCGCAGGCACGCGCCGAGGTTGTGCGGGTCGGTGACCCCGTCGAGCACCAGCACCAGGGCATTGCTACCATCGCGCTCCAGCAGGCCGGCCAGGTCATTCTCGTGTGCTGCGGGCGCGGCCTCGTAAAGCGCCGCCACGCCCTGGTGACGAGCCTCGCCGGCGTGCCGGTCAAGCTCCTCACGCGGGCGATGGCGTACCGCAATATTCAGCTGCTTCGCCCGCTCAGCCAACTCCAGCACACGCGCGTTGCGCTGGCCGTTCTCGATCAGTAC
>CAJDWA010000094.1_pt1 | contig 20461 bp, 20 predicted proteins | sample 7391461 | NCBI WGS metagenome assembly CAJDWA01 (sample SAMEA7055726, study PRJEB34461) | soil metagenome | biome: terrestrial ecosystem; feature: Peninsula; material: soil | place: Antarctica | collected 2016 | reverse complement strand
GGGTCGCCACTGCCAGCCGCCCCGCGCAACCCGTCGCGATCAAGCGGACTTGAGCGAACCCTTGGGCAGCACCTGCTGCACGGAACCCTTCTGCAGCTTTACCTTCACGTTGGCTGCAATCTCAACCGTGATGAATGTCTCGCCCACTTCTTCCACGCGACCGGCCAGACCACCGTTGGTGACCACCTCATCACCTTTGGCGAGCGCAGACACCAAGGCGCGGTGCTCTTTCTGCCGCTTCATCTGCGGCCGGATCATCATGAAGTACATCAGGCCAAACAGCACCACCATCATGATGATCATGGACATACCGCCGCCGCCTTGCTGCGGCGTGGCCTGGGCGATCACGGGGGAAAGCTGAAAACTCATCATTATGTCTCGCAATTTGTGGCGCCATCAGCGATTTCAGCTGAACGCCCGGTAAAAGATTATCGATTATGCCATGCGCCCCCGGCTCGTGCACGGCACCGAACGCGGAGTCAGACTCACTTTCCGCATATGAAAAGTGAGTCTGACCCCTCGCCCCCTCCGCACCGCCCGTAGGAGCCCGCTGGCGGACGGTGCTTTTGCGCTGATCGAACAGGGGCACAAACTAGGGATCATAAAACAAAAGCATCGCCCGCCAGCGGGCTCCTACACGGTCACGGCGCCTTGGCGACGGGCGTAGAACGTCTCTACAAACGCTTCCAGCGTGTGGGCTGCGATCGCCTCGCGCAGGCCTTCCATCAGGCGCTGGTAGTAGCGCAGGTTGTGCATGGTGGCGAGCTGGCTGCCGAGGATCTCGTTGCAGCGATCAAGATGACGCAGGTAGGCTCGGCTGAATCCGTGACTGCAGGTATAGCAATCGCAAGCTTCCTCGATCACGCGGATATCGCCAGCGTATTTCGCGTTGCGGATACGTAGCGTGCCTTCGGCGGTGAACAGGAAACCGTTGCGGGCGTTGCGGGTAGGCATCACGCAATCGAACATGTCGATGCCGCGACGCACGGCCTCGACGATGTCCTCGGGCCGGCCTACGCCCATCAGGTAGCGTGGCTTGTCGACTGGCAACAGCGGCACCGTGAAGTCCAGCGCATGATTGCGCTCGGCCTCCGGCTCGCCCACCGCCAGGCCACCCACGGCATAGCCGTCGAAGCCGATATCCGCCAAACCGGCCGCCGAGCGCTGGCGCAGGTTCTCGTGCACGCCGCCCTGGACGATCCCGAACAAGGCATTCGGGTTGTTCAGCTCGTCGAAGGTGCGGCGCGAGCGTGCAGCCCAGCGCAGGCTCAGTTCCATCGAATCGCCGGCCACTTTTTCGGTGGCAGGGTATGGCGTGCACTCGTCGAAGATCATCGCGATGTCCGAATCCAGCGTCTTCTGGATCTGCATCGATACTTCCGGCGACAGGAACACCTTCGAACCATCCACCGGCGAGGCAAACGTCACTCCGGCTTCGCTGATCTTGCGCTTGTGCGCGAGCGAGAACACCTGGAAACCGCCCGAATCGGTGAGGATAGGTTTGTCCCAGCCGATAAACTTGTGCAGTCCGCCGAACTTTTCGACGACCTCCAGCCCGGGACGCAGGAACAGGTGGAAGGTATTGCCAAGAATGATCTCCGCGCCAGTGTCCGTCACGTCGCGAGGCGTCATCGCCTTGACCGAACCATAGGTGCCTACCGGCATGAAGGCTGGCGTTTCCACCGTACCGCGCGCGAAGTTGAGGCGGCCACGGCGCGCGGCGCCATCAGTGGCCAGCAGATCGAAGGTTAGGGAAGTCATCCGAGCATTATCGCGGGTTTGCTGCCAGCGCGCCCACGACCTCGCCCCAACATGTAGGAGCCCGCTCGCGGGCGATGGTGTTGTTCCAATCTTCCATGGTGCATCAGAACAGGAGCATCGCCCGCGAGCGGGCTCCTACACGTACAGGGCGACAGGAAGTCAAACACCGTGCGGCAGGATCAACATCGCGTCGCCATAGGAAAAGAACCGGTAGCGTTGCTCGACCGCGTGACGGTAACTGTCCAGGATGAACTCACGTCCGGCCAACGCCGACACCAGCATCAGCAAGGTCGATTGGGGCAGATGGAAATTGGTGAGCAGACCATCGATGCTACTGAAATGGTAGCCGGGGAAGATGAAAATCTGCGTCTCGCCGGCGAATGGATGCATCACGCCATCCTGACTGGCGCTCTCCAGTGCGCGCACCACGGTGGTACCTACCGCGATCACGCGCCCGCCGTTGGCACGGGTATGCCGGATCTGTTCGATCAGCTGCGCACCGACATTCAGCCATTCCGTGTGCATGTGGTGATCTTTCAAATCATCCGCGCGCACCGGCTGGAACGTGCCGGCGCCCACATGCAACGTGATGTAACCAAACTCGATGCCGCGCTCGCGCAGCCGGTCCAGGGTCACCTCGTCGAAATGCAGGCCCGCGGTGGGTGCGGCCACGGCGCCCGGCTCGCGCGCGAACACCGTCTGGTAGCGCTCCATATCGCTGGCGTCGGCGTGTCGCTCGATGTACGGCGGCAGCGGCATCTCACCCAGCTTCAACAGCAGCTTCTCCAATGGTTCGGGCGCCTCGAAGCGCAGCCGGAAGAAACCGTCGTCGCGACCCAGCACCACGGCTTGGCTACCGTCGGCCAGCTCGATCCGGCCACCTTCCTTCGGTTTCTTGCTGACCCCAAGTTGCACGATCGCCTCGTGTGCACCGGTGATACGTTCGAGCAGGATCTCGACCGCGCCGCCGCTTTCCTTGCGCCCATACAGACGCGCCGGAAGCACCCGCGTGTCGTTGAACACCAACAAGTCCCCGGGTCGCAACATCTCGGGTAGCTCGCGGAACATGCGATCTTGGCGCGACTGTGCTGCCACATCGAGCAGCAGCATACGGCTGGCCGAACGCTCCGGCAGCGGTGCCTGGGCGATCAACTCATGGGGTAGTTCAAAATCGAAATCAGACTTCTTCAACGGAGGTTCGCCTTGCGCTCGCGGACGGCGGGCAACGCGGCATTATCCCGCAGCACGCCCCTGCAGACACTATCCGCGACATCTCCGAAGTGTCAGACGATTTGCGCTTCACAGTATTCGCACGCGATTCGGATGGCCACGTGCTCAGCGGCATTCACGCGTGCGCATTCTGGGGTTATGTGTGCATCGAACTGCTTTGGCTCTCCGACACCGCGCGTGTCTGCGGAATCGGTAGCCAGCTCGTCGCAGTAGCCGAAGCATTCTCGTTGGAGCATGGTTTTACCCACGTCCGCGTGGAAACGAACGTCCCCGTTCAAACACACAACCTGCCGATCCAGCCTTGACCCGCTTCTCGCCGATGGCGGGCGCCCACCAACACGCAATCTATTTACAGCCAGCCTTTCTGCCGCGCCAGCCGGTACGCCTCGATGCGATTGGTCACACCGAGTTTGCCAATCGCTTCGGAAAGGTAATTGCGTACAGTGCCATGCGACAGGCTCAGTTGCGTGGCGATGTCGCTGGCGGATTGACCTTCGCCAGCCAGGCGCAGTACCTGGCGCTCGCGGTCGTTCAACGGATCGGCCTCCGACCAGGCTTCCAATGCCAGCTGCGGGTCGATCGATCGACCGCCGCGATGCACAGTGCGTAGCGCCTCGGCCAGGTTCTCTGCCGGCGCGTCCTTCAGTAAATAGCCGGAAACGCCCGCGTCCAGCGCGCGGCGCAGGAAGCCGGGGCGGGCGAAGGTAGTGACGATGACCACCTTGATCGGCAGTTGCTGACGCTGGATGCGCTGGGCCAGCTCCAGCCCGGTCAATCCCGGCATCTCGATGTCGGTAACCAACACATCGGGTTTGATTCGCTGGATCTCGCGCCAGGCTGCTTCGCCGTCCGCTGCCGAACCGAGCACCTCAATGTCGGATTCCAGCGACAGCAACGCCGATAGCGCGCCGCGCACCATCGCCTGGTCTTCGGCCAGCAGCACGCGAATCATGCGGATGTCCGTCGCGACGACATGTGTGGTAATCGTTGCCAAATAGTCATCGGATCTCGTCCGGGGAAAAAGGAAATATCAGGCGGCCGAATGTCCACGCGCCGCGGTCGAATCCGCTTCGCTGGCAGGCAGCTTCGAGGGCGGCAACGGCACCACTCTCCGCACCGGCACCGGCACCTCCACCAGCAGGCGCGTGCCGCCACGGCTCGGCGAGTGGATCTCAAGCGCTCCCGCTAGCGCGCGCACGCGCTCACGCATGCCACGCAAACCATTGCCATCGCCGTCGACCCCGCCTCGCCCGTTATCGCTGATTATCATGCGGACACGGGCGTGCTCACGCACAACAACGACCTTCGCAGAGCTGGCCTCGGCATGGCGCGCGATATTGGTGGCCGCCTCGCGCAGAATCAGCGACAGCGCGCGTTCCGTGTCCTGCGGCAAATCGGCTGGCGGGAGATCGTAGTCGAAATGCACACGCGAGGATTCCAGCAGAAGACGGGCAGAGGCCAGTTCGGCCGCCATGTCGGAGGCGTGAATGCCGCTGACCGCGCTGCGCACTTCGGCCAGCGCGTGCCGCGCCACATTTTCGGCCTCCTCTACTTCACGCTTGGCCGCCTCCATGTCGCGGTCGAACAATCTTCGCGACAATTCGAGCTTGAGCGTGATCAATGAAAGCGTATGTCCGAGCAGATCGTGCAAGTCGCGCCCGATGCGCTCGCGCTTCGCGGTCGCCGCCAGACGGCGAACCTCGTCGTGCGACAGGCTCAGCGCAGCATCCGCCTCACGACTCACCTGGCCGACCGCCGTGATCGTGCTGACGGCAAACACCGAGACCGGAATAATGATCAACATCGACAGTGGAAAGCCCATCTGCCAGGCCAGCGCGACAAACGCGGCATTCAGCACCACCAGCCGAAAATAGTGCGAACGAAACGCCATGCCGCAGGGCCGCAGCATGATGCAGCCGAACATGAAGTAGCTCAGGCCACTCGGGTACCAGCGCAGCATCGCCAGGCTCATCGCGGCCATGCCCACGGCGTAGAGATGTGCGGTGCGCCGCGGCGCCAACTGTGCTTTGGCAAACAACAGCAGGAACACCGGATAGGAGGTCACGGTGAACAGGAACCACGTACGGTTGTAGCCGCTGGTCCCTCCGTTGAACAGCGGAACGACGAATATCCAGAACGACCACATCAGATGAATACTGTCGATCCATGGCGATTTGCCACGACGGACATCGTCGGCCACACCGGAATCCGGCGCGGGGACAAACCATCGTGCAATGAAGTTTGGAATCATTTCGTGGATCTTCGAATGCGAGATCGGCCTGGATGCATCCTACTTCACCCGTGCCGGCGCAAACGTCGCGCCGCCAGCAGCAGAAAGGCTGCGGTAAGCCCCACCAGCACCAGCGCGTGCCCCAACAACGGCCCCTGCTCCATGCCCACGGCGGCCAGCGCCAGCATATCCAGATGGTAGCTGGGCCAGACCGGTGCGATCTGCTGCAGGAACTTCGGCAACATCGGCAGCGGAAGCCACAGCCCGGACATGAACGACATCGGCAGGTAGATCATCTGCAGCATGCCCGGCGCGCCCTGCCCCTTGATCAGCGTGCCGACGTACATGCCCAGCGCGCAGAACGGCAACACCCCTAACAGGCCCGTGAGCAGCAAAAGGCTGGCCTGCTGCAGACTCAAACTCACATGACCGATCGAAACCGCCATCGCCAGCAACAACAGTATGACCACGCTCGCCGCTGCCATCGCCATCAACATTTTGCCCAGCAGATAGGCGCCCGGCGGCATCGGCAGCGCACGCTTGAAGGTGAGCAGACCGCCATCGCGTTCCAGCGCCAGCGACACGCCGAACCCGAACAGGCCCGGACTCATCACGCCGAACACGCCGTAGCTCGCCAGCAGGTAGCGTGCGGCATCGGCTCCGTTGGATTTTGCCATCAGCACGCCAAAAAGCAGGTAGAACATCGCCGGAAACAGCATGATCGGCAACATGAAGCCCGGGTTGCGCATATAGCGCAGGCATTCGCTGCGTGCCTCTTCGAGATAGGCGCCGATGACACGACCACGCGACATGTCGGGCGGGCGCACAGACTCGTTCATAGAGATGATCGTTTCCATTTCAGGCAGCCTCGCGCTGGTGAGTGGCCGCGGCCTCGTCGGCGTCACGGGTAAGTTCGCTGAAGGCCTCTGAAAGGCCGGCTCGCTGCACTTCCAAGTCGCTCAGCTGAGCATCGGCCTCGAGCAGACGGCGTACCAGGCACTCGGCGTCGACAGCAGCAATGTGCAGCCTCCCGCTTTCCTGACGAACCTCGCTCACTTCAGGCCAGCCTCTCACGGTGTCGATCGACAACGCGCTACGGCAACGGATGCGCTTGAGCACGACCCTCGCCCGCAACTCATCGACCGTGCCTTCATGAATCATTCGCCCGTGCGACATCACGCATACCCGGTCGGCAAGCGCCTCCGCCTCTTCCAGGTAATGCGTGGTGAGCACCACTGAACAGCCCTCGGCCAGCAACTCGCGGATCGCCATCCACAGTTTCTGACGCGCCTCAATGTCCATACCCACGGTCGGCTCGTCGAGAAACAGCAACTCGGGCCGGCCGCACAACGCCAGCGCAAACTGCACGCGTCGCTGCTGGCCTCCGGACAACTTCGCGTAAGGCCGCTTCAACAGGTCGGCGACGCCAGCCAGCTTGGCTGTTTGCGCCAGCGTGCGCGGCGCCGGATAGTAGCTGGCGGTCAATCGCAGCAATTCGCCAACCCGCAGCGTGGGCGGCAGTTCGGCGTTCTGCAACATCACGCCGATGCGCCGGCGCGCCTCGATCCGCTGCGGGTCCATGCCGAACAGTTCGACCGTACCGGCATCGGCGCGAATCAACCCCAGCAACAAACCGATCGCGGTGGTCTTGCCGGCGCCGTTGGGGCCGAGCAAGGCCAGCAGCTCACCAGGCTTCAGCTGCAGATCGACTGCATCGAGTGCGGTCAGCCGACCATAACGTTTAACGGCACCATCGAGACGGGCGATCGGATGACAGGCGTGCGGCATGGGGACTCCTCCAGTGCCGTCCATCCTCGACGAAACAGAAACTTGGTCGTAGTTGCCAGCGTCAACCATCGCGGGTGACAGGCGTCATCTGCAGGCAGTGCGGGGGTTACGGCAACCACTACTGCAAGGTATCCTGTGAGCGATAAGGCAGTCGCGGAAGGTCGTAAGCCACGGCCTGAAGGTGCTGAAAACACTAAGGAAACGCCAACGATTCCGCGTTTCCCGCCACGCATTCACCAGTAGCCACCCGGCACGGCGTGCCGCCTGGCGACGCTTGAGGAGGATTCATCATGGGCATCATCGACCAACTGCGCGAACTGCGCGAATTCGGCGGCAAGCCGCGCACCACCGGCCTGGACGACGCCAGCATCGAACGGATGGCGGCGCGCGATCCGCTGCTGGGCCAGGCGGTTGCCGAAGCGGTGACGCGGCACCACGAACTGCGTGCCGACATGGCCGATTTCCTGAAGCTCGACGAGGCCAAGCAGCTTACTCAGGCGCAGTCCGGGTTGGTTAATTTCTATCCGGATGATGCGATTAACCCGTATCTGGCAGCCGCCGCTCGCGGACCGTGGATCGTCACCCTGAAGGGCGCGGTACTTCACGATAGCGGCGGCTACGGCATGCTCGGTTTTGGTCACAACGATCAGGCGATCCTGGATGCGTTGGCCCGACCGCAGGTGATGGCGAACGTGATGGCGCCCAGCGTGGCTCAGCTGCGCTTCACCGCGGCAATGAACAAGGAACTCGGTCGCCACCGCGATAGTAGCCCGTTCCACCATTACATGTGCCTCAACTCAGGGTCCGAATCGGTCTCGCTGGCTTGCCGTATTGCCGACGTCAATGCCCCGGCGCTCTATTCTGATTCCTCGCGCAAGGTCTACCAGCAGCACCTGGCCAGCTATCGCCACGAAGACAGCGTGATCACGGTGGCTCCGTATGACGTAGCCCAACTGGAAGCCGTGTTCGCCGAAGCGGACAAGCACGGCTGGTTCATCGAGGCGATGTTCCTGGAGCCGGTGATGGGCGAAGGCGATCCCGGCCGCGCCGTCACCGTGGAATTCTACAAAGCCGCACGTGCCTTGACTGCGTCGCACGGCAGCCTGTTGCTGGTCGACTCGATCCAGGCTGGCTTGCGCGCGCACGGCGTGTTGTCGATCACTGACTATCCCGGCTTCGAAAAACTGCCGGCGCCGGACATGGAGACGTTCTCCAAGGCGCTCAACGCCGGCCAGTACCCGCTGTCCGTGCTGGCTGTCACCGAGGCCACTGCCAAGATCTATCGCAAGGGCATCTACGGCAACACCATGACTGCCAATCCGCGCGCGCTGGACGTTGCGCTGGCCACCCTGGGCGAGCTCAACGACGAGGTGCGCGACAACATCCGCGAGCGCGGCAAGGAATTCGTCGACAAGCTGAACGCGCTGAAGAACGAGCTCGGCGGCCTGATCACCAAGGTACAAGGCACCGGTTTGCTGTTCTCCTGCGAGCTGGCACCTGAGTACAAGTGTTACGGCGCCGATTCCACCGAGGAATTCATGCGCGAGCATGGCATCGGCGTGATTCACGGCGGCACCAACTCATTGCGTTTCACCCCGCACTTCAAGGTCACCAGTGCCGAGGTGGACCTGATTGTGTCGCACGTGCGCAAGGCCTTGCTGGAAGGCCCGCGCAAGGCCAAGGCCGAAGCCGCCTGACCTTGCGCGACTACGACAGCTGCGGCGTGGCCCCTCCGCCCGCCGCAGCTGAGTACTTCATACGCTTCGGGTTTCACCTACTCTCCCGAGGTAGCTGCCAGACATAAACTCTTCCAGCCGGCAGCCGCCGGTTCACCCAGGGAGGGTTTCACCATGTCGATATCTCTACGCCTGCTTGCCGTCAGCGCGGCCTTTGCCTTTGCCGGCACCGCTTTCGCGGCCACTCCGCAAGCCGGTAAATCGGCCACGGCCAGTAAACCGCATACCGCCCAGCAACAACGCATGATCGACTGCAACAAGCAGGCGACCGGCAAGAAGGGCGCTGAACGCAAGTCCTTCATGGGCTCATGCCTGAAAGGTCATGCGGCTGCCGCCCCGTCGGCCCGGCAAGCCCAACAGGGAAAAATGAAGACCTGCAACGCAGACGCCAAGACCAAATCGCTCAAGGGTGCCGAACGCGAGACCTTCATGAGCGGTTGCCTGAAGGGCGACAGCGCAGCGGCGGCAAAATAGGCGCCGTCTACACCACAACAGCCCTGCCCGCGCGCCGGCGAGCGTGCGTGCGCAGGGCTGCTTCGCTAAGCTTCGACTGTCGCGCCAAGCGTCGCTGCTGAAGACACTCACCGATGAAGATCGTCGAAGTCCGCCATCCACTGATCCAGCACAAGCTGGGCCTGATGCGCCGCGCCGGCATCAGCACCAAGGACTTCCGCGAACTGGCCGCCGAAGTCGCGGCCCTGCTCACCTACGAGGCGACCAAGGATCTGGAAACCGTCGAGGAAGAGATTGAAGGGTGGGCCGGTCCGTTGCGCGTACAACGGATCAAGGGCAAGAAAATTACCATCGTGCCGATCCTGCGTGCCGGCTTGGGCATGCTACCCGGCGTGCTTGACCTGATCCCTGGCGCCAAGGTCAGCGTGGTCGGCCTACAACGTGACGAGAAAACGCTGAAACCCACGACATATTACGAAAAGCTCAGCGGTCGCATGGACGAACGGATCGCCCTGATCGTGGATCCGATGTTGGCCACTGCCGGCACTCTGGTTGCCACCGTCGACATGCTCAAAGCCGCCGGCTGCAAACGCATCAAGGGCCTGTTCCTGGTCGCTGCACCGGAAGGCCTGGAGCGCATCACGGCAGCCCATCCCGACATCGAGATCTATACCGCCTCCATCGACCAGCGCCTCAACGAGAACGGCTACATCCTGCCTGGCCTAGGCGATGCCGGCGACAAGATTTTCGGTACCAAACAGCTACCGGCAAATCGCTGAAAACAAATGCAGGAACCCGCTGGCAAGCTCCTGCCTGCGCTTGGCAGCCGTGAAATTCACCGGCCGAATTGGTCCGTCGCTTCCAACAGCTGATGCAAAATGCCGGGCTCGAATGCCGAATGGCCAGCATCCTGCACAATGCGCAGGTCAGCCTCGGGCCAGCCGCGATGTAGATCCCAAGCACTGCGTATCGGACAGACCACGTCGTAGCGCCCCTGCACGATCACGGCCGGAATGTGGCGAATGCGATCGACGTTACGTAGCAACTGATCGTCATGTTCAAAGAAGCCGCCATTGACGAAGTAGTGACACTCGATGCGGGCGAACGCCAGCGCGAACTCATCCTCACCACTGGACTGTATGTGCGATGGATCTTGCCACAGGAAACTGGTGGCGCCTTCCCACACCGACCATGCACGCGCAGCATCCCGGCGGGTCGTCCGATCAGAGCTGGTGAGGCGGCGGTGGTAAGCACTCATCAGGTCGCCGCGCTCGGCTTCGGGAATTGCGGCGAGGTAGGTCTCCCAGGCATCCGGGTACAGTGTGTCGCAGCCCTTCTGGTAGAACCATTCCAGCTCTTGCCGGCGCAACATGAAGATGCCTCGCAGCACCATTTCGGTCACCTGACCCGGATGCGTCTGCGCGTACGCCAGCGCCAGCGTGGAACCCCACGACCCGCCGAATACCTGCCAGCGATCGATGCCTAGATGGCCCCGAACTCGCTCGATATCGGCGACCAGGTCCCACGTCGTGTTGTCGGTCAGTTCCGCGTGCGGCGTGGACTGACCGCAGCCACGCTGGTCGAACAGGACGATGCGATACACCGCCGGATCGAAGAAACGTCGGCATTTCGGATTGGTGCCGCCGCCGGGACCGCCATGCAGGAACACCACGGGCTTGCCCTGGGGATTGCCGCTCTGCTCGTAATACAGCGTGTGCAGCGGAGAAACCTGCAGGAAGCCCTGGTCGAACGGCTCGATTTCGGGATACAACGAACGCAGCGGCGACGGCGGCATGACGGCTCCTCGAATCCGACAGATAAGCCCGGGAGATTAGCACGGGCGCAGCTTGCCGAGCCTTCAGCCATCCACGAAGAACTAGCCAGGATTGAAGATGCCATTCGGATCGAACAACGCGCGAACACCCAGCATCAGCGCAATCCCCGCCGCGCTGCGGGTACTTCCAAGATAGGCACGCTTGAGCGGGCCAATGCCGTGCGTGGCCGAAATAATGCCGCCAGGACAGGGCCGCGTCGCGGCCAGCAATCGGATCACCTATTGCACTAGGTCATGAAGGCATTCGCGGCCCTATGCTCCAGCTCACCTTGCTCGGCCAGCAGGCGCGACTGGGGCAGACGGCGACGGCATTCGGCAAAGCTTGGATCGGACATGCGGAGCTTCGGAGTCGTTCCCAAAACTTGCCAGCCGCACTACGTCGCGTCCAGTGTTGCAGTGCCGCAATTTGTCTCCGGCTCTGGCATAGTAAGGGCTCTCTCACACATGGGCCGATGCGATGCAGACTTCCTTTCCCCGTCAGGACATCAAGGTATTGCTGTTGGAGGGGATCAGCGCCAGTGCGGTCGAGGTGTTCCAGCGCGCCGGTTACAGTCGGGTCGAACTGCACGCGAAGTCCCTGCCTGAAGACGAGCTCAAGGCGCGCATCGCAGATGCGCATATTGTCGGCTTGCGCTCGCGCACCCAACTCACCGACGAGGTCCTGGCGCACGCCAAGCGTCTGATCGCGGTGGGCTGTTTCTGCATCGGCACCAATCAGGTGAACCTGAATGCCGCGCGCAAGCTCGGCGTGCCGGTGTTCAACGCTCCGTATTCAAATACCCGCAGCGTGGCCGAACTGGTAATCGCCGAGGCGATCATGCTGCTGCGAGGCATTCCGCAGAAGAATGCGCAATGCCACCGCGGCGGCTGGGCGAAATCTGCCAGCGGCAGTTACGAAACGCGTGACAAGGTCCTTGGCATCGTCGGTTATGGCCACATCGGAACCCAGGTTGGCGTGCTGGCCGAGAGTCTCGGCATGCGGGTGATCTTCCACGACATCGAAACCAAGCTGTCGCTGGGCAACGCCCGCGCCGTGTTCAGCCTGGACGAGCTGCTGGAGCGTTCGGATGTGGTCACCCTGCACGTGCCGGAGACCCCGGCGACGCGGATGATGATCAAGGCCGAACAACTGGCGAAAATGCATGCCGGTGCGATGCTGATCAACGCCTCACGCGGCAGCGTGGTGGATATCGATGCACTGGCCGCGGCGTTGCGCGAGGGACGGCTCGCCGGCGCGGCGGTCGACGTGTTCCCGACCGAGCCCAAGGGCAACGAGGATCCGTTCGTCTCGCCGCTGGTCGGCATGGACAACGTGATCCTGACCCCGCATATCGGCGGCAGCACGCTGGAGGCGCAGGACAACATCGGCATCGAGGTGGCCAGCAAACTGGTGCGTTACAGCGACAACGGCTCCACCCTGTCGGCAGTGAACTTCCCGGAAGTCGCTTTGCCCGAGCATCCACACAGCCTCCGTCTGCTGCATATCCATCGCAACGTGCCCGGCGTACTGTCGGCCATCAACGAATTGTTCTCCGCTGGCAACCTCAACATCGACGCGCAGTTCCTGCAAACCGACAGTGAGGTCGGTTATGTCGTGATCGACGTGAGTGCCGACGAAGTCGAGGCGAACGCGTTGAAAGCCAAGCTGGCGGCAATTCCAGGGACGCTGCGCAGCCGGGTGTTGTACTAAGGCCGGAACAGGCACAAACCTGTAGGAGCCCGCTCGCGGGCGATGCTTTTGATTTGATCTATGTTACGCATCAGAGCCAGAGCATCGCCCGCGAGCGGACTCCTACGGATTGTTTTGGAGTCGGGGGGACAAACGAAAACGGCACCCGAAGGTGCCGTCACGATGCTTTCCCAACTGGTCGGGGCGGCCGGATTCGAACCGACGACCCTCTGCCCCCCAGGCAGATGCGCTACCAGGCTGCGCTACGCCCCGACATTTGGCAAGCTGGCAAGTCTAGCAGCTTGTGCACGACGTCCGGAAGGCTTCAACGCCGCAACAGCGTGAGCACTTCTTCCAGTTCCATCCGTACCTGGCGCACGATCTGGTGTGAGATGCTGGATTCGAGCCGCGCTTGCGGGCCTTCCAGCCGCGCACGCGCACCGGTGATGGTGAAACCCTCGTCGTACAGCAGCGAGCGGATCTGACGAATCATCAGCACGTCGTGGCGTTGGTAGTAGCGACGGTTGCCGCGACGCTTGACCGGATTGAGCGCGGGAAACTCCTGCTCCCAGTAACGCAGCACGTGCGGTTTCACACCGCACAGCTCGCCTACTTCACCAATGGTGAAGTAGCGCTTGGCCGGAATCGCCGGCAGCTCGGTGTTATTCCCTTGGTCCAGCATAGCCTTCGACTCTCACCTTGAGTTTCTGTCCAGGCCGGAAGGTTACCACCCGCCGCGCGGAAATCGGGATCTCCTCGCCGGTCTTGGGATTACGTCCGGGCCGCTGGTTCTTCATACGCAAGTCGAAATTACCAAAACCGGAAAGCTTCACCTGCTCGCCGTTCTCCAGCGCGCCGCGAACCACCTCGAAATAGGCATCCACGAACTCCTTGGCCTCACGCTTGTTGAGACCCACATCGAGGAAAAGCCGCTCGGCCATCTCCGCCTTGGTCAGCGCCATCTCATCCTCGCAGTTTCCCCTGACATGTCTGCTCCAACGCGTTCACCGCTTCGCGCACCCAGCGATCCGCGTCGTCGTCCGTAAGGGTGCGTGAAGCGTCCTGTAAAATCAAGCCCATAGCGAGACTTTTTCGGCCCGCTTCGACGCCTTTGCCGCTGTAACGATCGAACAAGCGCAGCTCCTTGAGCCGCGCCCCCAGCGTGGCGCGAACGGTCTGGTCGATCTGTGACCAGCTGACGGCTTCCGGCAGATCCATGGCGATATCCCGGCGCACTGCGGGGAAACGGGGTATCACCGAGGCCTGAGGCAAACGTCGGGCGAGCAGGGGTTCCAGCTCCAATTCGAGCACATGGACGTCGGTGCCCAGGTCCAATTCTCTGGCCAGTTGCGGATGCAGGGCGCCTAGATAGCCCACGGTTTCCCCATCGCAAGCCACGCGCGCAGCGCGGCCCGGATGCAGCCACGCTGGCAGCCCGTCCGCGTGCACCGTCCAGCGCTGCGGCTCGCCGCCCCAGCCGATCAGGGCGTCAAGCTCGCCCTTGAGATCATGGAAGTCCAGCGCTCGCGCAGGCTCGCCCCATTGTTCGGCTCGCGCATTCCCGCATGCGGCGATGGCGAGGCTGAGCGTTTCCACCGGCGGCTCGCTTGTTTGTTGAGCAGCCCTGCCATGGATGGCCGGTTGTTCGCGCAGGGATGCGCCCTGATGGAACACGCGAGCGACCTCGAACATGCGCACGCGCTCCTGCTGCCGCGCGCGATTGTGGCGCAAGGCTTCGATCAAACCTGGTAGCAGCGACGGCCGCATCACCGCCAGATCAGCCGACAGCGGATTGGCCAGTGGCACCAGGCCTTCGCTGAAGCCCCAGCTAGCCAAAAGGGCCGCCGGCACGAAGGACAGGTTCACCGCCTCGTAGTAGCCGCGTGACGCCAGTTGTTCGCGCAGCGCAAGCTCGCCAATGCGCGCCTCCGGCTCGATCGCCAGCGTCAACGCGCCAGCCGGTGTCGCGGTGGGGATGTTGTCGTAGCCGAAGATACGAGCGACCTCTTCGATCAGATCCTCCTCGCGCTCGATGTCGAAGCGGCTGCTCGGCGCGGTGACCTGCCAGCCATCAGCCGTTGCCACGACTTGCATGCCCAGCGCCGTGAAAATGCGCGCGACTTCGGCATCGACCACCTCCACACCCAGCACACGCTTCAGGCGCGCGCGGCGCAGCGTCACCGCTTCAGGCGCGCGCGGCGTAGCGTCACCGCCGCCGGCGTCGGCAGATCGGCAAGGTTTTCGGCGACCAGCACCGGCCCTGCCTTGCCTCCGGCGATCGTCAGCAGCAATTCGGTGGCTCGCTCCAGCGCACGTCGCGGCAACTGCGGATCGACGCCACGCTCGAAGCGATGCGACGCTTCGGTGTGCAAACCCAGCTTGCGCGCGCGCCCCATGATTGCAGCCGGGGCGAAGTGTGCGGACTCGAGGAAGATGTTGCGCGTGGTGTCGGTAGCCCGCGAACCGTAACCTCCGATCACGCCGGCCACTGCGAGACCTTTTCTTTCGTCGGCGATCAGCACGAAGCCTGGGTCGAGCTTCGCCTCGCTGCCGTCGAGAATTTTCAATGTCTCGCCCGCGTGCGCATGGCGCACCACGATGGCGCCCTCGAGCGCGTCGTTGTCGAACGCATGCAGCGGCTGGCCAAGCTCGAGCATCACGTAGTTGGTGACGTCGACCACCGCGTTGATCGGGCGCAGCCCGGCACGGCGTAGGCGCTCGGTCAGCCACAGCGGTGTGCGTGCGGCCGGGTCGATACCTTCGATGATCCGGCCAAGGTATCGCGGCGCATCCTTGCCCGCTTCCAGAAGAATGTCGCGGCGCGCCTCGATGGTGACCGGCATGACCACTTGCGGCGGCACCTTGACGGTGCTCCCGAACAAGGCCGCCACGTCATGCGCCAGACCGACCAGGCCGAGGCAGTCGGGGCGGTTCGCGGTGAGCTTCAGCTCGAAGCTGGCGTCGGGCAGACTCAGGTAATCCGCCAGCTCCCGGCCGACCGGCGCATCCAGCGGAAGCTCGAACAGGCCGGACGCATCGGCGTCGACACCCAGTTCCTTCGCCGAGCACAGCATCCCGCACGACTCGATTCCGCGCAGCTTCGCCGCCTTGATGGACATACCGCCGGGCAGCTTCGCGCCTACCATGGCCAGCGGCACCTTGATGCCAACCCGGGCATTCGGCGCACCGCAGACAATTTGCAGCGGTTCGCCGCGCCCCGCATCCACCGTGCACACCTGCAGCCGATCCGCCTCGGGATGCTTTTCCGCAGCCATGATTTCGGCCACCACCACGCCAGCCAGGTCATCGCCAAGCGGGGTGACTTCTTCCACTTCCAGCCCGGCCATGGTCAGGGCATGGGCCAGTTGGTTGCGATCGGCCTTAATTTCGACCAGCTCGCGCAACCAGTTCTCGGAGAATTTCATGGTTTGAGTCCGCGAATGGGGAGTCGGGAATAGGGAATGGGAGAAGCAAGAGCGCCGGTGCTGCCGCCGCATCTACGATTCCCGATTTCCCATCCCCCATTCCCGTTCATGCAAATTGCTTGAGGAAGCGCAGATCGTTCTCGAAGAACGCACGCAGGTCGGAAACGCCGTAGCGCAGCATCGCGAAGCGCTCCACACCCAAGCCGAACGCGAACCCGGTATAGCGCTCCGGATCGATGCCGCAATGCTTCAGCACGTTCGGATGAACCATGCCGCAGCCGAGCACTTCCAACCAGCGGGTGGAACCGTCTTCAGCGTCCCAGCGGATATCCACTTCGGCCGACGGCTCAGTGAACGGAAAATAGCTGGGCCGAAAACGCATCTCGAAATCGCGCTCGAAGAAGGCGCGGACGAATTCAGCCAGAGTGCCTTTCAGATCCGCGAAACTGGAGGTCTCATCGACCAGCAGGCCCTCGATCTGGTGGAACATCGGTGAGTGGGTCTGGTCCGAATCGCTGCGGTACACCTTGCCTGGAGCGATGATCCTGATCGGCGGCTGGCGACCGGCCATGGCGCGAATCTGCACGGGTGAGGTATGCGTACGCAGCAAACGGCCATCACCGAAGTAGAAGGTGTCGTGCATCGCGCGCGCCGGATGGTGCGGCGGGAAATTCAACGCTTCGAAGTTGTGCCAGTCGTCCTCGATTTCCGGACCCTCTACACGCTGGTAACCGAGCCGGGCGAAGATTGCCGCGATACGTTCCAGCGCGCGCGTGATCGGATGAATGCCGCCGCGCTCACCGTCGCGACCGGGCAACGAGATGTCGATGATTTCTGAGGCAAGACGGTGATCCAGCTCGACTTGCTCCAATACCGCCTTGCGTGCGCCAAGGGCGTCGGCAAGGCGCTGTTTCACCGTATTCACCTCGGCACCGCGCGCCTTGCGCTCGTCCGGCGCGAGTGCGCCCAACGTTTTCAGTGCAGCCGTGACGATGCCGTTCTTGCCCAACAGGCCCACGCGCAACGCGTCGAGCGCGTCGAGCGTCTCGGCTTTACCGATGTCGGCCAGCGCTTGTGTCGCGCGGCTGTCCAGATCGTCCATAGGTGAACTTCTCGCTACATGCCCTCTCCCTTTCGCAAGGGGAGGTATTTGAAGGGCTGCTCTTGCGCTGTCCCTGGGGCTCGAAGTGACTTCGAACAGGGCATGGGGCAAGCCCCGCACCCTCTCCTCAATCCTCTCCCGGGGGGAGAGGAGGCGAACGCAAGAAGCGCTTTTACAAATAAAAGCGGGGAGAAGGCGTTGGCCTTCTCCCCGCTTGCTTTACATTATATCGCGCTGACGCAACTGCGTCCGACGATCAAGCGGCCAGGCTGGCTTTCGCTTTCTCGGCGATCACTTCAAACGCCTTGATGTCGTGCACGGCGATATCTGCGAGAACCTTGCGGTCGACGGTGATACCGGCCTTGCTCAGACCATTGATCAGGCGGCTGTAAGACAGGCCGAACATGCGCGCCGCGGCGTTGATGCGCACGATCCAAAGAGCACGGAACTGGCGCTTGCGCTGCTTGCGGCCGATATAGGCGTACTGACCAGCCTTGATGACGGCCTGGTTGGCAACGCGGAAGACCTTGCGGCGGGCATTGTAGTAGCCCTTGGCACGACCGATAACTTTCTTGTGACGGGCACGGGCGGTAACGCCACGCTTTACACGAGCCATGATTTATCTCCTCGTCTTCAGTACGGCAACATACGCGCTACACCCGGGGCGTCACACGCCTTCAGGTGATTCTTGGCACGCAGGCCGCGCTTCAACTTGGTGGACTTCTTGGTCAGGATATGTGACCGGTAGGCGTGGCCGCACTTGATTTTGCCCGATGCGGTCTTGCGAAAACGCTTCGCAGCCGCCCGGTTGGTCTTGATCTTGGGCATGGGTAGTTCCTTGTGTGGAGCCGATCCAGACTGGACGACTCCGGTTTCTGACTGATCTGGCGGCGGCTACGGTCCTTGAGGGAATCCGGCCACACTTTCCGTCCTGCCATGATCGGTGCACGACCCTTCCGGCGGGTCGAACCCGTGATCATACGGGTTCAAAAAGCCAAATACCAGCACCAAGTGCTGACAACGGCCTTTTTGAGCTTGTCCGTAGCTTATTGGAACGATTGGTTTCGAGCCGTGCGGCGAAAAAGCATCGCCCGCGAGCGGGTTCCTACGGCAACCGAGTCACAGGCGAGCTTACTTTTTCTTCGGTCCGATCATCATGACCATCTGGCGACCTTCCAGGCGCGGAAAGGACTCGACTTGACCGTTGTCGCCGACGTCTTCCTGGATTTTCTTCGCCAAATTCTGGCCCAGATCCTGGTGCGACATCTCGCGACCGCGGAAGCGAATGGTGACCTTGACCTTGTCGCCCTCTTCCAAAAAGCCGAGCATCTTGCGCAATTTGATCTGGTAGTCGCCCACGTCCGTGACCGGACGGAACTTCACTTCCTTGATCTCGACCTGCTTCTGCTTTTTCTTGGCGGCCTGCTGCTTCTTCTGGGCTTCAAACTTGTACTTGCCGTAATCCATGATGCGGCAGACCGGCGGATCGCCATTGGGCTGGATCTCGACCAGATCCATGCCGACTTCCTGCGCCAGCGCCAGCGCTTCGTCGCGGGTCAAGATGCCAAGCTGCTCGGCATCTGCGCCAATGACACGCACCCGCGGCACACGGATTTCCAGGTTGCGACGATTGCCCTTGTTGTCGGTGGTTGCGATACCACGATCCTCCAGAAGAAGTAATGAAAAAGACCGATCGACGCTCAGCGTCGGGTTTCGGCCCCAAGTCGTTCGACGAAGTCGGCCAGCGGCATGCTGCCCAGATCCTCACCGGAACGGGTACGTACAGAAACATTGCCGGATTCTTTCTCGCGGTCACCAACCACGAGCAGATACGGCACTTTCTGCATCGTATGTTCGCGGATTTTATAGCCGACTTTCTCGTTGCGCAAATCTGATTGTACTCGGAAACCTTTGTCGACAAGGGTTTGCGTTACTTCACGGACATAGTCGGCCTGTGCGTCGGTGATATTGAATACCACAGCCTGTACCGGCGCCAGCCAGGGCGGCAGAAGGCCGGCGTGGTGCTCGATCAGGATGCCGATGAAACGCTCCATCGAGCCCACGATTGCGCGATGCAGCATCACCGGATGACGCTTCTGGCTGTGCTCGTCCACGTATTCGGCGCCCAGCCGGGCCGGCATCATGAAGTCCACCTGCATGGTGCCGAGCTGCCAGGTACGGCCGATCGCGTCCTTCAGGTGGTACTCGATCTTCGGGCCATAGAACGCGCCTTCGCCAGGCAACTCCTCCCACTCCACCCCGGCGGCGCGCAACGCAGCGCGCAGGGCGTGCTCGGCCTTGTCCCAGGTAGCGTCATCGCCCAGGCGCGGCTCCGGGCGCAGGGCGATCTTCAGCTGCACATCGGTGAAGCCGAAGGTGGCGTAGACCTCCATCGCCTGCTGGTGGAATGCGGTGACCTCGGACTCGATCTGGTCCTCGGTGCAGAACACATGGCCGTCGTCCTGGGTGAACCCGCGCACGCGCAGGATGCCGTGCAGCGCGCCGGATGGCTCGTTGCGATGGCAAGCGCCGAATTCGCCATAGCGGATCGGCAGGTCGCGGTAGCTGTGCAGGCCGGCGTTGAAGATCTGCACATGGCCCGGGCAATTCATCGGCTTGAGCGCATAGGTGCGCTTTTCCGACTCGGTGAAGAACATGTTTTCCTTGTAGTTGTCCCAGTGGCCGGACTTCTGCCACAGCGACACGTCGAGGATCTGCGGGCAGCGCACTTCCTGGTAACCGGAATCTCGATAGACCTTGCGCATGTGCTGCTCGACCACCTGCCAGATCGACCAGCCCTTCGGATGCCAGAAGATCAGGCCGGGCGCTTCTTCCTGCAGGTGGAACAGGTCCTGCTGCCTGGCGATCTTGCGGTGGTCGCGCTTTTCGGCTTCCTCCAGCTGGTGCAGGTAGGCCTTGAGGTCCTTGTCGTTCAACCATGCGGTGCCGTAGATGCGGCTGAGCATCTGGTTGTTGTGGTCGCCGCGCCAATAGGCGCCGGCCACCTTCATCAGCTTGAACGCGCGCAGCTTGTCGGTGCCAGGCACGTGCGGGCCGCGACAAAGATCGGTGAACTCGCCCTGCGAATACAGCGACAGTTCCTGGTCAGCCGGGATGCCTTCGATGATTTCGGCCTTGAAGTCCTCGCCGATGCCGCGGAAATGTGCGACGGCGTCATCGCGCGACTTCACTCTACGCGAGACCGGATGCGCTTCCTTGACGATCTTCTGCAT
>CAJDWA010000029.1_pt1 | contig 22519 bp, 22 predicted proteins | sample 7391461 | NCBI WGS metagenome assembly CAJDWA01 (sample SAMEA7055726, study PRJEB34461) | soil metagenome | biome: terrestrial ecosystem; feature: Peninsula; material: soil | place: Antarctica | collected 2016 | reverse complement strand
AAAGAGGCGCTGAGCGGCGACTCCTGCTCGAAGGTTGTCGATGGGAATGATGTTGGCGCGCTAGCATGCAGAGGAATCAGACGATCTGACTCTTCAAGAGGATCAGCTTTATGTCGCAGACCATAGATCTCAACCGACGCTTCGTACTCGCTTCGCGTCCTGAAGGCGCTCCAACTCAGGAAAATTTCCGCCTCGAAACCGCTCCCGTACCGCGAACGCAAGATGGACAGGTGTTGCTGCGTGCCGTGTATTTGTCACTGGATCCGTACATGCGTGGGCGCATGAGCGACGCGCCGTCGTATGCTGAACCGGTCAAGCTTGGTGGCCTGATGGTCGGCGGCACCGTGTGCCGGGTCGTGCAATCGAAACATCCCGACTACCAGACCGATGACTGGATCCTGGCTTATTCCGGCTGGCAGGACTACGCGCTTTCTGACGGCAAAGGCCTGAACAAGCTCGATCCCACGCAGATGAAACCCTCATGGGCGCTGGGCATTGTCGGCATGCCCGGGTTTACCGCCTATATGGGGCTGATGGATATCGGCCAGCCCAAACCGGGCGAAACCGTCGTGGTTGCCGCCGCTTCCGGTGCGGTCGGTTCGGTAGTCGGGCAGGTCGCAAAACTCAAAGGCTGTCGCGTGGTTGGCATCGCAGGTGGCGCGAAGAAATGCAATTACGTGACCGACAAATTGGGTTTTGACGCATGCCTGGATCATCACCAGGATGATCTAAGTGGACGCCTGAAAAAAGCGTGCCCGGATGGCATCGACGTATATTTTGAAAGTGTCGGCGGCAAAGTCTTCGACGCAGTGCTGCCGTTGCTCAATCCGCGGGCGCGCATTCCGCTTTGCGGCCTGGTTGCACACTACAACGACACCAAGCTCCCAGCCGGCCCCGATCGGCTTTCAATGCTTACCAGCATCCTGCTCAGGCGTCGCATCCGCATGCAGGGTTTCATCATTTTTGATGACTATGGCGAGCGCTACGGCGAATTTGTGACGGCGATGCGACCATGGTTGGCCGAGAACAAAATGTACTATCGCGAGGATCTGGTCGACGGTCTGGAAAACGCACCCAGAGCGTTCATCGGCATGCTGGAAGGCAGCAATTTCGGCAAGTTGGTTGTGCGCGTCGGACCAGACGATATGGCGTGACGCTAACCAGGTAACGTAACGCTTGCTAGATCTCGACGAGGAGTTTTCCTTAGAACGTAGTGCCGGACTTCGCCGTCTAAAGCGGGCCGGTGCGCTTCTTCGTCTTACAGCAAGTCCCCTTGCGCCGCCGCATAACTCAACTTTCCGTCGACGACATGCGCTGGCGAGGTGTACGGATGGACCGTCGTATGCTTCGCATCGATGATGTGAATCACCTCAATGCCGCGCAGCTTGAGCACGTCTGACACGATCGAGCGGTGGCAGCGCCACCACACCACCTCGGCGCACATCATGGCGGTGCGCTTGTTTGCCGCCAGCGTCAGCAAATCGTCCAGGCCCTCGGCGAATTCCTCGGTGGCGATGTAATCCGCGTAACCCTGGAACGACGCGTTGCGCCACGCGGTGTTCGGCGAGTCCGGTCGCACTTTGCGTCGACCGCCAAGCTTCGGAAGCCATTGATAGGTAAAGCCGTGCGCGGGCAACGACGCGGCCATCGCTTCGCTGGCAAAATGCGGATAGCGGCGCGAACCGGGGAAGCGGCGCACGTCGGCGATCCCCTCGATCCGGTATTCCCCGAGCAGCGTGAGGAACTCCTCCAGCGTGCGAGTGGAGTGGCCGATGGTCCAGATCATGGCAGGATCGGAGGGCATGGCTCAGTCGATCTTGTGCAGCGCCGAGCCTTTGTGCATGGCGACGTGGTCGGTCTTGTCACTCTCGATCTCGTATTGCGGATCATCCTCGCTGCAGTGACGCTTGTGACCTTTGTACTCGGTGTCCGTCGTGTGCACCTTGGTGATCTTGCCGCTGACGTGGCCGGCTTCGGAATTCCAGCGTACGTGGTCTCCCACCTTGAATTCATGGCTCATGATCGCTCCTCGCAAAACAATGGCATCACCGTTATTGAACCGCGGCGCGCGTGCAGGCGAGGTCAGCGTCGGTTCTGGCTGGGTGCTAGCCACGGCGGCTGTGCGACCGCCAGCGCGTCGACCACCGCAAAGAACGCAAACGAGCGATCGTGCAAGACCGCGGGTAAATGGCTGCCGGCGAGCGGCCGTCGACATTCCCGTTTGCGGTACGCGGGTGGCGATCGTCCTCAGGGAAGCGGCCCGATGCGGGCCAACCAGGAGAGCCGGTTGCGAATCGCACTGACTATCGCGTCGATGCCGAGCGCGCCGATCACCAGGGTCGCGATCAGCGGGCCGAAGCTGCGCTCCGAAATCACCAGGATGACAACGGCCATGCCGACAAAGACCGTGCCCAGCAGCGCGGTGAAAACGCGATATGTTGTGGAGCTGGTGCCCGCTGGTCGCACGGGTTTGGCCGGATCCGGATGGTCATGCCTCATCGCGCCCTCGTATGGCCGCGATCGTGCCCTGCGCCACGGCGCACAACAACTCGTCACCGCCGGTCACGCTGAATACTTCGCAGCGACAGACCGCTTGTGTCTTGCCCGCGTGGATGACGCTCGCCCGCGCCACCAACGCATCGCCCTTGGCGGGTCGCAGGTAATTGATCTTGAACTCGGCGGTGACGACGGCCGGGCCGAGTACCGAGCCACCGGCGAAGGTGAGCGCGTTGTCCGCGGCATAGGAGATCACGCCTCCATGGACGAATCCGTGCTGTTGCTTGAGCTGTGCGGAGATGGGCACGCGCAATTCGATGCCCGCATCGGCAAAGTGGACGAGCTCGGCATCGAGAAGCCGGCTGAATGGTTGCGCTTGCAATACCTGGCGTGCTGATTCGAGAGAGATAGTCATTGCTTATTCCTTCCGTGTCGTTGGTCCGGATCCGGACGCTGGAGTCCGACCAGGCGACGCCAGCCATGCGTAGTCAGCGCCGCCCTATTTCGCTCCGCGTTCGTTTTATTGAGCTGTCGCGAGGCCGCCGGTGACGCGTTGGGTTCTTGGCGAGCACGAATGCGATGTGCCGCTGCCAACGCACTCACAGAATACCCTTCGCGCCCACCCCGAAGGCAGTGACCAGGCGGGTGATGATGAGCTTCGGCGACAGCGCCACGTCGGGGAAGTCGCCGACTTGACGATAGCATTCGTAGAAGCGCGGATTGCTGGCACGCATCGGCAGGCAGCCCGGCTTGAGGTCGAAACTAGTGGCGTAGCGGAATGGCCACAGATCGAAGAACGGCAGTTGCTCGGAGACTGTGCCGATCGCCTGGTTGATGTCGGTGAGCACCGGCACCACCGATTGGCGCGGGGCGATTACCCAGGCGTTCTCCGGCTGCGTCTCGCGCAGGATGGCGCGGCGCAGCTGCTCGGCGAAGGCATGGTCGTAGATGATCACCCCCGACTCGGTGTTGTAGTGGTCCGAGCGCGGGTCGAAGTTATGCGAACCGACCATGCCGAAGGCGTCGTCGATCACGATCGACTTGGCGTGCAGGCCAAAACGGCGACCTTCGCTCAACAGCGGTGTCGGCAGGTTGCTGGCGGGGCTGCTGCCGAGCAGGTGCAGGCGAGTGCGCGATGCACTGGCCGGACTGGCCGTCTGCGGCGAGGGCCGCGCGGTGTCGACGTCCAGGTTGGCCAGCTCGTAATCCACTGCCGGGCCAGGTGCATGCGGTTTGAGTTCGTGGATCTCGAAGCCGAATTTTTTCAGGTAGCGCTTGCGGTGCTTGTACGACATCGCGTACACGGCAAACGCGTCCGTGGAGGCCAGCGAATTGGTCGACACGGTGACCCGCGGCGGATCGGCGCGTCGGTGCAAAATGCGAAAAATGTGTCGCGCCCGCTTGCTCATCACCAGGTACGGCGTCTGCAGCAGCACTTCATGCTTGGCGTTCTGCACCAGACGCATGATGTGGTGGGTAAAATCCTTCGCCAGTTGCTTGTCCGGCCTGTCGGTTTTGGCCGGCAGGTCGCTGAAGTAATCGACCTTGCCCACGTACAAGCTGGGAGTTACCAGCCACGCGTGCAACCAGGCTGGATCTTCGGCAGCTTGCTGCAGTTGCGCCACCCGTTGTGGTCGTCGGTAGCGCGGTGCCGGCCACGTCGGTACGGCGCGGTCGGACACGATGCGCTGGTTCACGTCGCGCAAATGGGTCAACGGCACGGCGCGCTTGTGCCTCCAGAACAACGCAAAACTGGCAGCCATCTGCTTGGCGGCAGGGCCACCGATCATCACGTCGCGATCGATGTAATCGAAGTGGTCGTCCCAATTGAAATAACGATCCTGGTAGTTGCGACCGCCGGCGATGCCGATGCTGTCGTCCACCAGCAGCAGCTTGTTGTGCATGCGCTGGTTGAACTGCATGAAGCAGCACAGGATGCCGGCGGCGAAATCCAGCGGTGGCGTGCGGGCTTTGTGGAAGGTGGGGTTATATAGCCGCACCTGCAGGTTGGCGCTGGCCCGCGCCAGTTCGTCGAGCAAGTCCAGACTGCCGAACGAAAACAACTGGTCGGCCAGGATGCGCACGTGCACGCCGCGCCGAGCCGCATGCACCAGCTCGTTCAACATCAGCTGCCCGGCGTCATCCTGATCCCAGATGTAGGTCTGCACATCGATCGATCGGCGTGCCGCGCGGATCAAGTTGACGCGTGCGGCAAGTGCGGGCTCGCTATCGCCGAGCAAGGTGACCACGTGCACCGGATCCTGCGCCGTGGATACGGCCAGCGCCTGGTCGGCCGCTTCCAGCAAGGGCGAAGAAACCGCGCAGTGGTCGGCTTGATGACAGCTGAGCTGCCGATCGATGGTGGCCGCCACTACCGCATCGGCGCGACGGATTTGCGCCTTCGACAGCGTGCAGCCTTGCAGCACGATGGCGACAAACAGGAGGGGCAGGCAGATACGACGCAGATCGCGGAACATCGCACGATGATAACGGTTTGCCGTGCGCTGCCCGTGAGGGCGGCTGCTGTGGCAAGCGTCGTTCAGCGTACTTGCCATGTGCAGCCGTTTACCGGACGGCCGCAGCCGGGCTCAGGGCGACCAGAACGCGTCCAGCCGGGCTTTACCCGGTTCCAGTGGGCCGTCCAGATGCAACACGGCCAACGCGCCAGGTGGCATGCCACGGAATTCGTCGGAACGGCCTTCGACCAGCAGCGCAACCAGGCGCTCGATGCCCGGGTTGTGACCCACCAGCATCACCGTGCCGACGTCGCGGTGCTGATCGAGCAGAACCAGCAGCTCGCCCGGCGTGGCGTCGTAGATCTCATCGGCGATCACCGGTACCGGAGCGCGTTCGATCGCCGCCAGCGCCAGCCGCGTGGTTTCGTTGGTGCGGTCGGTGGGCGAGCACAACACGCGTTCGGGCTGCAGCCCGTTTGCTGTCAGCCACAATCCGGCGGCCTGCGCTTCCTGCTCGCCGCGCGGGCTCAACGCGCGCTGCCGGTCATTGCCTCCGTTTTCTATGGGAACGGCTTCAGCGTGTCGCAACAGGATCAATTCGTGCATGGGAGGCTCCGGCTAGATGGGTGGTGTGGTGTCCGCCATGGCGGCATCAGGGTGTTCGGGTCACGCTTGGCGCTTGATCCAGCGCAGCAGGGGTTTCCAGTCCTGCTGATGGTTGCGCACCTGTTCGGAGTGGTAATCGAAAATGCCCTTGCCGAGTGCGGCCAGCAGAACGTAGGCCTGGCTGTCGCGCAATTGCGCCACGACCGGGAATGGTGACTGTTCGGCGAGTTGGGCGACCGCGTCCTGGCTGGCATGTGTCCATGGCTTGAGCCGGTTGGCCACCAGCGCCACCGGCAACTTGCCGCGGTGGATCCGGTTGATCGCGCGCAGTTCCTCGGTGAAGGCCAGCGTGGCATCCAGATCGAATGAGGAGGGCAACACTGGCACCAGCAGTACGTTTGCCTGTTCAAGATAGGGCTCCAGGTCGCGCTCGCGCGAACCGGCGGGGGTGTCGATCAGCAGCTGGCCGGTATCCGGTGGCAGTTTCTGCAGCGAACGACGGCCACCTTCAAACGCAAGCACGCCCGGTACGCTGTCCGGCCGCAGCGCCGCCCAACGGAAGCTGGAGCCCTGCCGGTCGGCGTCAATGATCGCAGTGTGCTGCTTCGCCTGTGCCCAATGTGACGCTAGTTGTGTCACCAGCGTGCTCTTGCCGCAACCGCCCTTGCTGCTCGCCACCAGCGTCGTAAGCATCGGATCATCCTTGCCACGGAAGGTGCTCCAAGCCTAGCCCGGGCGGGATGAAAGGGGAATGGGTGGGACAGCGCTGAATCGGGACGGGGGAATGGTCCAGAGCGCGGGGCGCTGCAGGAGGCTGGGAAGCTGACGCTTCCGCTTCCCGATTTCCCATCCCCGGTTCTTTGGCTAGTCGTCCTTGCGCGGCTGCCAGTCAGCGGGCGGATCAACCGGGATCTGGTTGTCGCGCAGCGCGGCCAGTTGCAGGCTCATTTCGGTGCCACCGGTGCGCGCCAGCGCCAGCAGCTGACGGGCCAGCGCGGGGTCGTCCTGGACGCGGGCGAGTAGTTGATTGAAGCTTCGTACCTGCCAGACGAGGGTACGGCGGGCGTCTTTCGCCTCCTGCTGGGCGGCAGGGTCTTCAGCCAGGACCTCGCTCAGATGCAGTCCCAGCGAGCGGGCCAGCGGACTGGAGCCCCACTCGAGCAGCTTGCCCAGGCGCAGGCAATCGTCCTTGATCGACTCGTCCTTGTCGGCGTTCTCGCACAGTTTGGCCACCAACTGCAGGCTCGGCTGCGGTTGCGCGCTGGCGAGGCCGAAGATCAGCACCGTCTGCATGCCGACCGGACCGGCCTCGCGGCTGGGATCGAAGGTATCCGCTGGTGGTGGCAGCACGCCCACCGAATCGGCCAGCGCCTTCAGGCTGGTTCCACCGTAATCGTCGTACAGCTTGGCAGCAGCGGCCTGGTGCAGGTCCTCGCGGGCAGCATCCTGCTTGTGGTCGCGGGCATCCACGCCGAGCTTGACCATCCAGACTGCTGCATTGTCCGGCGCCTGCTCCAGCAAGGCGTCCAGCGCGGCAGGATTCGGACAGGCGTCGGCCTTGACGTCGCAATCGGCCAGGCGCGCCCAGCTGACCGCGGCGCCAGTGCCATCGGCCTCGGCTGCGCGTTCGATCAAGGCGTGGAAGCTGCTGCTCGGTGGCTGGTTGAACAGCGTCCGTGCCAGCAGGGCCGCGCCCAGCAGGGGCATGGCGTCGGCGCGCAGCGTAAGTACGCTGACCAGGTCGCGTTGAAATCCCAGTTGCGCCTTGTCGCGGGCCGCTGCGGCCTTGGTCGACGACGTGCTGGCCGGTGGCGACTTGACTGGTGCCAACTGGGTCGGCACCGAGGGAGTCTTTTCGCCGGGTGCAGCTTGGCCAGCCAATGCCGGGGCAGCGAGCATGAACCAGGCACAAGTCAGGGCGAGACAGCGCATTCCAGGCATGGTGGACATCCTTGACGGCAAAGAAGCCAGCATATCGTCCCGAGATTAAGCGCGGCTGATCGGCGACCCACGTCGCATCGGCATTCAGGGCGCAGCTTGCTAGGATGAGGCTTCGGGCGCAGGACGATGCTGCTCATCGCAATGGGAGAGGGCCGTGCTACATATGCCGATGTGGGCCGACGGTGGGCCCTTTTTCGCGGGCTGGGGCACTCTGGCGCTGATCAACGCTGCGCTGGCGCAAGGCAAGAACCGCCGCGGGCTACTGTGGTTCCTGCTGTCGCTGCTGCTGGGGCCGCTGGCCACCTTGCTGTTGGTGCTGCTGCCGAAGGTGCGGTCGAAGTTGTTCTGACGGCGGGAAATGGAGAATCGGGAATGGAGAATGGTCGGGAGCGGGAGGCCCTCGCTCCGTTCACTTTTTTCCCGATTCCCGGTTCAGTCGCCCAAGGCTTCGCGCATGAATTCCGGCTGTGCCAGTGCGGCCTTGTGAATCTCGGCGTTGTAGTAGCGGGTCGGGAACTTCTTGCTGAGTGCGCCGCGTTCGCGGAAGCCGGACAGATCGCCATTCTTGCGTGCCATGGTGCAGCTCCACCAGCCGGTGGGATAGCACGGTTGCGGGAACGGAAGCGTTTTCACCGCCGTGAAGCCACTGGTGCGCATCGACGAGCGCATCGACCGGATCAGGTCCAGGTGTGCCAGTGGCGACTCGCTCTGCTGCACCAGCAGGCCACCGTGGCGCAGTGCCTTGAAACAGCTGGTGTAGAACGCGCCGTTGAACAGGCCTTCGGCCGGACCGACCGGATCGGTCGAATCGACGATGACCAGATCCACCGATTCAGGTTCGCACTCGGCCATGTACTTGATGCCATCGATGAACAGCAGCTCGGCGCGCGGATCGCCGTTGGCCTCGCACAACTCCGGAAAGTACTGCTCGGCCAGTCGCGTCACGCGCTCGTCGATCTCCACTTGCACCGCATACTCGACTTCCTCGTGCCGGAGCACCTCGCGCAGCGTGCCGCAATCGCCACCGCCGATGATCACCACGCGCTTGGCTCGCGCATGGGTGAACAGCGCGGGATGCGTCATCATCTCGTGGTAAAAGAAATTGTCACGGCTGGTCAGCATCACGCAGCCGTCGATCACCATCAGGTTGCCCCAGTCCGTGGTCTGGTGGATCTCTATGGTCTGGAACGCCGTCTTCTCCGAATGCAGCAACTTTTCGGTGCGGAAGCCGATGGAGGAGCCGGAAGCTTGGTGGGCCTCGGTGAACCAGCTCACTTCGGCCGGACTGGCTTCATCGACGCTGACTTCGTGGGCGCTGGCTCCGTGAGGGCTGGCTTCGTGAGGAGTGGACGGCTGCGACATGGGATCTTCCGGAAAAAACGTGGGGCAAAGAAGTGAATTGTAGCGACAACCGCGCCTGACGTCCGGCTGAGGCGGCCCCGCACGGCGCCGCGTGACCATTACAATGGTGGCCCGGCTGGCCGTCGTGACGACGTGATGGCCCATCGGGCAAGCCCATCCGGCCCCGCGGCGTGCGAGGCTTCCGGCCGGTCGGCTTTCCGCTCCGTCAAGGCTCGCCGCTGCGACACCCCCGACCCGCTTGCACAAGGGAGGCTCCATGTCGACGCCCTGGACCATCGCCACCGCCCGCCACACTTATGCCGTGCCCTACTGGAGCGACGGTTATGCCGATATCGATGATGCCGGCAATCTCGTGATGCGCCCGCGCGGCGCCAGCGGCCCGGCGCTGTCGCTGCCCGGCATCGTCGAGCGCGCCTGCGCCGAAGGTTTGCGCTTGCCGCTGCTGGTGCGCTTTCCCGACATCCTGGCCGACCGTCTGGCGCGCCTGCAGGGCGCGTTCGCGCAGGCGATCTCCGAGCATGGCTATACCGGCGGCTACACCGCAATTTATCCGATCAAGGTCAACCAGCAACGCGGCGTGGTCGGCGAACTGGTGGCGGCCGGCACCCAAGGATTTGGCCTGGAGGCCGGCTCCAAACCTGAGTTGATGGCCGTGCTGGCGATGGCGCGACCCGGCTCCATCGTGATCTGCAACGGCTACAAGGACCGCGAATACATCCGCCTGGCGCTGGTTGGCCGCAGGTTGGGCCTGCGCGTGCACATCGTGATCGAGAAACTGTCCGAGCTGGACCACGTGTTCAGCGAGGCGAAGGCACTGGGCGTGGAGCCGCTGTTGGGCGTGCGCGTGCGACTGGCCTCAATCGGCGCCGGCAAGTGGCAGAACACTGGTGGCGACAAGGGCAAGTTTGGCCTGTCGCCAAACCAGGTGCTCACGCTGATCGAGCGGCTGGATGCGGCTGGCCTGAAGCACACGTTGAAACTGCAGCACTTCCACATGGGCTCGCAGATTTCCAACGTGCGCGATATCGCCAACGGCATGCGTGAAGCCACGCGCTATTTCGTCGAGTTGCGCCAGATGGGCGTGCCGCTGGAAATCGTCGACGTCGGCGGCGGCCTGGGTGTGGACTACGACGGTACGCGTTCGCGTAGCTACAACTCGATCAACTACTCGATCGAGCAATACGCTGCCACGATCGTGCAATCACTGGCCGAGGCGGTTGCCGCCGAAGGGCTCGACGCGCCGCATATTCTCACCGAGGCTGGCCGGGCGATGACCGCGCACCACGCGGTGCTGGTGGCCAACGTGACCGAGGTGGAACCGGTCCCGGCCGGAGCGATTCCTGCTCCATGTGCCGACGAACCAGCGGTGTTGCGCCGGCTGCGCGAAACCTGGGAGGAATTGGACCGTCGCCCCGCGTTGGAACTCTTTCACGAGGCCCAGCATCACCTCAGCGAGGGCCAGGCGCTGTATGCCCTGGGCCAGCTGGCGTTGGCCGATCGCGCGCGGCTGGACGAGATGTACTACGCGATCGCCAATGCTGTGCGCGCGCGCCTGCTGCCGGCCGAACGTTCGCATCGACAGGCGCTCGACGAGCTGGACGGAAAGCTGGTCGACAAGTACTTCGTCAATTTCTCTGTGTTCGAATCGATCCCCGACGTGTGGGCGATCAAGCAGATTTTCCCGATTGCGCCGATCGCGCGGCTCGACGAGAAGCCGACCCGCCGCGGCGTGATCGTCGACCTCACCTGTGATTCGGACGGCCGCATCGACCATTATGTCGGTGCCGAGGGTGTGGACGTCAGCCTGCCGCTGCACGAACTGAAAAAAGGCGAAAGCTACCGCCTCGGTATCTTCATGGTTGGCGCTTACCAGGAAACCCTGGGCGACATCCACAATCTGTTCGGCGACACCGACGCGGTCAACGTGCGGGTGGACGGCGACGGCTATGTGTTCGCGCACAAGCGCTGCGGTGACACCACCGACTTGATGCTTGATTACGTCGGCTACGATCTCGACGTCCTGCGCCAGAGTTATCGCGAACGCATCGCCGACGCCGGCGTGACCGGTGCCGAGGCCGGGCAGTTGTATGACGTGCTCAGCGGCGGGCTCACCGCGTACACCTATCTGGCTGAAGACGCCGGTTGAGGTCTTTCCCCAAGGTCCGATGGCGCCTCGTCTAGCGGCGCCTACAATAAGCGGGATCGGCACGGTCGCGGGATCGCGCCCTCCCCATCCATCCAAGGAGCAACGCATGAACAGTCTCGATGGCAAGGTCGCCCTGATCACCGGCGCGGCCAGCGGCCTGGGCAAGGCGATTGCCGAGTTGTACGCGAAACACGGCGCCAGCGTGGCGATTGCCGACATCAATCAGCAAGCGGCCGATGCCGTGGCCGCGCAGATCAATGCGAGCGGCGGCAAGGCGCTCGGCGTGGCGATGGACGTGACCAGCGAGGAGGCCGTGAACGCTGGTACCGACAAGGTGGTTGCCGCATTTGGCCATCTGGATATCCTGATCTCCAACGCTGGCGTGCAAATCATCAACCCGATCGACCAGTTCGCGTTCGCCGACTGGAAGAAAATGCTCGCGATTCACCTCGATGGCGGCTTCCTCACCACCAAGGCCGCGCTCCAGCACATGTACAAGGATGACCGCGGCGGTATCGTGATCTACATGGGATCGGTGCACTCGCACGAGGCGTCCAAGCTGAAGGCGCCCTACGTCACCGCCAAGCACGGCCTGCTCGGCCTGGCACGGACGCTGGCTAAGGAAGGCGCGCCGCACCATGTTCGCTCACACGTGATCTGCCCCGGCTTCGTGCGCACGCCGTTGGTCGAACGGCAGATCCCCGAGCAAGCAAAAGAGCTGGGCATCAGCGAGGAGGAGGTGATCCGCGACGTGATGCTCAAGGACACCGTCGATGCCACCTTCACCACGGTCGAGGATATCGCGCAGACCGCGCTGTACCTGGCCACCTTCCCCTCGGCAGCGCTGACCGGCCAGTCGATCGTGGTCAGCCACGGCTGGTTCATGCAGTAGGCGGTGCTAGTAGTTCGGCCGGAGCAAGTTTCGTATGATCGCCTCCCTTCCCCTGCGCAGCGGGGGAAGGTGCCGAAGGCGGATGGGGGTGCTCTTGCTTGTGGTGGGCAAGCCCTCTGGGCAGCTGCCCCCGCCGTGCAGGGGAAGCGAAAGCAGCGTCACATCAGGGCTCGCGGTGGACCTGCAACCCCGCAGCCGACTGGCTGACCGGCATCACCTCGATGCGGTTGACGTTGAGGTGCGCGGGCAAATTGGCGACCCACCAAATCGTGTCGGCGATGTCATTGGCGGTGATCGGATGCGCTCCGGTGTAGAGCTTGTCGGATGCTGCCTGGTCGCCGCCGGTACGCACCAAGGTGAACTCGGTTTCGGCCATGCCCGGCTCGATCGAGGTCACCCGCACGCCGGTGCCGTGCAGGTCACTGCGCAGGTTCTGCGAGAACTGCGTGACGAAAGCCTTGGTCGCGCCGTACACGTTGCCGCCGCGATAGGCGTAGCTGCCGGCGATCGAGCTGATGTTGATGATCGCGCCGCGACGTTCGATCAGTTGCGGCAATAGCAGGTGGGTGATCGATACCAGCGCGGTGACATTGGTGTCGATCATCTGCCGCCACTGTGCCAGGTCGGCCTGTTGCGCCGCCGCGGTACCGAGCGCCAGACCCGCGTTGTTGACCAGCAGATCGATATCGGCAAAGCCGGCCGGCAGCGCAGCATGGGCTGCGCGCATGGCCGCCTCGTCGCGCATGTCGAACGCTGCCGCGTGCACGCGAGTCGCACCATGGCTGTCCACGAGCTGCTGCAAGCGGTCGGCGCGCCGGCCGCTGGCGATCACCCGCCAGCCGCCGGCGATCAGGCGCTCCACGGCAGCGGCGCCAAACCCGGCGGTGGCGCCCGTGACCCAGGCAGTTTTCGTGGCCATGCCGCTACTTTCCTTCTTTCAGGGCGATCGCCGGGATACCGGCGGCGGCCAGTTTCTGCTTGGTCGTTTCCAACTCGGTCGCCGAGCGGAACGGACCGAGACGAACGCGATGGTAGGTCTGCCCGTCGACGTCCACGGTCTGCACGTTGGCGACGAAACCCTGCAAGGCCAGCTTGGCCTTTTGCGTGTCCGCGGCTGCCGCGGTGGGAAACGCGCCGACCTGCAGCAGGTAGCCACTTCCGCCGGTGGATGGCGTGACTGACTCGATCGGCGCCGCAGTGACTTTCTGCACGGGCACGACGGAGCTGCCGTCAGGCGCCGGCGGTGGCGGCGTGGTCTGCTGCTGCTCGGCCTTCGCCTGCGCGCTGATCTCGGCATCCGGGATGCGGACTTCCTTTTCTGACAACACCGAATAGAAATCGTATTGCGGCTTCTTCGGCGCGCTGTCCCCCGCGGCCGGCTCAAGCATGCCCGGCTCGCTGCCGTGCTGGGCAGTGGCCTGCGGGTTGGCCTGTGGTCCGGCGGGCTTGCTCAGGCTGGTGAACAGGCTGCCGCGCATCACCAGTGCCATCAGGATCGCGCCGATCACCACGCCGATCACCGCATAACCCCAGCCCGGGAACCCGTTGCCGCCGTTGCGAACGGCCTGCCGGCCCTTGCCCTTGCGTGGTGCCATTACATCTTCTCCGGGGCGCTCAGGCCCAACAATGCCAAACCATTCTTCAACACCTGCCGCGTCGCCACCACCAGCGCCAACCGCGCGTTGCGCAGCGGCGCGTCATCGACCAGGAACTGGTGCGAGTTGTAATAGGTGTGGAACGCGTTGGCCAGCTCGCGCAGCCACAGGGCGATCAGGTGCGGCTCCAGGTTCGCGGCGGCGGCCTCGACCTGCTCGGGGTACTTCGACAATTCGGTAAGCAGAATCTGCTCGTGTTCATTGTCCAGCCGGTCCAGATGGGCGAGACCATCGGCCAGGTCGAAGCTGAAGCCCTTCTCCGGCGCCTGGCGCAGCACGCTACAGACGCGCGCGTGCGCGTATTGAATGTAGTAGACCGGGTTGTCGTTTGACTGCGAACGGGCCAGGTCGACGTCGAACACCAGCTGCGAATCGCTCTTGCGCGCTATCAAGAAGTAACGCGTGGCATCGCGGCCGACTTCGTCGATCAGGTCGCGCAGAGTGACGTAGCTGCCGGCGCGCTTGGAGATCTTCACCTCTTCACCGCCGCGCATCACCGTCACCATCTGGTACAGCATGTAGTCCGGCCAGCCCTTGGGGATGCCGCAGTCCAGGGCCTGCAGGCCGGCCTTCACCCGTGCCAGCGAACCATGGTGGTCCGAGCCGAGCACGGTCACCGCGCTCTGATACCCGCGCTGCCATTTGCTCAAGTGATAGGCGACGTCGGGCACGAAATAGGTATAGGTGCCGTCGGACTTGCGCATCACGCGGTCCTTGTCGTCACCGAATTCGGTGGTGCGTAGCCACAGCGCGCCGCCTTCCTCGTAGGTATGGCCTTGCGCGATCAATTTGCGCACCGTTTCCTCGACCTTGCCGTCGGTGTACAGCGAGGATTCGAGGAAATAGGTGTCGAAGCTGATGCCGAATGCCTGCAGGTCCAGGTCCTGCTCGTAGCGCAGGCTGGCCACGGCAAAGCGGCGAATGCCGTCGAGATCATCGACATCGCCGGTGCCGACCACGGTTTCGCCGTCGGCAACCACCGAGGCGCGGTCGAGGTAGGCGCGCGCCACGTCGGCGATGTAGTCGCCGCGGTAGCCGGCCTCCGGCCAGCCGTCATCGTTCGGGGTGATGCCGCGGGCGCGCGCTTGCACCGAGACCGCCAGATTGGCGATCTGCACGCCGGCGTCGTTGTAGTAATACTCGCGCTTCACGTCCCAGCCGCTCGCGTCGAACAGCCGGCTTAAGCAATCGCCGATCACCGCGTTGCGCCCGTGGCCCACGTGCAGCGGGCCGGTCGGGTTGGCCGAGACGAACTCCACGCCTACCGTCCTGCCGGCTCCGCTGGCATTGCGGCCGTAGGCATCACCCTGGTCCAGGATGCGACGCACTTCGGCGTGATATGCATCCGCAGCAAGAAAGAAATTGATGAAACCGGGCCCGGCGATCTCACATTGCAGGCGAAATCGCCGTGCTCGCGGCTGCGCGCGCGCTCGATCACGAAGCCGGGCAGGGCCAGGTCGGCGGGCAGGATGGCGTCGTTTTGCAGGGCGTGGATAGCCTGCAGCACCAGGTCGCGCAGCTGTACTTTCACAGGTCGGGTCGGTTTCGTGATGGAACCCCCGATCTTAACAGACCACTACGCGCACGCAGACGTCGCCGGGGCGAAAAGCGTGCGGTGCCGGTCCGTACCGGGTCGAAGCGAATCTTGATGCATCGCAGCGGGAGGGCTTGTGGATAACTCTGTGGGGAAAATCCCCGGTCGTTGTCAGAGCGCGGCCTTCGATTTGGCGCCGCGGGTAATTTGCTAGAATTTATACATGTTTGTCAAACACTTATAACTACAACTTAGTGTTGAACAAGCGATGAGTCCGGCAAGTGCCTAAGCTGGCGTTTTGTGCATAAGTTTCGGTCACTTGGCAGCAGCTTCTGCATATAACAAGAGGTGGTTGCCCTCCATCCCGCACCCCCGCACGGATCAGGTGGGTGTTGGCCCGTCTTTCCTGACGGCAATACCACGGGTGTCGCCTGACTCGTCGGATGGCCACCGAATGCGTCGGCGCGTGCGTAGCGCGCCGTCAAAGCAGGCCGCGCGCCGCCATCGATACCGGTTCGCCGCTGCCGATCACCAGATGGTCGAGTACGCGCACGCCGACCAGTTGCAGAGCGTCGCGCAGTTCGTGGGTGATCGCACGGTCGGCGGCGCTGGGCTCGGCCACCCCGGATGGGTGGTTGTGCGCGAAGATCACCGCGCAGGCATTGTGCTGGAGGCAGGCGCGCACCACCTCGCGCGGGTGCACGCTGGCGCCATCCACGGTGCCGCGGAAAAGCTCCTCGAACGCCAGCACGCGATGGCGGTTGTCCAGGTACAGGCAGCCGAAGACCTCGTAGGGCAGGTGGCGTAGTCGTGCCCGCAGGAAGTCGCCGCTATCGCGGGGATTGCCCAGACTGGGCTTGTCCTGCAGCGTCTCAGCCAGGCTGCGGCGGGCCAGCTCCAACGCGGCGGCGATCCGGGCGCGCTTGGCCGGACCCAAGCCGCTGGCACGGATCTGTTGCTCGGGCCGGCTCAGCAACGCGCCCAGGCCACCGGCATTAACCAGCAACTCGCGGCCCAGCGCAATCGCGTCCTTGCCGCGGCTGCCGCTGCCCAGCAGCACCGCCAGCAGTTCGGCATCGGACAGCGCGTTGCTGCCTCGGGCCAGCAGTTTTTCGCGGGGACGTTCGCCTTCGGGCCAGTCGCGGATACTCATGCGCCCCAGCTTGGCCGAGGCGGTCCGCCGCTGGCAGGGGTGGCACCGAATGAATCCGGTAAGCTAAGGGTCTGCCCGACTGTCAGGCCCGCCTTACATGAGTCTTGCCCATCGCCGCATCCTGCTGGGAGTGTCCGGCGGCATCGCCGCTTACAAGAGTTGCGAACTGGTTCGCCGCCTGCGTGAGCTTGGCGCCGAAGTGCGCGTGGTGATGACTGAGAGTGCTACCCATTTCGTCGGTCCGACCACTTTTCAGGCGCTGTCTGGCCAGCCGGTGCGGGTGAGTTTGTGGGACGCCCATGCCGAGGCGGCGATGGGGCATATCGAGCTGGCGCGCTGGGCCGAACGGATTCTCGTCGCGCCGGCCAGCGCCGACGTGCTGGCACGATTGGCTCACGGGCGCGCTGACGACTTGCTGACCACGCTGTGCCTGGCCAGCGCCGCACCGCTGTATCTGGCGCCGGCGATGAATCAGCAGATGTGGGCACATTCGGCGGTGCAGGCGAATATCGATCTGCTGCGGCAGCGCGGCGCGCATGTTCTCGGTCCGGCCGCCGGCGAACAGGCCTGCGGCGACGTCGGCAGCGGCCGCATGCTGGAGGCCTTGCAGTTGCGCGACGCGTTGCGCGATTCGTTCGCCGAGCAGAGCGGCCCGCTGACAGGGTTGAAGGTCGTGGTCAGTGCCGGACCCACTTACGAAGACATCGATCCGGTGCGTTTCATCGGCAATCGCAGTTCCGGGCGCATGGGTTTTGCCGTAGCCGACGCCGCTGTCCGCGCTGGCGCCACGGTGAGCCTGGTCGCTGGGCCGGTGAGCCTGTCCACGCCGACCGGGGTGGTGCAACGGGTCGACGTGCGCAGTGCGGCGCAGATGTATAGCGCGGTGCTGGATGCCGCCAGTGAGGCAGACATCTATATCGGCGCCGCGGCGGTGGGCGACTATCGTCCGGCGCAAGTGTCGGCGCTGAAACTGAAGAAGCGCGCCGGTACGCCGCTGTCGCTTCAGCTGGAAGAGAATCCGGACATTCTGGCCAGTCTGTCGGCGCAAACCGCGCACCCGTTCCTGGTCGGATTCGCCGCCGAGACCCATGATGTGGCCAGCTATGCGCAGGGCAAGTTGCGCAACAAGGGGCTGGATATGATCGCGGCAAACCAGGTGGGCGAGGGACTCGGTTTCGAGGCGGCAGACAATGCGCTGACGCTCTATTGGGCGGATGGCGAGCTGGCGTTGCCGCGCGCTGGCAAATGCGAACTGGCGCGTCAGTTGATTGCACAGGTCGCCGCGCGTTACCGGGCCACGCGCCGATGAGCGAGCGATACCGGCTCGACATTCAGCTCAAAGTCCTCGACCCTCGCCTGGGTGACAGCATTCCGCTGCCGCAGACGGCCACCGTCGGCAGCGCCGGCATGGATCTGCGCGCAGCGCTGGAACTGCCGCTGACCCTGGCACCGGGCGAAAGCGCCCTGGTTCCCAGCGGGATTGCAATCCACATCGGCGATCCGGGCTGGTGCGCGTTGATCGTTCCGCGCTCGGGGCTGGGCCACAAACACGGGTTGGTGATGGGCAACCTGGTCGGGGTGATCGATGCCGACTACCAGGGGCCACTGATGATTTCGTGCTGGAATCGTGGCGCACACTCGTACACCATCGAGGTCGGCGATCGCATTGCCCAGTTGCTGCTGGTGCCGGTAGCGCAGGCACGACTGGAGATCGTCGACGAATTCGTGCCGAGCGAACGCGGCAGCGGCGGTTTCGGCTCCACTGGTATCCGATAAGAATGAGCATTCCAAAACAACCGGGTCGGGCGCAGGCGGATCCGACCAGCCGGCCGGCTCAGCCGCAGGGGCGGAACATGGCATCGAAGAAAGCGAAGCGGCCACGACCGCAGCTGCAGATCGACTGGTCGGCGACGTTGTCGCTGGCTGGCGCCACGCTGCTGCTGCTGCTGGGTGTGTTCTGTGCCTGGCAAACCTGGCTGATTGCCGACGAGCATCGCGCCATCGAACGGGTGCATGCCGCGCAGACGCAGGCAGTCAAGGCGGTCGCGGACGAAGTTGCGCGGCAGCGCAGCGAGGTCGAGAAGGTACTGGTGACGGTCGACCCGGCGACCGCAATGGATGATCCGGCAAAATCGATCGCCATGCTGCGCCTGAGGTTGCCACGGGTGAAGCAACTGGAAATCTACAGCGGCGACCTGAAGGAAGTGCTGCGCGCCAACTACCGCGAGTTCGGCTATGCCAAGGCGGCACAGCTGATGTTGGCGCAGACCGCCGAGGGCGCACCGCCGGTGCAGAGCGTCTATTACGGCAGCGCAGATCGCCGGCTGAGCATGGTGATTCCCCTGGGTCAGGCGGAGCAACCCCAGGCCTGGGTCTGGGTCGAGCTGCCATTTACGCCCATCGAGCGCCGTTTCGACGTGATCTCGCCGGCCGGTGGTCGGCTGGATTTGCGTCAGGGTGAGGACCCGGGCAGCGTTCAATTACTGTTTAGTGGAAGCGCCTCGGCGCAGACCGCGCCCACGGGTGCACCGGTGCCTGGCACGGCGTTCAGCGTCGGTGCCGGATTGCCTGATGCGTTCATCGTGCTGCCGCATTCGTGGCTGCTCAGCGGCCTGTTGAGTCTGCTGAGTCTGGTCGGGGGCGGTTATCTGTTGTGGCTGCGTCGACGTCGGCAAGCTCCGATACCGGAGAAAGTCGACGAACCGGAGCCCGCGCCGGCACCCGCGGCAGTGCGCACCCCGCCGCCCCGTCCGCGTCCGCGCCCGCGCCCACCAGTGCCAACCCGTGCGCCGGTCGCCGTGAGCGTGGATCCGAGCATCTTCCGGGCCTACGACGTGCGCGGCGTGGTTGGCAAGACGTTGGACAAGAACGTGGCGCGGATGCTGGGGCGCGCGATCGGCACCGTGATGGGCGAAAAAGGCTTGCGTGAGATCGTGGTCGGCCGGGACGGCCGCACATCCGGCCCCGCGCTGGCAGGCGCACTCGCCGACGGCTTGCGCGAGACCGGTATCGACGTGATCGACCTGGGCGCGGTACCCACGCCCGTGGTTTATTTCGCCGCCTATCGATTCAACACCGGTTGCGGCGTGGCAGTGACCGGCAGCCACAACCCCCCAGATTACAATGGCTTCAAGATCGTGATCGGCGGCGAAACGCTGGCCGAGGGAGCGATTCAGGATTTGTATCGGCGGATCGCCAGCGGCGCGATGAGCAGCGATGGCCATGGCAACCTGCGCCAGGTCGACGTGGCGCCGGACTACATCGAGAAGATCGTTTCGGATGTCTTGGCCGAGCGTCCACTGAAGGTGGTCGTCGATTGTGGCAACGGCATTGCCGGCGAGATTGCGCCGCAGGTACTTGAAGGCGTCGGCTGCGAGGTGGTGCCGCTTTACTGCGATGTCGATGGCACCTTCCCGAATCACCACCCCGATCCGTCCGACCCGGCCAACCTGGAGGACCTGATCCACGCGGTGCGGCAGACCGGCGCGGACCTGGGCATCGCGTTCGATGGCGATGGCGACCGCCTCGGCGTGGTCTCCCGATCCGGTGAGATCATCTACCCCGATCGCCTGTTGATACTGTTCGCGCGCGATGTGTTGTCGCGCCAGCCAGGCGGCACGGTCATCTACGACGTGAAATGTACCAGCCATCTAAAGGGACAGATCCTCGACGCTGGCGGCAGCCCACTCATGTGGCGCACCGGGCACTCGTTGATCAAGGCAAAAATGCGCGAAACCGGCGCGGAACTGGCTGGCGAGATGAGCGGCCATTTCTTCTTCAAGGAGCGTTGGTACGGATTCGACGATGGCGTCTATGCCGCCGCGCGACTGCTGGAGATACTCGCTGGCGACCTGCACGGACGCAGCCCGGAAGAGATTTTCTCCACGCTGCCGAAGAGTGTCTCCACGCCCGAGCTGAAGATCGAGCTCGCCGAGGGCGAGCATTACCAGTTCATGGATCAGCTGCGTGAGCGCGCCAGCTTCGAGGACGCTTCGGTGATCACCATTGATGGCCTGCGCGCGGACTGGCCGGACGGTTGGGGTCTGGTACGCGCGTCCAACACCACGCCGGTGCTGGTGTTGCGTTTCGAAGCGGACACCGACGACGCGCTCAAGCGGATCCAGCAAGTCTTCCGCAAGCAACTATTGGCGGTAAATCCCAGCCTGAAGCTGCCGTTCTAAAAGCGGAGGATCTCGACGAAGGTCGGGGTTCACCGCAAAGACTTCCTGGCTCGGACTGCCGCGGGGCCTGATGCGGGTCGGCCTACTGCGAGGCCTTGTCCTGCTTTGTCTTCAGCTCGCGATAGCGGGTCAACTGCTTGGTCTGTTCTTGCACCATCTGCGCCCGCAATGTCCGTTGGCGTTGCTGCGTGTTGCGTAGTGTGGTGACCACGTTGCGCTGCGTAGCGATGCCGTCGGTAAGAAACTTCGGGACCGGCTTCTTGGAGTTCTCGATCTCGGCCGCGCGCGCGAGCAGGTCGGTCAGCGCCTTCTCCTGGCTGCGCAAGTTGATCTGGGTGGTGTGGATCTGCTGGTCGATGGTGTCCAGCGTCTGCTGCAACGAAATCTGGTACGACTCTTCATCCGGATAGGCGTTCAGCATCTGCGCTTCGGCGTTGGCCATGTCCTGCGCTGCACGACGCTTGATGGCTTCCGCATCAGCCACCTTGGCGGCAGCAGCGCGCTCCTCGGCGTTCAGCTGACGCGGTACGTGGCGCACCACCAGGCCGCGATTGTTGACCAGGTCGTAGCCGTATTTCATGGCTTCGGTAGTCAAGCTGTCGCTGTAATGCATCAGGCCTTGGGCGTCGTACCACTTGTAACGGACGCTGCTGGTGTTCTGGGCGTACGCAGTCACGCTCGCGCCAAGCGCGAGGGCAGCCAGAAGGAGCAGTGGTTTGCGCATGGGTTCTCCCTTGTCAACTCGAGTATAGCCGCGTCCATGTGGCTGCCTACGGGCAAGTGGCGCCAATGTGACCGGGTTCGCTTGAGTCTATCTGGTGATCCGAACTCAGCGCTGAACCCCGTAACGGGCGCGGTAGGCGAGCAGACGGGTGTACTCGGCGGCCAGCTGCGGTTGTTCGTCGGCATAGGCCAGCACGTCGTCCAGACAGGTGATCGCGATGACCGGGATGTTGTGCTCGGCGGCCACTTCCTGTGCCGCGGACCGCTCGCCCTGGCCGCGCTCTTGCCGATCCAGCGCGATCAACACGCCGGCCGGTTCGGCGCCATGGGCGCGGATCAGGGCCAGCGACTCGCGCACGGCAGTGCCGGCGGTCATGACGTCGTCGACGATCAGCACGCGTCCGGTGAGCGGCGCGCCGACCAACATGCCGCCCTCACCGTGGTCCTTGGCCTCCTTGCGGTTGTATGCCCACGGCAGATCGCGCCCATGCTGATCAGCCAGTGCGATGGCCGTGGCAGCAGCCAGTGCGATGCCCTTGTAGGCAGGGCCGAACAACATGTCGACCTCAATGGCGGCCTCGACCACGGCGGCGGCATAGGCACGCCCAAGCTGGGCCAGCGCGGCGCCCGAATCGATGCGTCCCATGTTGAAGAAGTACGGGCTTTGTCGACCGGATTTCAGGGTGAATTCGCCGAAACGCAGCACCTCGCGCTGCAAACTCAGTTCGATGAAGTCTCGTTGATAGTCGTGCACGGGTTGGTCTCTCAGGCAATCGATAATCGAGGCAGCGGTCGCGCGGGTGCCGCGTGGCGCGGTGGTCGCCATGGTACACGCGCTGCCGCTATCGTCCGGGGTTGTTATGATCGCCCATCAGTCGATCGGGAGGACCCATGCGCATCATTAGCCTCAACGCCAACGGCATTCGCTCGGCAGCCAGCAAGGGCGTTTTCGATTGGTTGCGTGCGCAACGCGCCGACGTGGTGTGCCTGCAGGAGACCAAGGCACAGGAACACCAGCTGATCGATCCGCTGTTCCGCCCCGATGGCCACCACTGTTTCTATCGCGACGCCAGCAGCAAGAAGGGTTACAGCGGCGTAGCTATCTATGCGCGGCGCGAGCCGGACGAGGTGCTGACCGACCTTGGCTGGGACGAATTCGACAACGAAGGTCGCTACATCGAGGCGCGCTTCGGCAAGCTGTCGGTGGTGTCGCTGTATTTTCCTTCGGGCTCTTCCGGCGACGAACGCCAGCAGTTCAAGTTCAAGGCGATGGAGTGGATCACGCCGATCTTCGACCAGTGGCTGGCCAGCGGCCGCGACTATGTGATCTGCGGTGACTGGAACATCGTGCACACCAGGAACGACATTAAGAAC
>CAJDWA010000092.1_pt1 | contig 22565 bp, 23 predicted proteins | sample 7391461 | NCBI WGS metagenome assembly CAJDWA01 (sample SAMEA7055726, study PRJEB34461) | soil metagenome | biome: terrestrial ecosystem; feature: Peninsula; material: soil | place: Antarctica | collected 2016 | reverse complement strand
GCGTCGCCGACATTCCCCACGTAGACCGCACGCCAGGCGTGGGTGGATTCGCTGACGCTGGCGCAGTTTGCGCCGTGCTGCGGAAGGTAACCAAGGAAATGGAGCGCCGACATCACCGCATTGACGCGCTTTTCGTCTGATTCAATCACCAGGAAGTCAAACTTTTGCATATCTTCTCTCCGTATCGCATCTGTGGCCGCGTCCCGCATCCGGCGGAGCCGCTCTTTATCAATCCCGGCGATGTGTCGCTGGTCTGATGTACCAAATGCAATAAAGAGGCCAAATTTTGACGCCTCCATGACAGCAAAATGTCACATGTCAGAGATTTTACGTCTCAAGCTTCCCTCACTGCGTTAGCGCTGTGCGTTGTAAATCTTTGATGCAGCTGGATTATGTATGTCTTCACATACCGAATCACGAGGGCAGACACGGGCGCCGATCCGAGAGCAACATCGATGTGCGGAGTAGGAAATCCCCTACACGATGACCCCTGATTGTGTGAACTACGTCACACGCATGCTCGACCTGCGTGAACCGAAATCGAGCCATACGCTCGCGTATTCACTCCGGCATCTGGCGCGCTTCTGCCACTTTTCGTCGGTGATGGCGGAAAACTAGCCGCTCAATTGCGTCACCTAGCGCGTCGCTGATTGTCGTGAAAGCCACGAAAACGTGACCTTCGCCACATTGACTTTCACGTTGGGCCGGAACTTCTAACGGAAGGCTTCGGCAATGATCAAAACGCAGGGACACAAGCATCGCCTCGCCGGTCGGCACGAGCTCGCTTGGGATCACCGCGCCACGCGCGTTGAAGCGAACCAAGTGCTGCGCGCCCAGGGTTTCGGTCGGTGTCAGCAGTCGGTTGACGATATCCACCAAGGCGGTGAGTTTGGCGTCCATCCGGCGCATTTCCTGCACCAGCGGATTGTCATCATCGGTCGCGTCCACGCGCCGTTCTTCCAGCGCGGCGATCGCGGCCAGAGCATTGCTGTTGCGCTCGGCCAGCAACAACGCCCGCGCTGGCGATACTGGCCAGACCAGCGGCTCGACGGCGATGTGGAGAAGCTCCTCCACGCTCACCCTCTGCTCGAATTCATCCCACCTGGAAATAATCATCGTGCAGCTCCCCATGTATCGGCCTAAGTTTCCAATCCCGCTCGTCTATCTATAAGGGATTCGCAACGCAGGCTTCAACATATCAGCTGTCACGACTGCGGCACGAGAGCGCCGCGCGACCAGCCCGGCTTCTTCAGGGCTGCGCGTAGCTGGCGATGGCCTGGAACCGGCTGCGCTCGTCCTGCCATTGCCTGGCGACGCCATCACGGGCGTGGCCGACAAGCGCCTGCAACTGGCGGTCGTACGCCAGAATCTGTTCGATCTGGGCACGGCTGACCACGTCGGTTGGATGCACGCGACGCAGCAGTGGCTCGCGAGCTTCATCAAGACGCTGCACCTGTTCCCAGTCAGCCGCCTTGGCCGCCGACAACATCGAGCTCGTGATGACCAGCGCTTCTGCCAAAGGGGAATCAGCGATACAGCTTGACGATTTCATGCCTACGCACCCACCGTGCGGCTGGCCGGCGCCGGGGCGATCTGCACCCAACTGTCGCGCACCTGCCGAAGCAGCTTGCTGACCTCGTCGATGATGGTGGCGTCGTCCTGCATGTTGGCCTGCAGCAGACGCCGGCTCATGTACTCATAGAGCGAATCCAGCCGCTCGACCATCGCCGGCTCCACTTTCGGGTCAAGGCTGCCGCGCAGCCCTCCGATGATCTCGATGCAACGTGAGATGCTCTCGCCCTTGGCCGCCACTTCACCGCGCAACATGTGCGCTCGAGCCTTCACCAGGCGCTCAAGCGCCCCGTCCATGAGCAACGTGATCAGGCCGTGCGGATCAGCTGACTCCACCCCGCCGTGCGACCGAACTTGTTGATAGGCACCTGCGCCGTAACCGAATCCCATGATCGTCTCCCGTCCGGATCTCTCGCGGACTGCTACTTGTTACTGTTGTTCAGCGCATCGAACTGCTGCTGGAGATAACTGCTGGTGCTGTTGAGCTTGCTCATCAGCGTGTCCAGTGCGGTGAATTGCGCCTGGTAACGCGCGGTAAGGTCGGCCATGCGGTTATCCAGCGTGGACTGTCGGTTGTTCAAATCCTTCAGTTGCTGGCTGATGCTGTCGGTGCGGTTGGCCAGTACGCCGTTGCTGCCCACCCACTGGTCGAGTTGCTTGTTCAATTTGGCGGCGAAGCCATCGGCCCCACCGAAAAGGTTGGCGGCCTGCTTGCCGCCATCGGCCAGCGCAGTCTTGAGCTTGTCGCTGTCCAACTTGAGCTTCCCGTCGACCTGCAACGAAATGCCCACGGAGGACAAGTCGTCACCGTTGGCCATACCGCTGACGACTCGCGCAAGTGTGCCGTTGATAGCATTGATGGTGGCGTCGCCGATCATGGCGCCGGCCGCGCCGCTGGTGACGTCGTACTTGGTGAGGTTCTGGTAGATCCCCACGAAGCTGTTGTAGGTGTTGACCAGGTTGGTCAGCGCACTGGTGGCCTTGCTGCCGTCGTCGGCCACACTCAAAGTGCTCTCGCCTTTCTTGACCAGGTTGAGCGTGAGGCCATCGATGGCATTGCTGATGCTATTGCCCGCGCTGTGACCGGGCAGATTGTCGATGGTGTATTCGGCATCCTGCGCCGCGGTAATTTCAGTCAACGCGTTGCCGCTGGTCGCGCTTGCGTCGTAATCCAGCGCGGTCAGGCCGCCGTCACCACCCGTGCTGCTTACGACAAAACCGTTGGCGGCACCGGTGCGGGTACCGCTCAACACCAGGTGGGCACCGTCGGTACCGTTGACGATAGTGGCACTGACGCCGGGATTGCTGCGCGCCTTGTTGATGGCGTCGCGCACCTGAGCCAGCGAATTGTTGCTGTCGTCGAGCTCCAGGTTCATCGACTGGCCGTCGACCGTGAAGGTGAGCGTGCCCGTGCCGACCTTGGCACTGCTGTCGACAAACGCGTTGGAAGAAGCCTTGAGCGATGTGGCCAGCTGGCTGACGTCGATCTTGTAGCTGCCGCTGACCGGGCTGCCGCTTGCGCTGGCACCCAGCACAGCCGCATCGCCCGTGGTTACCTGGCGCGCATTGAAGGCGCTGCCGTCGGCGATCGAGGCCATGGCGGATTGCAGGGCCGACAATGCGGCACCGACCTGGCCCAGGCCGGAGAGTTGCGTGTTGGCCGATGCGGCCTGCTTGGCAATTTGATTTTGCTGCGGCGCCTTCTTGGCGGCCACCAGCTTGTCTACCAGGGTAGCGACATCGAGACCGGAACCCACGCCCATGGATGTCAGCAAACCCGTGTTGGGCGCAGTCGAGCCGACAGTGATTGGCATGATCGTGGATCCTTCAAAAGGGGGAGGTGACCGCGATGTTCCGCGGCCACCTCAGGGTCAAGCAGTTACCGCAGGAGCTGCAACACACCTTGTGTGCTGGCGTTGGCCTGGGCCAACACCGCGACACCGGCCTGTTGCAAGATGTTGGCGCTGGACATATTTGCCGTTTCCGAAGCGAAGTCCGCATCCAGGATCTGGCTGCGCGACGCGCTCAGGTTCTGCGAAATGGTCTGCAGGTTGGCGATGGTGGAGGTGAAGCGGTTCTGCACCGCACCCAGGTCGCTACGCATGGAACTGACGGTCACCGACATGTTGCTCTGCGAATTCAGGTGAATCGACTTGGCATCAGCATCGTAATAGGCCGAGACACCGGCGATACCCATGCTGTTCACCTTGTCAACGAGGGCCTGAGCGCTCTTGAACTTGCCCTCGACACCCTTGCCGTTGATGCTCAAGTCTCCGGCAGCAAACTCCACGTTGCCTGCGGTGGCGTCAAAAGCCTTGGTCGTGGTGGCGCTGCCGGAAGTGGCGATGGTCGTGGTCACAATGCCAATGGCCGCAGCCCCAGTACCAGTAAAGGTGAGCGAATTGGTGGCATCGGCGGTGACCTTCATCTCACCATTGGCGTCGATCGTCGCAACGTTGGTGCCTGCGACCCTATTGATCGCGCTGGCCAGTTCGGAAACGTTGGTGAACGTGCCGGTGATGCCGACCGCCGAACCGCTGCCTACCGTCAGCGTCAAGTCAGTACCTGACAGCGTCAGGGGACCCTGGAACGCCGCGGATGCATCGGCGCTGCTGGTGGTCGCGATCTGACCGATCTGACTGGCACCGGCACCCTGGCTCAGATCGACTGAAATCGTCTCGCCCACGTTGGCACCAATCTGGAACGCAGCGTTGCCGAAGGTACCGTCCAGCACGTGGCGGCCGTTGAAGGTGGTCTGCTGCGAGATACGAGTGATCTCGGACAAACGTTGCTGCACTTCGGCGTCGAGCGCGGCGCGGTCGCTGTCGGAGTTGGTGGCGTTGGCCGACTGCACCGCCAACTGGCGGATGCGCTGCATGTTGTTGGTCACTTCGTTGAGCGCCGACTCGGTGGTCTGCGCCAGCGAGATGCCGTCGTTGGCATTCGCCACGGCCGTGTTGAGACCGTTGATCTGAGTGGTGAAGCGGGTCGAAATGGCGAGGCCAGCGGCATCGTCCTTGGCGCTATTGATGCGCATACCCGAGGACAGTCGCTCAATGGCGGTAGGTTCTTCTGGGCGTTCAGGGAGCTGATGTTGGTGTTGACACTCATGACCATGGGAATTCTCCGAATCGAGTTGGTATGCCGACAATGGCCGGCTCAGACAATCCGGCGGGGATTCACCATTGAATGCATCCGCCTTGTGAACTGTTTCGACCCGGGATACCAAAACTTGAGTCTTGTCAACGCAAATAATCAAACAATTTTGAACCCTGAATTTTGGTGAACGTCTGCTGCGCTGCCTGCAGTGCCGTAGTCTGCGCACCGAGCTGGCTGATTGCATCGAAGTAGTTCACATCCTGCACATTTGACAGCGAAGTCTTGTATTGCAGGGTCAGGTCGTCGTTGAGTGCGCTTTGCTGATCAAGCGCATTCATGCGCGCGCCTACGTTGCCGCGCATGCGCGTGATGGTGTCGATCGCCTGGTCGAGATTCACAAACTGGGTGTTGATGTCGTTCTGCATCCGCGCATCGCCGCCGTTCGGCGTGCGCAGCGTCTTGATGATGTTGTCCAGCGTGGTGAACATGTCCTGCTTGGCGGAGGCGCCAAGCACAAACGTGTCGCCCGCGTCCGGTTCACCGTTGATGGCGACCTGCGCGCCACGGAAGATGATGCTGTCGCCCTTGATGGGGTCGTAGCTGCCGCTATCGAGTACGACACCGCCGCCATCGCGTACTTCGTACGCATCGGCCGCGGTGAACACGATGCTGTAGCTGCCGCCGTCCCATGCCGAGGGACTGGCCGAAGGATCAGTGACACTGCTCGCGCCCGCCACCGCCTTGCCGGTATTGGCCGTCGCGGCGCTCACCGCAAAGCTGCCGTTGCCGGTGGCAATATCCATGAACACGGCGCTGCCGGAATCACCGGTAGCCACTTGCAAGCCGGGTCCAGCGGCGACCATCCGCTGACCGGCGTCGCCGAGATAGTTGACGCTGCCCTGCGACACAAACGGCTGGGCACCAGTGCGGTTACCGGCAAAAATGTATTCACCCTGACCATCCGTGCTGTTCGCCTGACCGAGCATCTGCGCGCGCAACTGCGAGATTTCCGCGGCGATGTCACCGCGGGTTTCATCGGTCTGGCTGCCGTTGGCGGCCTGCAGCAACAGGGTGCGTACGCGCCCGAGCACGTTGCTGGTGTTGGACAGGGTCTCGTCTTCCAGGCCCAGCCGTGAATTGGCCGAGGTGATGTTGCGCTGGTATTGCGCCGCATCGGCAATCAAGTGCGACATGTCGTGCGCACGCGCGGAGCCGACCGGGTCGTCGGACGGCTGGTTGATCCGCTTGCCCGTACTCAGCTGCGTGTTCAGGTCGGACAGATCGCTCTGCCGGTTCATCATGTTGCCGATGGACTGTTGCTGCATCCAGCTGGTGGAAACTCGCATGACTTATCCCCGCACCGCGCCGAGCAGCGCGTTGAAAATACTGTTGGCTGTACTGATGACCTGGGCCGACGCCTGGTAGGCCTGCTGATAGCGCACCAGGTTGGCAGCCTCCTCGTCCAGGTTCACGCCGGAGACGCTCTGCTGGGAACTCATCGCCTGGCTGTAGACCGCGGTCTGCGTGGTCAGGTCGTCGTTGGCCAGCGCGCCGGCACCGCCAACCTGGCCGACCAGCTGGCTGTAGGCACGCCCGGTATTGGTCACGCCACCATCGAGCACGCCGAGGTTGGCGACCTTGCCCAGCATCAGCGCATTGGAGTTGTCGCCCTGGGCATTGCTGTTGGCTTGCAGGCTGAAACTGTCGCCGGCCTGGGGTGCACCGCTCAGTTGCATGCTCCAGCCGTTGTGCGCGATCGGCTGGCCGGGGGTGAAGACCTGTGCCGGGCCGCCGTCGATGCTGTAGCTGGTGGCCGAGCTGAACACGATCGAGCTGGCATCGAGCAAGTTGGGATTACCACCGTCACTGATGCTCATGCTGGGCGAGGCCGCGCCGGTATTGGCGTTGCCCGCATTGACCACGAACGGTGCGGCAGCAGCGACCTTGTCGGGATCGTCCACTACCACCGAGAAACTGTCCGCCGCGGCGCGACTGGGCTGCACGCGAAAACTGTCACCGGCGTTGGCGCTGCCACTGACTACCAGACTGAGCCCGGCCGCCGTGAACGGATCGGCCGGCGTGCCGCTGCCCGCCAAGGTCACGGCCGCACCATGGGTGTCGCGCATGTTCCAGTTGCTGCCGTCGTAGCTCAGCAGGTAGTCCTTGCCGGTCAATGCACCAATGTCGCCAATACTGGCATCAAGGGTGCCACTGCCCGTGTTGGTGGAAGCACCCTGCACCACCGGGCCGGCGACACTGAAAAACTCGCCGCCGACATCACCGCGCAGGTCCACGCCCTGCGCATGCTGCGCATTGAACGCGCTGGCCATTGCCTGTGCCGACCGGCCCAACTGGGTCTGCGCCGGATCGAGCACATTGCTGCGGAAGTCCAGCAGCGCACCCAGCGCACCGCCACCAATGCGGCCACTGATCACGCTGCCGGAGCCGGCGCCGACCACTTCCACCCGAGTGGCATCGTAGACATTCTTTGCCGTGCCCAGCGGATGGGCCTCGGTGCCGGTGACCAGCGCCTGCCCGTTGCCCACGAAGATACTGATGGTGTGGTCGTTCTGCGGCACCACGGTGACACCCACTTCGCCGGCCAGTTTCTTGACCAACGCATCACGCCGGTCGAGCAGGTCGGCCGGCGGGGAGCCGTCGGTGGCCGAGTGGGACCGGATCAGCGTGTTCAGCTTGGCAATCGACTGGCTGTCGCTGTTGATCGCTTCGACAGTGTCACCGATCTGCTGCTGGACCTGCCCGGAGAGCTGGCTGAACTGGCCGGACAGCGCGCGAAAGGTAGTGGCCAGACCGCCGGCACGTGCCAACAACACCTCACGCGAGGCGGTGTCTGAAGGCGCATTGGCCATGTCCTGCACGGCGCCGTAGAAACTGTCCAATGAAGTCTGCAGGTTGGTGCTGCCGGAGAGTTGGTTGTTGAGCTGTCCGGTAAGGCTGGCCATGGTGCTGGCCCGACCCTGTCCCGAACTGGCTGCCCACAGCGAGCTGTTCAGAAATTGGCTGTACGCACGCTGCACCGCCACCGTGTTGACGCCGGTGCCGACATAGAAGCCGGCCTGCCCTTCAGGCAGCCGGGCACCGAACGACACCAACTGGCGGCTGTAGCCGTCGGTATTCACGTTGGCCACGTTGTGGCCAACCGTACTGAGCCCGATCTGCGAGGCAAGCAGCCCGGACACACCGGTAGAAAGCATGTCAGCCATGGAACATCCTCAACAACTGGGGCACCGCCGGGATTGCGCGATACGTAGTGACGGTAACGGCGGCCGGAACGTTCTCTTGAACGCTAAGGAAGCGAGGACTCGGGAGCAGCCGGTGACCTGCTCTGCGTTCGCACAGCGAACGCCATGAGTGCGGGCCATGGCGAGGGCATGGATGCCCGAGTTGAGGCAACGCAGGAGCAGTTGCCCGGTGGCCCGCTGCTCTACCCGTGGCCCCTGTGCGGCGGTGAGTCGGGGTCGAAAGGCCGCGCAGCGGGAATCGGCAGGAGGCCGATTCCTTTTCGCCAGCACAAGCATGTGCTGTCGAAAAGCCCGACCCCGGCTCACGGACTTGCCGGGCAGGAAGCCCGGCAAGCGCCAAGTGGGGTGGCCTTCTCTTTTGGTTACTTTTCTCTTGGCCACGCAAGAGAAAAGTGACTCGGCTGCCGCAGGCAGACGAAAGCTCTTTGCAGTAATCCTTAGCGACACCGGCGGCGGTGATGACACTCACTCCGCACCCCCACCCGAGTGCAAACTGGCCAACGCCTCACGCATCTGCGCACTGTTGGCGATCGCCGTGATCTTGGCCACGTAAGCCGGATCAGTGGCGTAGCCGCCGTGCACCAGACCACGCGCGAAGCCCGCGATATTCTCGCCCTGCCCCAGCGCCTGCGCATAACGCGGGCTGTCGGCAATCAATCGCGCATAGTCGGCAAACGACTCGGAGGGCGAATCGTAGGCACGGAACGCATCGCGTTTGCGCACTGCCACGCCGTTCTCATATTCGAGCGTGGCCACGCTGACCTTGTCGCCGCCCCAGCTGCTGCCAGCCTTGATGCCGAACAGATTGAAACTGCTGTTGCCATTGCCATGGCTGGGCAAATGTTTGCCCCAGCCGGTTTCCAGCGCCGCTTGCGCCAGCAGCGCGCGTACCGACACGCCGAGCTTCTTCGCCGCCACTGCCGCGTGCGGCGCCAATGCGCGCACGAAGCTCACCGGATCGCCACCGGGCAATACTTTGGCAGCGACACCGGCCACATCCATCGCCCCTCGCGCCATGCGATCGAGCGTGTGTTGCCACGATGAACAACCCGTTGCCTGCCGAACCCGCAGCTTCTGCCGGATCGACCTTGCCGCCGAGCTGGCGCACCAGCATCTTCGCGATACCCAAACCGTTATGGCCATTGGCCAGGCTCAGCGACAACTGCTGGTCGAACATGTCGCGATAGGAATTGGCCTGCTCGCTGCCGGCTATGTCGCTGCCCATGCTGGCATTCGCGTCGCGCATCGACTTCAGCATCATCTGGGTGAAGATCGCCTCGAACTGCTTGGCCACCGCCGGCAGCGCGCTCTTGCCACCGTCGTCGCGTGCCTGCGCACGCAATTGCTGGAACCCGGACAGTTCGGTCCAGGTATCCAGCGCGGGCGATGTGCTGTTGATAGGCGTCATGATTTCGTCACCGTTGGAGTCTGTTCATGACCTTCATGTGCCCCGCGCCGGAAGCTGTTTGCGCGCAGGGCAAGAAAGAACGAGGAAGTGGACCATCCGTCCACGACCGAATGATGACGCCGGCATGCGCGCAAACAGCCCCGGCCCGAAGGGTTGCCGTCGAGCGGCAGCGCGTGGCTTGGTCTGACGGCCAGTCAGACGCTGCGCCGCGCACTACCACCGGGCGGCAACTCGACGACAACGCGGGGTACATGAAGGTCATGAACAGACTCCTAGATCACGACCAGGTCTGCATGAAGCGCGCCAGCCTGTTTCAGCGCCTGCAGGATCGAGATCAAATCGCTTGGCGTAGCGCCGACCTGGTTCACGGCGCGGACGATGGCATCGAGACTCACGCCAGGGCCGAACGTGAACATGTGCGCGCCCTCTTCGCTGACCTGGACGCCGCTGCTGGGCACGACTGCAGTCTGGCCCTGGCTGAATGGCGCGGGTTGGCTGACTTGCGGCTGTTCGGAAATCGTCACCTGGATCGCACCATGTGCCACCGCAGCCGCAGTGACGCGAACGTCCGAGCCGATCACCACGGTACCCGTGCGCGAATTGACCACGATCCGCGCCGGAGCGTCGCCCGGCTGCACGTCGAGGCTCTGGATGTCGCCCAGCCAAGCCACTTTCTGCGCGGCGTCCTGCGGACCACGCACCGACACGGTGCCTCCGTCTACGGGCTGGGCGGTGCGCGCACCGTAGACCTTGTTGATCGCCGCGGCGATCCGCGTGGCAGTGGTGAAGTCCGCAGGATTGAGGTTCAGCATAAGATCGCCGCCAGCAGAAAACGACGAGGCCACCACTCGCTCGACCGACGCACCGTTGGGAATCCGGCCGCTGGCGGAGATGTTCACCTGCACACTGGAGCCGCTCTTGCCCTGCGCGCTGACGCCGCCCACGACCACACTGCCCTGCGCTACCGCGTAAACATTGCCGTCGGCACCGCGCAACGGCGCCATCAACAATTGACCACCACGGATGCTCTTGGCATTGCCGATCGAGGCGACGGTGACATCGATGTTCTGGCCAGGCTTGGCGAACGCCGGCAGATCAGCCGTCACCATCACGGCGGCGGCATTCTTCAGTTGCGGTCGCGCGTTGGCCGGCACCGTGATGCCGAACTGCTGCAGCATGTTCTCCAGGCTTTGCGTCGTGAACGGCGCCTGCGTGGTCTGGTCACCGGAGCCATCCAGGCCAACTACCAGGCCGTAGCCGATCAACTGGTTGCTGCGCACGCCCTGCACTTGCACCAGGTCGCGGATCTTGTCGGCATGCGCAGGCGCCGCGACGAGGAGGCACACCCCCACCGCAAGCCTCATTTTTCGTAGGAGCCCGCTTGCGGGCGATGCTTTTCGTTTTGGCATCCAGAGCAGAAGCATCGCCCGCAAGCGGGCTCCTACAACGGCGGCACGGGCGCGCGTGTTCATCAGAACGGCATCCATTTTGAATTAAAGAAGCGTGACAACCAGCCGCGCGAGTTCGCGTCGGCCAGCGTGCCGCGGCCGGTATAGCTGATGCGCGCGTCGGCAACGCGGGTGGAAGGCACCACGTTGTCCTGGCCGATATCCTGCGGGCGCACGATGCCGGACACGCGCACCAGTTCCTGGCCCTGGTTGATGGTCAGCCATTTCTCGCCGCGCACCATCAGGTTGCCGTTGCTCAGGCGCTGGGCGACGGTCACGGTGATCTGCCCGGTGAGCTGGTTGCTCTGGCTGCTGGAACCAGCGCCGTCGAAACTGCGCTCACCGCTCAGTTCCATGTCCGCGAGCTTGCCGCCGACCGACAACGCATGTCCGAGCACGGTGGGTGAGGCGAGCGCAGCCTTGTCGGTCTTGCTGGTACTGGTGGTGGCCTTCTTGCTGGCTTGCGTGCTCTCGACCAGGACCACGGTGAGAATGTCGCCCACGCGATGGGCACGCGGGTCGGTAAACAGCTCCATGTTCTGTGAATCGTGATAAATCGAACCGTCGGCCATGGCCGGAGCGGCGGCCTGCACCGGCGGCGGCGTCGGTGCCCATTGGGCATCGTCGCGCGCGCGCGGCGCACTGGCACAGCCGGCTATCACGGCAAGCGCGCACAGCACCAGAGGGAAGTACAAACGATTCTTCATCTCGGCATGTCTCAGGTCTTGTTGGTGAGGAACTGCAGCATCGAATCCGCCGCGGCCACTGCCTTGGAGTTCATCTCGTAAGTGCGCTGGGTCTCGATCATGTTGACCATCTGCTCGACCACGTTGACGTTCGAGCTCTCCAATGCACCTTGCGCCAGCGTGCCCAGGCCGTTCAGGCCCGGCTGACCGATTTGCGGCGAGCCGCTGGAGGCAGTTTCCAGATAAAGGTTGTCGCCGTTGGGCTGCAGACCGGCCGGGTTGATGAAATCCGCCAGTTGGACGGTGCCGACCTGCTGCGTGGCGGCCTGTCCGGGCAAGCTCACGCTGACCGTGCCGTCGCTGCCGATGGTGATGCTTTGCGCATTGGCCGGTACGCTGATCGCCGGGTCCAACGCATAGCCGTTGGCGGTGACGATCTGGCCGTTCTGGTCCATATGCAATGAACCGTCACGCGAGTAGGCAATGGTGCCGTCGGGCATCGTCACCTGCAGGAATCCGCGTCCCTGCACAGCCACGTCCAGGGAGTTGCCGGTCTGCTCGATGTTGCCCTGGGTGAACAGCTTTTCGCTGCCGACCACGCGCACGCCGGTGCCCAGCATCAGGCCCGAGGGCGACTGGGTCTGTTCGGTGGTCTGGCCGCCTGGCTGGCGCAGGTTCTGATAGACCAGGTCCTGGAACGAAGCGCGTGCGCTCTTGTAACCGGTGGTATTGGCGTTGGCGAGGTTGTTGGAGATGACGTCCATGCGCGTTTGCTGCGCATCGAGGCCGGTCTTGGCTACCCACAAGGATGAAAACATATCAATGGACTCCGTCTGGACGTCTGGATGTCTTTATAAAAATTCGCGCAAATGCGCTGGATCAAGTCATCTGCAGCAGGCGTGAAGCCGACTGCGCGTTTTCGTCCGCACTGTGGATCGCGCGGATCTGCAGTTCGTACTGACGCGACAGCTGGATCATCTGCACCAGGGTCTGCGAGGGGTTGACGTTGCTGGACTCCAGCACGCCGGATTTCAGGCCGACCGCCGGATCTGAAGCCGCGACGCCGCCCTCGTTGAGGTGCATCAGGCCGTCGCTGCCCAAAGAGAGCTGGTCCGCTGGCGGATTGACCAGCTTGATGCGACCGACCGCCGCGATGGTTTCCGGCGACTGTCCCATCGGAACCACTGACACTGTGCCATCCGCGCCGATATTCATCTGGCTGCTCTGCGGCACGCTGATCGGACCGCCTTCACCCACCACCAGATTGCCGCGAGCGTCGGTAAGCAAGCCATCCGAGGTCAGACGCAACTCACCGGCACGGGTGTAGCCCTCGCTGCCGTCCGCGCTTTGCACCGCAATCCAGCCAGTGCCTTGCACAGCCACATCCAGCTCGCGGCCAGTTTCGATCTGGCCGCCTTCGCGCATGTCCACGCCCAGGCCGTGAGCCACGCCGTTGATCCGCGTGGGCAGGCCCGGCCCCTGCACCGTCAATGGCTGGAAGGCCGACATCTGCGCCTTGAAGCCCACCGTATCGGCGTTGGCCAGGTTGTGCGCCACCTCGGACTGCTCGCGCATCATCTGCGTGGCACCGGTCATGGCTACGTACAGCGATCTGTCCACGAATTACACCTCGATTTTCTTGCCGGTGATTTCGGCTCGCGCCGACGCCGGATCAGTTGCGGATATTGATGATGGTCTGGGTCAGCTGGTTGTCGGTCGAGATCACTTGCGCATTGGCCTGGTAGTTGCGCTGCGCCTTGATCATGTTGACCAATTGCGCGGTGAGATCGGCGGTATTGGAAGCTTCCAGCGCACCGGCCTGCACGCCGCCGAAGATACCGCTGCCGGCCGAGCCCATCACTGGCGTGCCGGAGTCAAACGAGGCTGCCCAGTTGGTGTTGTCGAGCTGGCGCAAGCCTTGATCGTTGGAGAACTTCGCCATCGCCAGCTGGCCCAGCGACGTGGTCTGGCCATTGGAATACTTCGCCTGCACCACGCCCTCGCTGGACACGTCGATGTTCGACAAAGTGCCGGTGGGATAGCCGTCCTGGTTGATCGCGGTCACCCCATAGGTGTTGCCGAACTGGGTGGCCTTGGCCATGTCCAGGGTCAGTTGCATCGGATCCGAACCCGGGCTGACGACCACACCCGGAAAGTTCAGCTTGCCGTTGGCTGGGACCACCAGCGCGCCGCTGCTGTTGAAGGTGAGCGGCTGCGCCGCACCCACCGGCGTGCCGTCGATAAAGAGGTTGGCACCCCAGGTGTTGGCGGCCGCGTCCTTGACGTAATAGACCGTGCCGTTGTGGGTGGCACCCAGCGAGTCGTAAACCGTGAACGGGGTGGACTGGTTGTAGCTGTCCGGGTCGTTGATCGGATCGAATGCATTGATCGGCGCGGTGGCGTCTGAGGGCAGATTGAGCGACATCTGCACCGAGCTGGTGGCCTTGGCTGCGTTCTGCGAAGTGATCAGTTGCAGATCGACCATGGTGCTGTTGTCAAAACCATTCGGCGTCGGCGGATACACCTGCAAGCGCTGCTTGTTGGCATTGATCACAAAGCCGTTGGGGTCCTTCTGGAACGCACCGGCGCGGGTGTAGGAGTAACCCTTGCCGTCGTGCAGGGTGAAAAAACCTTCACCGCTTATGGCGAAATCCAGGCTGTTGTTGGTGGTTTCCACGCTGCCGGCGGTGAACTGCTGCGCCACGTTGGTCAGGCGCACGCCGCTGCCGGTCTGGCTGGAGCTGAGGTTGGGACCGGCGGCATTGAACAGTTCGGCAAACTCGGCGCGCGAGCCCTTGAACCCGGTGGTGCCGGTGTTGGCGATGTTGTTGGCGGTGACCTCGAGGTCCTTGGACGCCGCGTTGAGACCGCTCAGTGCAATATTGAAAGCCATCTGCGTAATTCCTGTGTGTTGGAGCCCGACGGGCCCGTCAATTGATCTGCGCGACCTGACTCAGCAGGACCCCACCAAAACCGTCCACATCCAGATAGGCACCGTCAGCGCCGGTCATGCCCACGCCGTTGACCCTACCGATCACGTAGGTATCGACCGCGGTGTTGCCGACCTGGGCCTTGAGGCCATAAGCACCCTTGGGAAGTTCAGCGCCGTCTTCGCCCTTGCCCAGGTTGATCGAGCGCAGCACATTGCCGTCCATGTCGGTGATCTGCACGAGCACCGCACCACCGCTTTCCGGAACGTTCACCGCACCGTCCAGGCCCGCGTCCTGCAAGGTGCCGGCTGCGGAAGGAACCACCACGCTGCGACCTACCATGCTGCTGGCCTGCAGCAACTGGTTGCCCTGCATCGATTGGCTCAATGCGTCGAACGAGGTCTGCAGCGCCTGGGTTGCCGACACCTGGCTGATCTGTGCCAGTTGACTGACCATCTGCGAGGAGTCGGCCGGCTTGGTCGGATCCTGGTTGCGCATCTGCTGCACCAGCAAGCTCAGAAAATCCGCCTGCTTCAGCGTCTTCTCCTTGCCCAGGCTGGCCGCTTGCGCGGCACTCGAAGCCACGCCACCTATTGCCATGTCGCTCATGCCGCGTTCCTCGCTGCTGCGTACGGTTGCTTGTTCATCGGGATGTGCCTCACTTGCCGAGATCCAGCGTTTTCTGCATCAACTGGCGCGTCGAGGTCATCACTTCGACGTTGTTTTGATACGAGCGCGAGGCCGAGATCATGTTGACCAGCTCGTCGACCGGGTTGACGTTGCTGGCGAAGACGTAACCCTCTTCATTCGCCAGCGGGTTCCCAGGCTCGTAGCGGCTGGGAATAGCGGCCTGGCTCTCAGTAATGCCGAGCACCTGCACGCCTTCGCCGGCGGCATTCCTGCCCGCATCAAGTTGGTTTTTCACCGCGGCGAACAGCGGCTCGCGCGAGCGGTAGGCGCCTTCGGCCGTGCTGGAAACGCTGTCGGCGTTGGCCAGATTGCTGGCCACCGTGTTCAGTCGCGTCGACTGCGCAGCCATGCCGGAGCCGGCTACGTTGAAAATGGAAAAGAGCGACATCAGCCTTAGCCCCCGCTGATGGCAGTACGCAACATGCGGATCTGCGCGGTGATGAAGGACAGACTGGCCTGGTAGTGCACGCCGTTTGCGGCAAACGCGGCCTGCTCAACCTGGCCGTCGACGGTATTGCCGTCCATGCTGGGCTGGGTGGGCACGCGATAGGCCAGCCCATCGGCGGCCTGGCCGGCCGTGCTGATCTGGCCGGGAGCATCGGTTTTCAGCATCAGCCCGTCGGGATGGCCGCTGGCCTCAGCCAGTGCCTTGCGGAAGTCGACATCGCGGGCCAGATAGCCGGGGGTGTCGGCATTGGCCAGATTGTTGGCCAGCACCTCGGTACGGCGCTGCCATACGTCGAGCGCCTTGGTGTGGATGCCAAATAGGTTGTCGGTGCCTGGAATCATGGTTTCGCTCCGCGTGCTGTTGCTGCACGGAGCAAAAGGCAATTTGCATGCCACAAGCTATAAACGCTTGAATTCGCAGATCTTTATGTCACACAAGCAAAACCATCTACAGCCTCGACGTACTGAAAGACGGTTTGTTGACGCCTGCGCGCCGGCCTGTCCAGGCGTCAGAGCGCTGGCGCTGCGGAGGTCTCCGGCAACAGCTCCATCACCGCCTGCGCAAGTTGATCAGGCTGGAACTTGGCGACGAAACGGTCAGCCTTGACCTCCTTGATCATCGCCTCGTTGAACAAACCGCTGAGCGAACTGTGCAGCACAACCTTGGTCCGGCGCAGCCGCGGCGACTCGCGGATGGCCCGGGTCAATGCGTATCCGTCCAGTCGCGGCATCTCGATATCCGACACCACCAACTCGATCGCATTGGCCGGATCGCCTTCTGCCAGTTCAAGCAATCGTTCCAAGGCTTCGCGCCCGTCCTTGGCTACCAGGCACTCCATATTCATCTGCTTGAGCAGTTTGACCACGCGTCGCCTGGCAATGCCCGAGTCATCCACGATCATCACGCGCCGCTGCGACAGGGAGCGCCCGCGTGCCTCACGCTGGAGTTGGTTCGACAGCTCGACCGGCACCTGATCGATACTCGCCAACACATGTTCCACGTCGACCACGGCCAGCAACGCACCATCGATGCGAGTCACCGCATTCACCCGCGAGCCGAAGCCGAGAGACGAGGCCGGCGCGGCCATGGATTCGCCTTCGCAATGCACCATGCGCTGCACGTCGGCGACCAGAAAACCCTGCACCGAGCGGCTGAACTCGGTCACCATCAAGTGTGCCGATGCGACATCGCGCAACGGCGCATAACCCAGCGCCGCAGCCAGATCGATCACCGGAATGGTCTGGCCTCGATAGTCGCAGCTGCCCGCCATCAACTCGTGCACGCCCTGCATGCGTTCCATTGGCGGGCGGCGCAGCACCTCGCGCACCTTGAACACGTTGATGCCGAACAGTTGCTCGTCACCCAGCCGGAACAACAGCATGGCGACCCGGTTGTGGCCAGCCAGCCGCGTCTGCCGCTCCACCTTTTCCAGCAATGTGCCGGCCATGCGGCCTCCTCAAGATGCGTTGCCGCCGGGGCGACGGTGTGTGCATGGCTATCGACCGCGTGGCCGCAGGCTTTAGCCGAGGAGCCTGTCGGACTTTGGTTGGCCGGCCTGCGAATCCGCCCGAGTGGTCCATATTTCCGCCGATTCTTGGTCCATAGAACCACTATGGACCTGCGAACCGGCGAGAATCTGTCCGCACCCAGCCGAATTCTCGACTCGACCACCAAAGCCCGACAGGCTCCCAGGCGCTGGCACGTGACTTGCTTGCTCAAGTTTTGAAGCTTTTTGACGATGCAACAGCTGTACCCCCTTTTGAAGATGACGTCCGCCTCATGAGTCTGATCTGGAACCATCACATCGCCGCCCTCGTGGAGGCCGCCGCCCAAGGCAACGATGAGGAAGTCGGCGTGCTACGCCGCAAGTATCCCCGCGCCGCACTGGCGCTGGCTCCACTGCTTGCCCGCGTCGCCAGCCGGCCACCCTCGTCGGTGGCGTTGCAGACGATGGAACAGCAAAGCCTGGTGCTCGGCTCGGTGCGGCAACTCTCGCGCGAACAAACTGCACTGGAAAAGGCCTCTGTCGACAGCCGGACCAGCGTCGATCGCTTGACGGATGGAAGCGCCGGGATCTCGACGGCACTGCAGCAGATCGGCACCGACCTGGACCAGGCCAGCAAGGCCGGCAGCGCCGGTACCGACGGGGTCAGGGAACTGGACGGCAAGCTGCGGCTGCTGCGTACGGCGCTGACAGCCATGAACCGCAACCAGAGCAAACTGGCCGAACAGGTCGCGCAGATTCGCAAACTGACGGGCACGGTGCAGGAGATCGCCCATCAGACCAACCTGGTGGCCTTGAACGCCGCGATCGAGGCCGCCCGTGCAGGCGACGCCGGGCGCGGATTTGCCGTGGTCGCCGACGAGGTCAAGCAGCTGGCCGAGAAAACCGCACTGACCACGACCGAGATCGAGACCGTCACCGGCACGATCGGCGACTTCTCGCTGCAGCTCGATGGCGACGTAAGCCATGGTCTGGAACAACTCAAGCGCGCGCAAGCCGGAGTGACCCAGTCCAGCAGCTTGCTCGACGAAGGCAGCACCACGCTGCGTACCGCCAGCGAGCGTATCCACGCCCTGCAACAGAATCACGACACACAACACGCACGCGTCACCGCGGCACAAGCGGCGCTGGGCGCGCTGCAGCGCCGCAGCAACGAGGCGCGGCGACAGTCCGAATCGCTGCACCGCGCCGCCCTGCTGGCGCACCGACTGGGCCTGGACTGGCTGGAAGGCGAGAGCGGCAACGACCCCGCCAGCCTCAGCTTGACCGTGCGCGAAGCAGCCCTGAACCTGCGCCAGGCCATGGAACTGGCTCTGCTCGAACCTGCCGCGCTGGACCGACGCTGGTTCGATACCCATGCACTCATGCGCAGCGTCGATCGGCTAGCCAAGTGTGGGTCGGGCGACACCGCAGCATTCAGCAGTGCCGGTGCGGAGCTGAGCGAACAGGGCAACCGCTTCGTTGCCCTGCTCAACGACGGACAACGCGATCAGGCCAACGAACTGGCACAGAAGCTCGAAGCCGGACAGGACGCCCTGCTGGCCCAGCTCGGCACGCTGTTGGCCGACGCATGACGCTTCGCCCTTTCATCGCATCCGCCGGGATGGTCCTCATGCTGTGTCTTGGCATGCCGGGCCACGCGTGGGCGACGGACGCACCCGCCAGCACGCAGTCGCTGGACGACTTGCGCGCAGCCGCCGAGCAGGCGGTACGTGACCACTACGCGCAGCCGGCTAGCCGCATCGAAGTCAGCAGCGAGCCACTGGACCTGCGGCTGCAATTGGCCGCCTGCGGGCAGCCATTGCGCGCCATTATTTCCGACCAGGCCCAGGCCAGGTCGCGCATGACCGTCCCGGTGCAATGCCCCGATGCTGGCGGCTGGACCGTGCGCGTACCGCTGCGAATGAAGCTGTTCCGCAGCGTGCTGGTGAGCAGCCGCGCCCTGCTGCGCGGCGACGGCATCGGCGCTGCCGATGTGCACGCCGAAGAGCGTGACGTAACCCGGCTCGGCTACGGCTATCTCGAAAATTTCCAGCAGATTGCAGGCCGCTCGCTGTCGCGCGCCGTGGCCCGCGATACGGTGCTGACCCCCGCTACACTGGGTGGACGACGCATGGTGCGCGCCGGCGACCATGTGCAAGTGCTGGCGCGGCTTGGCGGCATCGAGGTCCGCGCCGAGGGCGTGGCGCTGGGCAGCGGCGACAATGGCGCCCGCCTGCGGGTGCGCAATGCGAGCTCAGGCCGCGTCGTCGACGCCATGGTCAACGCACCTGGCGTGGTGGTGGCCTTGCCATGACACCAGCCAATGCCGACATCCGTTCGTCGATCTTTCGAACCGACCCTAAAGTTTTCGCGAAACCCGCCGATTATCCAGTTACAGGGCACACTCCAGTGGGAATGGATCCATGAATACGACAATTACAAACAACGGTTTGCCGAAGTTTCCGCAGGCCACCAACAACCCGGGCAACAGCTCCTCGGCCAGCACGGCCGCGCCGGCTGATACCGCCGCGGCGCCATCGCGCAACAGCGATCAGCTGAAGTTGACCGATTCGGCGCGGGCACTGCAGGAAGTGGCACGTCAGAACGATGCCTCACCGATCGACGCCAAGCGCGTGGATGAGGTGCGCCGTGCGCTCGCCGATGGCAGCTACAAGGTGGATGCCGGCCGGATCGCCGATCGCATGATCGCCATGGATCAGCAACTCGGCGGTACGGACAAGGCATGAATACACCGCTGCAGAACGAACTGAACGATGCGCTCGCGTCCGTTCTGGACGACATGCAGCGGGCCGCCGACCAATTGCTCACCGTACTGGAAGCCGAGCGCACCGCGCTGGACACTACCAGCGCCGAAGCACTGGACCAAGCTGGCTCCCAAAAGCAGGCACTCATGCAGCAACTGGAACGGCTCGACGCCGAGCGCCAGTTGCTGTGCCGTGAGCAACCCGCCAGGCATGCTGCGCTGGAACCCGAATGGGCACGCGTGGTGCAGTCGCTGCGGCATGGCCACACGCTCAACCAGCGCAACGGCAGCGCCGTCAACCAGCGCCTTGCGCAGGTGCGCCAGGCGCTCGCGATACTCACCGGACACTCCGGGGAAAGCGAACTCTACGGCCGCTCCGGCGAACTGCACGGCAGCCTGCGTTCCCAGGTACTCGCAGCCGCATAACCTCGACATGAAGCATCACGACTCCACCAGCTCTCCCCGCAGGCAACTCCCCCATTGACAGCGAGGTAGCCGCTGGCTTGCCCTCGCACCAACCGTGATGACTCTCATGAGCAACCTCCACACCGCCCCTATCGCTTCCTCGGCCCAGCCGGCCCGCGCCGGCGCGCAGCACAACCAGGCAAGTACTCCGTTGCCGGTACTGCGCACGCCCATGCTCGACCGCGAGCGCAATCTGTTTGCTTATGAAATCGTGTTCCACCGGGAGCCCGGCGACGAGGAACAGCTGCTTCGCAGCGTGCTGTCGACGATCACCGATGGCTCGCTGACCCGACTGGTCCGTGGCAACCGCGCGTTCCTCAACCTGCCCTCCGAATTGCTGCCCGAGGACTCCGACGTGTTGTTGCATCAACCCCGCCTCGGCGTGGTTCTGCAGCCATCGGTAGCCGACGACCAAGCGTTGATGAAGCAGCTGCAGCAGATGGCGGAGCGCGGTTGCCAGCTTCTGCTTGACGCCGGCGATATCGATCTGGAGGCAAGTCGCTCGCTGCAGAATCTGCTGCAGATGGTGCAACTGGTAAGACTGGACGCCAGCCTGCTTACGCCTGAGCTCCTGAAAGAGCGTACCGAGTTTCTCCACGCCCGCGGTCTGCGCGTGGTGATCGGTCAGGTCAACGACCACTCCACTTACGAACGCTGCCTCGAATTGCCGGTGCAGGGGATCCAGGGCCGTTACCTGCTGATGCCGCAGCCGGTCGCCGTGCCCGTACTGACCGGCAACCGCATGAGCATGATGCGCTTGATAGGTGCCTTGCAGCAGGAGAATCCCGGCCCGGTCGAACTGGGTAACATCATTCGTGATGATGCGGTGCTCAGCTACAAGCTGCTCAGCTGCGTGAACTCCGCCTATTTCGCCCTGCCCCGCCAGCTGAATTCAGTGCAGCAAGCTGCGATTTTCTTCGGCGTCACCCGCATGCGCAACTGGATCCACACCATGTCCTTGTGCAGCATGGAGGATCAACCGCCGGAACTCCTGCGTGCCGCACTGATCCGCGCCCACATGTGCGAGAAGCTGGCGGCCGGGATGCCGAATGGGGCTCCTGAGACCGCGTTCACGGTTGGCCTGTTCTCGTTGCTGGACACCCTGATGTGCGCGCCAATGGAGTTCCTTCTGAGTCATTTGAGGCTGGTACCCGAAGTAAGCGACGCCCTGACCGACCACAGCGGTCCGTTCGGTTCGATGCTGAAACAGATCCTCACCTGGGAAGCCGGCGAGATGACCAGCGAGTTCGCCACGCCCCAACGCATCCAACGGATGGCGACTGTCTACCTGGGTGCAACCCAGTGGGCCGACCAGGTTTACGCCTCCGCCAACGGGAAGCAGGCCGCCGCGTAAAGGCCGCCGCGCAGGCATTCTCCGAGACGACTGACACACCGCACCGGGTAAGCCCAGCGCGTATCCACCAGTGGCCTTGGCGTGCGCTACAAGCCAAAAGCACGAGACGGTGCCGGTCAGCCATCGCGACCGGCCCACACCCCTGCCCACGACCACCCGCACGACAGACCTGCGCGTTTTCGCCGATAATCGGTCGAGGTCTCGGCGTCGCCACACTGCAGCCGCTTGTCTTCTGCATGCCTGTCGCTACCGATCAACGACGCAAGCCGAATAGCTGCTGCACACGCAGCGCCGCCGAACCCTCTGCCCGTCCACGCAGGTTGTACAGGAATGACACCATGAGCCGCACCCTCCACTGCAGCAAGCTCGGTATCGACGCCGAAGGCCTCGATTTCGCCCCCTGGCCCGGCCCGCTCGGCCAGCGCATCTACGCCGAGATTTCCAAACAAGCGTGGCAACAGTGGCTGACCCACCAGACCACCCTGATCAACGAATACCGACTCAGCCCGCTCGACCCGAAATCGCGCAAATACCTCGCCGAACAGATGGAGAATTTCCTGTTCGGCGGCGACGTCGCCCAGGCCGCCGGCTTCACCCCACCGGACACCGCATCTTGACGAAACCCCGCGTATTCGGTTTAATGCGCGGCTCCACGCAACATCGTTGATCCACGCGATCGTCAGTGGAAATCCAGTTTCTGGCCGGGTAGCTCAGTTGGTAGAGCAGGGGATTGAAAATCCCCGTGTCGGCGGTTCGATTCCGTCCCCGGCCACCATGTTTATGGTTATATATCAAAGACTTAGCCCGTTTTCCAAAATATCGGACAGCGGGCTTTTTCTTTGTGCAGGTAACGTCTCGATAACGGCTAGAGCGAAGAATTGGGGATTTTACTTGGCTCGACACAAAAATCCCCTGCTCGACGGAAGCTCGACGAATGGGGGGAGCCATGCAA